>Ga0181579_10000441_pt1 | contig 33126 bp, 30 predicted proteins | sample 071ome_24_FD_132996 | JGI IMG/M metagenome (GOLD analysis project Ga0181579, IMG submission 132996) | Coastal salt marsh microbial communities from the Groves Creek Marsh, Skidaway Island, Georgia - 071402CT metaG (megahit assembly) | ecosystem: Environmental > Aquatic > Marine > Intertidal...
AGTGCTGGGGCGCCCATGGACCATTGAAAGTGAAAAACAGCTCGCCGCAATAAAGCTCAGCGGCATCGTATATCGACTTCTCGAATACCTTTAGGCGCTCCCTGTTTACCAGGCAATTGAAAGTAGCGACTTCCTTTTCTTTATGCTCAAACGAGCTTAGAGCGATTTCCGCGCACCACGGCCCGACAATTGGTTCCACTTTCCCGGCTAGGATTGCCTTCTCTTTATTCAGTATCTCTTCGAATTTCGGATTCCTGAGGGCTCGGCTGCCGTAGTCGTAGATCAATCGGCCATCAACGACTTTGGACATCTCTTGGCGCAGGTAAGGATGCTTTTCCAGCAGGTACTCCAGCAAGTCGCCTGCCGCAAAACGAAGCGACAACTCCATTTCCACCTTTCGGTAAATGCGCTGCAACTCGCGCAACAAGTGATCGTGATTGACTCGAACGACTTCCTCCACAGCCCACAAGTCCTTGAGTGTCAAACCGAACTCCAGCGGTATGATGCTCGATTGCTCCATGAGCGCCCGAATAACCTGCTGATGAGCGATGATATCCTTCCCGCTTATCTCTAGACGGCCGCAATCGTAATTACTGACCAAGGCAGAGACATCTCCAAAAGTGATTATGAAGATACCTCGCTGGTCTACGCCGGATATACCGTCCAAATCGTGCGGAGCATCCGCTAGAGTAAAACCATATAAATAACTGCTCATGGGTTGGTTAGAACACTCTGCCCCAATCGCCCACCGACAAAAGGAAGCTAGATTGTCAAAAAGATGTCAAGAACTAGCCGATTCCGTCAACTCCACAGAACGCCTCCAATCGGCTTTAGGGGAATCCCTGATTCTGAATAGCTAAACCCTTCGAGTGAAGCGCCTAGGGATGGGCCGGATGACTGGTTTCAACTGCCGGATGGTTTTACAGGGATGCGTAACAAAGCGCCGAAAACGTAGGCTTAGAGGAGATTCGAGACGGTCTCTTGCTTTTGTCAGTAGTAAATGGTCGTCCCTGTGGGCCGTCCGCAAAAGTTTCTTATCGACCCGAAAACCATTTGAAGGCTATATGTAACGCATCTCCTGAACCAACCGAATCTCGCCCGACATATGACCGCCCCCCTTTCAAACCCCTTCCTGCTTGCTTCGCTATTGATCGCCCTTTCTGCAGCCACCCCAATCATTAAGGCCCACGAGCAACAGCTTTATCTCTCCCGCTACGTTCCCAACTTGAAGTACGCGGAAGCCGATCTCACCGCCGGGGCGGCAAATACTGCCTACAAGCCGATTTTCGGAGAGGGCGATAAAGACGCTCACTACCTTAACGGCATCAGCCGAATGGGAGAGCTAACCGTCGGCCCAGGTGGCGCCAGCGCCATCGTTAGCCGTCCCAACGAGGAGTACGTCCTCTACGTCACCCAGGGAGAGGGAACCTTGATTTACGACAGTCAAAGGGAAGCCCTTCGCGAAAACGACTTTCTCTACGTGCCGGCCGGCGTAAAGCATGGCATCGCCAACGAGACCGATCGGGTCATCAAAGCGCTATTCATCGGCTACCACTTGATGAAGGACGCCGACTATGAGCCCAAAGCTGGTCTGCAGATCGCCAATGCTGACGAAGTCGAGTTGCAGGTGCTCGGAAGTCACGGGCCCACCACTCAATACAAGCTTCTGATGGGAGACACCTCGAGTGCGCGGGATCGCCTCGCCTCCGCCCAAAACATGAAGAGCCTCTTCATTATGGATTTCGCCCCGCATGGGACCAACAATCCGCATCGCCACGCCTCTCAAGAGGAGGTCTATTTCGTGCTGCGAGGCAGTGGCTACATGGTCGCCGGTTTGGACGCCTACGGAAATGTTGAGCGGCATCCCAGCCAAGTCGGTGACGCTTTTTACTGGGCCGCGGGCACTGAGGCAGGATTCTATAGCCTCAACAAAGAGGGCGAAGAGCATTCGATCATTCTAGCCATCCGCTCGGATGACCCCACGAAACTCTAAGTGATTGAAAGCATCCATGATTCAAGAAAATCGACGTTCTTTCATCAGGAAATCGCTCTTCGGAGGCGTCGCTTTGGGCGGCATGCTGGGAGCGCCGATCGAAGACGCCGTCGCCGCGGCTTCCTCGCAGGTGAACCGCGCCTCCAGTCCCTCGAAGCTCAAAATCACCGACATGCGCTATGTCACGGTGGAGCACATGGGGCGGGCATGCTCTATCATTCGCTTGGATACCAATCAGGATATCTATGGCTATGGGGAGGTGCGCGATGGAGGGGAGGTGAAGCACGCTCTCATGTTGAAACACCTTTTGCTTGGACAAAACCCCTGCAACGTAGAGAAGCTCTTTCGTTTGGTGAAGCCCTTCGGGGGACACAACCGGTTGGGCGGCGGCGTCAGCGCGGTAGACATGGCACTATGGGACTTGGCCGGCAAAGCCTATGGCGTACCGGTTTGGCAACTACTCGGTGGAAAATACAGGGATGAAGTCCGCCTCTACGGAGATACCTTTTCGGCCAAAGACCACGACATGATCCGGTCCAAGGTGCTGGCCCGGGTCGAGCAGGGCTTCACTTGGCTCAAGATGTTGCGGGTCTTCAGCCTCTTGGAGGATATTCCTGACACTCAGAATCCGCACAAAGAGGGCATGCTCACGGATAAGGGCATCGCTCTGATAACCGATTATTTGCAGATGGTGCGCGAGGCCGTGGGCGATGACATTCCCCTCTCGGCCGATCACTTTGTCGGCCGCAATCTGGATAACATGACCCGGCAGGCTCAAGCCCTGGAGAAGGTTAATCTGGCCTGGATCGAAGAGCCGATCAACTGGTCGCAAACCGAAGACCTGAAAGCTCTACGCCAACGCATCGACACCCCCATAGCTGCAGGAGAAAGCATGTTTGCCCGCGAGAGCTTTAAAACCCTCTGCGATGCCCAGGCAGTGGATTACGTACATCCAGATTTGGCCACAGCTGGTGGTATTCTGGAAACCAAGTTGATTGGCGACTACGCGGAAGACCACGGCATTAAGCATGCGCTTCACTACGCGGGTACACCGGTTTCCTTTATGGCCAATGTGCATAGCGCAGCTGCTACGAACAATCACCGGGCCCTGGAATTTCATCCCGATGAAGAGGCTTATCCCCGCTGGGCCAACATGGTAACGACCACGGGTGGCCACTCGCTGACCAAGCGAGGATTTGCTCCGGTACCGGAAGGGCCAGGCTTGGGAATCGAGCTAAATATGGACCACATAAGAACGGTGCTTCACCCGGACAATAAAAGCATTTTCGCCTCCACTGAACAGTGGAATTCTCTGTGATTCTAATCCCAATACAATCGAAATTCATGATACGACTATTCGCCTATTTATCGCTCCTTGGGCTCATGGCCGGGAGCCTCGCTTACTCCCAGACGATTTCGCGGGAAGAGATGATCTTCTTGACCTCGGAATGGAAAGGAGAGCGCTTTGAAGATGGACGTCCTCGTATTCCCGACTCTCTGATCAAACGCGCCGCCAACATCGGGATCGAAGAGGCCTGGGTCGTTTTGTATAACGCCGGCTATAAAAACCAATTCGAGGGAAACTGGAAAATGATTCACGACGATGTGCCAGTCATCGGCCGGGCTTTGACGGCCCATTACATGCCTAGCCGTCCGGATGTCCTGAAGAGCATCATGGAGCGCGGGCATGCGCAAGGCCGATCCGGCAACCACAACAGCTGGCCCATTCAAGCCCTTCAGAAAAGCGATGTCTATGTGGCAGATAGCTTCGGCAAGATCGCCCAAGGCACCTTGATCGGCGATAGCTTGGCCACGGCCATATACAACAAAACAGGCACCGGAGTTATCTTTGATGGTTCAGCTCGCGACCGATCTGGCATGGCGGAAATTGAAGGATTTAACGCCTTTGTCCGGGACTTCGATCCCACCTTTCTGGAAGAAGTCGTATTAATGGGACTGAATACGCCGATCCGCGTCGGCAAAGCCATTGTGCTTCCAGGCGACCTGGTCATCTCTGAACCCACCGGAGTGCTCTTCATACCAGCTCATATGGCCGAGGAGGTCATCTTGACAGCCGAGTTCATCGCCGTGCGCGACGCCTTTGGATACGAGATGCTGAAGAACGGCACCTACAATGCGGGTCAAATGGATAACGCATGGACGGACCCGATCAAGGAACATTTTCTTCGCTGGCTCGACGCAAACCCGGACCAATTGCCCATGTCCCGGGCGGAGCTCGACGCCTTTATGTCGCAGCGAACCTGGTAGCGAATAGTAAGCCTTATTGCCTACCCAACGAATTCACTAATTCCGGGACCGGGTTCATGATAAAGTATAATTGCCAAATAATTGCGGATACAAATTGAAAACAACCATTCACATAGTAGCCCTCCTTGCTCTGGTTAGCGCTCACGCGGAAGAAATCCATTTCGAGACCTTTCCCAAGATCGATATTCATGTCCATATCTATGAGGACACTCCCGCCTTTCACGAGCTAATGGAGGAAATCAATCTGATCAAGGTTCTCAATGTTAGCGTGAGAGCGATGGACCCAAAGGTTTTTGAATACAGGAACGCAAATGCTCGACAGTTGGCTCACGATCATCCTCACACCTTCAGTTGGGCCTCCACCTTCCCGCTCTGGAATATCAATGAACCGGGCTACGTGGGAAAGGTAATCAATGGCCTGGACAAGAATTTTGCCGACGGCGCCCTGGCGGTCAAAGTCTGGAAGGATATTGGACTGGAAGCCAAGGATCCGCATGGAGAGCATATCCATTTGGACGATCCCATCTTTGATCCAATCGTCGAGCACATCGTGGCTAATAATAAGCCTCTGCTCGGGCACCTCGCCGAGCCAATTCACGCTTGGCGGCCACTCGAGAAAGACAATCCGCTTCACCGATACCAGCACGCGAATCCGCAATGGCACTTCTATGGCAAGGCGGATATCCCTAGCTACGAGCGAATCATCGCCGCCCGGGATGCCCGCATCGCCAAACATCCGGAAATGACCTTCGTCGCCTTTCATCTCGGCAGCATGTCACACGACGTCGGCATGGTAGACAGTCGCCTCGCAATCTACCCCAACATGTATGCCGGCGTGGCTGGCCGCGTTCGTTTCTTAACGCGCCAGCCTTCTGAGAAAGTGCGCGACTTCTTCATCAAATACCAGGATCGGCTTATGTATGGAACCGACCTGACAATCGAAAGCTGGGGGAAGCGTTCCACACCTCAAACGCCCGAAGAAAGCCAGCAGTTTAAAGAGCGACTTAGGAAACGGTATCGAGATGATTGGGACTACTTCACTTCCGGGGGGCAGGTAGACTACGACGGTTATGAAACCCATGGACTAGGCCTGACCAAAGAGGTGTTGGAAAAATTCTACTACAAGAATGCTCAGCGCATAATACCGGGATTGTAGCGGCTTTCAATTTTCGCTATCAACGATAGGTACTGGCTTTCCAAAAAAGTACCCCGGGCCTAGCTCAAATTTATTTTGAGCGCCCCTTCCCTTTTTTAGCCCATCCCGGAGGGACGCTTCCGTGCTTGCGGCCTGCTTCGATACCTGGATGAGAGGCTGCTGATTCATGAGGTGCGACATCCGCCACGTGAGACTTCGGATATGCCTTTAATACTTGCTTATGATAAGCGTACGGAGTCCCCGTTTCCATCGATAGGGAAACGAACGTCGAAGAGGAGCCGATGTTAATGGAAAGCGGTAGATTGACCCCGGCCTGCCATTGCCCATCTCGATAGTAAAACCAGGTCCCTGAGGAAGTGTCTTGGTATACCTGATATTCGGGATAATAATGGTACACCGCCTTCGATCTTAGACCATGGGCTGGAGCCCACAGGGGAGGACCTTTATAGTCCGCTTCATTCAGAGGAGCCACCTTCACTGCCCTGCCGATCCGTATATCGACTTCAAAATCCAAATTCAGATCGGCCACCGCCGCCACAGACGCCCATTGAGCGAAAAGGCCGGACCCCAGCAAACGTATCGGTCTTAATAAACTATTCATGGCGGGAATGATAAACGGTAGAAAACCGCAGTTCTTAGTAAAATGGCCTCAATTCGCCTTCCCTTAGTTTATTGGATATCGGCAAATCGAGGCCCGACTCTAAGTGCTAAACCGCCGATATACCCATTGCGACTAAGGACCAACACCCAGGGATCGGGCAAAAAAGAAGTCTGGAACTGCCGTTTAGGACTTCACATATTAGATCGACCTACTAACCTTCTCGCCCTCGCGGCCTGCGCTTTCGCCATCATAGGCGTCCACCTATTTACTCGCCAGAATTCCGCTAGCGCCTGATTTCCCGCGATACTTTAAGATGGGCAAAATCGAAAGCCGCGACGAACGCCCTGTATTTCCTTCCCCCAGTATGGATAACGAAAATATATCGGAAAAGCCCCAACGCCTGATGTCTCTGGATGCCCTCAGAGGCTTCGACATGTTTTGGATCATTGGCGGAGCGGGCGTGTTTATCGCCTTTTTCGCCATGCTCGGTTTCCCGGATGCCTGGGTAGCCGCCCTGATGAAGCAATTCACCCATGTAGAATGGGAGGGCTTCCACTTCTTCGATCTGATCTTTCCTCTTTTCGTTTTCATTTCCGGAGTCACCGTACCCTACTCCGTGCTGTCCCGGAAAGCTAAAGGTGTTGGCGTATCTAAGTTGCAATTACGTATTATTCGACGCTCGGCTATCATCATTCTCATCGGCGTCAGTTTCAACCTGTTCAAATTCCAGCTGGACGCCATAAGGCTTTATCAAGTGCTTTGGTTAATCGGCATGAGCTACCTCATTGGAGCCAGCATCACCCTGCATGTCGAAAGCTGGAAAACTCGGGTCATAATCTTTTTCTCCGTTCTAATTGTCTACCACTTGGCCATCTTCTACCTACCCTATCCTAGCAAAGGCGACGCGATCACTCCGGAGAACAACTTGGCCGCCTGGTTGGATCGCAACTTCATACCAACCGACTTGTATCGAGTTGTCTATGACCCAGAAGGGACCATACGCGTTCTCTCGAGCGGCATGCTCGGACTCCTAGGCGGACTAGCAGGCCAACGGATCAAATCCTACCAGCAGCCCGAGCTTCGCTGCGGGGGCGAACTGGCGGCAGCAGGACTCGCCTGCCTCTTGATCGGCTGGCTCTGGAGCTTCGCCTTTCCGATCATTAAAGACTTATGGTCCCCATCATTCGTCCTCTGGTCGGCCGGCTGGTCCCTCCTCCTATTAGCTACCTTCTACACCGTGCTCGATGTCTGGAAACTAAAGTGGCTCGGCTGGTTCTTCGTGCCAATAGGCATGAACGCCATCACCATTTACGCCTGCCAATGGTACTTTCCTTTCGAAGATTCTCGGGACTTCTTTTTCAAAGGCCTGTCCGAGCATTTCGCCAGCGAGGAAACGCGTCAATTCATTCTCTGGGGCGGCCTGGCTCTCCTCCAGTGGCTTTTCCTGTACGCCCTCTATCGAAAACGAATCTTCATTCGCGTGTGAGGAGCGCCCTCGCGTCCCGCAAGCGACTATGCTGGAAACCGATCCTCGATAACTACTTGATCATCCGGTAGCCTCGGGCCGCGGTCCCAGGCCGGTTTCGTCTGTTTGCCGACGGATATCATGAAACTGATAATCGTTCCCTCTGGCAATCGAATCAATTCAGCGACCTTCGCCGGATCAAAACCCACCATCGGGCACGATTCGTAACCCAACTCCCGACAAGCCAAGATCAAAGTCATCCCTGCCAAAGCCGAGGACCGAATGCCCTCATCGCGAATCAATTGATCCTTACCCTCGTAGAAGTGCCTGATCATTGCACCCAAAATATCCTGAACCTCTTTGGGGGCGTGGCTCCAATAAACCGAGGGATCCGCTTCATGGGCCGAAAGATCGGCGCACATGATAACGAGAGCCGACGCATCGGTTACCTGAGCCTGGTCCCAAGCCGCCACTCTGATTTCCTTTCGCAAAGCCTCGTCCTTGACCACGACTAGACGATAATTCTGCATGTTAAACGAAGATGGAGCTAACTTCAGTAGTCGGATGAGTTCCGCCAAATCTTCTTCCGGCATTCGGTGCTCCGGATCGTCGTGTTTAACGGATCGGCGTGTTTCGATAGCTTCTATGATATTCATAATTCAATTTTGTATGTGTCTAAAACCCTCAACATTCGGACAAACCTTATTCGTTAACCGTTGAAGGAAGCCCCTAAGTCTTTGTAACCAATAAACGGAGCACCCACGCGAAAAGCTGCGTATCACAATCCAAAAGAGCGAAATTCACAACATCGTTAGGCTGCTGAACCTATTCGCGCTCCATATGCGGATGGCTCCGGTCCTCGCCCGAATGCTCTTCACCAATCAATTCGATGGCAACGAGTTGTTCCAAAAGCGAATCAGGGACCCCATTCAAAGCCCCCAGCACCGAACCCACCACGGCTCCCCGATGGCAATTATCCCCGCCACACAAACAATTAGCCCGCACGCCTGCTTCAAAGTCGGATCGATATTTAGAACAGAGCCAGAGTGAAGCTGACAAAGAGTCAGGCAAATAGCAAGCTGAGGTCAGAAAACGCCCCACCACAATACGATCGTCGACATCGCCTAGGTTTTCGATCGAGCCCCAACGTTGAACCCATGGCCCCGCAAATTTTCCAAGAGCTGAATCTAGACGATCGCCCAAAGCAATAGCTGTAAGAATTCGGGCCAACGCTTCAGCGGCATCAAGCGCCTGGGAGCTCTTGTGCGTTAGTCCCACATGCGTTTTGACCAATGAGACAAGCTCCTCCTGATCGATACTACCCAAACTACAAATTCCAGCCAGTAAGGCAGGAACCATCGCCAGTCCGCCGATGTGAATGTCTTCAATACCGCAATCCCGAAGCGGGAACCCTGCAGCGCGGCGCTTGAAGAACTCCCTGTGGTATTCTTCAACATAGGTGTCGTGATGCCAACCTCGGGTTCGCATGAGCCGAACGTAAGTTTCCAACCAGCGATCCCGATCGTAGCCCCCGTCTCGGCGAATTTGCCGATAAAGTTCCGTCGCTAGTCTAAAATTGAGCGTATTCTCCCCGGCTCGCAAAAATTGGTGGTAGTGAATTTCTCGCTTTCCCCAATAGGCTGCCTGTTCGTGGAGAATATCCGCATCGGTGTTCGCCGCCACATATTTCGATCTCCAGAGAATGCTATCAGGATGTCGTTTTAGCGGAGCACTAAAGAGTTCGAAATCCGGGAAACCCCTATCCAAGGCAGCCGTGTCGTAATACCAATGGACCGGCATGGCTGCCGCGTCAGCGACAAGACTGCCTTTGAACGCGTCCATCAACCGACTCCTGGCCGCCATCTCTATTTCAGTTACCGCTCTCATTTTCTCCGTATCTCCGCGCGACGCATGGGCATGGCGTCGATTCGCGAATACAAATCTGCCCATGCGAAGCCCCTACTTCCTCAACTGCTTCGACCATAACGATTATCGGTTTTACCAAATACCAAACTTTAATGACCGCCACGTGACCTTCGACCCCTGATTCTTCCTGGGTTTCCCACCGGTCGGGCCCAGATCTTCTCCATTTCCTGCTCAAGCACCAAACTAGCTCTAGCCAGCCACGAATCGCAGCTCTAAATACCTTTTTCATGGTTATCTAACAAATGTCCTGCTTGAGGGAAACCATTGTTCAACTTATCTCGAATCCCGCGAGCTATTAGCTTTGCAATCCGATTGCCCAAGTCTTGTCCAAACCTCATACTTACGTTTTCTACCCTGCCCGCATTGTTGGCCTGTCTAATCACCATCCCTGGCGCGCAGGACGCGGTCGAGTTCATTTACACGATTAAAGAGCAGGCATTCGTGCAGACAGACGATACTCAGCCGGGAAACCCCGTCTCATGGCTCTTCGGGGCGGGATCCTTCCCGCGGCCACAAACGCCTATGAGATTCCCGGCGGCACGCTAGTCCCCGGACGCCAATATGAATTCGATATCCTTTTTGTTAAGGAAACCGATGGGCTGGAATCGCCGGACACAATCATCGGCTACATGAGTCGAACTAATTTCGATCTCTACACCTACACAGCCGATACCCGGCTGCAATTCTACAAATTCCAGTGCAACCAGCAAACGGCTCCCGCAACAATCGTTGAAGATGGATACCGGCCCTTCGCTTTCGTTGGCGGACAAACAAACACCATCAGCTACGCCGGTATAGAAACGGGCTCTCAGTTCTTTGTGAATCTCAATAGTATTGGAAACATCAATTTCACTCTTCCTCTAGAATTCCAAGCCAAAGAATCGCTCGATGCCGAATACCCCGCTGGACCCATTCGCTTCTTCGTTAACGAGAACGGCAACGATATCAGCTATGGCCCATTCGAATTGCCTCCCGATGCCTATCCGCAAGCCCCGTGGTTCCAAAACTATGATGAGTTGCTGCTTTTCGATGCCAACGGCGACCAAACAATCTCCTGGAATGCCGCCCCTGAGGGCGTCACGCAGGTGGACGTATTCGCTACCGGAAGCTTAGGGCAGGTTTGGTCGGAGATAAACGTTCCCGCTGAAACAACATCAGCTACCATACCCGCGAATAACTTGTCGCCATCAAGCGAATACACTTTGGTGCTGCGCTTCTGGTCTCGCCAAACGGAGAGCGGATTGCTCGACGCCTCTATCGGCTACGCGACCGTCACCTATTTAAACATCCAGACCGTCGGCGGAGCCAGCGGCAGCGGCGATCTGATCGGCTTGACAATCTATGAACTGCCTACCGGAAAAACGCGCCTAGTTTGGAACGACATCTATAGCAATGAGAGCTCCTATATCGCAGAAAGGTCGCTCGTCGGGTTAAATGACTTTCAGCAAATCGCCGATCTTGGTCCGAACGCCACATCATTTCAAGACGATCCTCCAAGCGAGGCCGATGCCTACTTTTACCGAGTAAAAGCGATCCTAGGAGCCGGAGGAAACTAGCGGCCGCGATTGGTCAATAGAAGGCGAGCCGACTAGATTTTGGATGTAGCTAAAAGCGAAGGTCGGTTTCGCGCGGATCGGTTCATGCTTGTTGTCTAGTCAAAGCGCAGCGCGCGACTGGCGAGACACCTATTCGCCTCGTCTTGTTTCGGAGCAATTCAGTGAAGGCGGAAGAGGCGACAAGCGCGGAACGAGCGTTGTTGAGCGAATACACTCTCTTAGCCGGAAGTGAGGGGACTTTTGACACCGCTCTTCCGCCACTGCGCATTGGCGTCAACTTAACCCAAAAATCGGGAAATGAACTCGACTGGACGTCGAGCTCCACCCTTGAAACCAATGCGAAAAGGTGGAGCTCGACCTCCTGGCGAGCTTTAGTTGACGCACGTGCGCAATCAACCGCCACCAATTCGAACAAAAAGAAAAAGGCCGCGTCCCTAACCCGAACGCGGCCTTGAGACCCTTTTCAATAAAGAATCGGATTTAGAGCGATTTAGAGATTGTGAAGACGACGCGAGAGTCCGCCATAGGATCGCCATCGAGATCGGTATCCCAAAAGGATACATCCCAACCGATGCCTTCGATTTCTCCTGAGACGCCGACCTTCCAGTACGCCCAAGCATCTTCGTAGTCGCCGTAGGCCGCAGAAAACGTAAGTCCCTCGTATTCAAAGCCGTAGCTGGCCTCCACATTGTCGCCAAACTCATCGCCAAACGAGTAGGTTAGGCCAAAGCCCATGTAACTGCCGCCCAAGTAGAATTCGGTAAAGTTGGAATCGCTAGCTCCAGATCCCCCGTGATAAGTGTATTCAATGATCCCCACGTCATACTCGAAGCCACCATCGATTTCATTGCTAAAGCCCAAATAGATGTCACCTTCGGTGCTTTCCGCGCCGCCAAAGTCGACACTAGCGCCCCAGATTCCCGCATAGAAGCCTGACTCGTCTTCAAAGTCGAAGCCTCCCTGGATAGAGGGATCTTCGAGATTCTGAGAATAGCCCCGCCAAACATAGTCCGACTGGACGGCTACATTTCCCGATATCTGCCCGTGGACCACGGAAAGTCCCAAAGTAGCAATCAAAGATGCTGTGATAAACTTGATCATATTTTTCATAGTTTGCTCGTTTTTGAACATTGAGTTTGTTATTTCTTAGCCCCTAGCAGGCTCGAATTCTTTCTCCGCAGATCGCATGCCAACTTAGCTGGACAATTCGACAAAAACGAAATTCTCGAGGGTCTTGCAAGGGACCGTGGACGGATGGATCCTCTGTAGGAACGGGTTAATCCCGCGATTTTTGCAGCTAGACTGAATGAATGCTTCCTACCTCTATTTCGAAAACCTAAAGAATGCACTCGGAGTGCCTGCAAGTTTCGCTAATCTCCTCACACGATCGACTACGAGCCTCCAATCACGAGAACCATCCGCCCCATGACTTCGCTAAATTTCCGCGCCATAACCTGGCTTTCCTTCGGCTTCGCCCTTCTAATGCTCGTTTTCTCTATCACGCTATCCTGGGCCAACACCCAGCGACCTCCACTCCACGCCCGTCATTGGATGGCCATTACAGGCAAGCCACTGGGGGCCATGGCTGGGGCCAAAATGTTCGAGCAAGGGGGGAACGCCGTAGACGCCGCCTGCGCCATGCTGGCAGTAGTCTGCACCATGCACGACGACGTCGGCTGGGGCGGGGAAACACAAGCTCTCATCTATGACCCTGGTACCGGGAAAGTCATCGGAGTAAATGGTCTTGGCGTTGCTCCCACCGGAGCGACCCCCGAATTCTTTCTGCAAAAAGAGCTCAAATACCCGCCAAGAGAAGGTCCACTAGCCGCCGTCACGCCCGGCAATCCTGGTGCTCTAATGGTCATGCTGGCCGAGTTTGGCACCCTCTCGTTGGAGCAAGTTCTCGCTCCGGCCATGCAGATGGCAGAGGGCTTCGCCATCGAGGAACAACTTGTTAACAGAATCCAAAGAAATCAGGAAAAAATTGACCGCTGGCCTTACTCGAAGGCTCTCTTTCTTCCCCATACCGATCGTAAGGACCCCTCTCCGCAACCCGGAGAAATCTTCAGACAACCCGATCTTCTCGCCAGCTTGCAGAAACTCGTCGAGACCGAGCAAACAGCGGTCCAGGCAGGCAAGGATCGCAAGGCCGCTATCATGGCGGCTTTCGATCGTTTCTACAAAGGCGACATCGGGGCTGAGTACGCCCGAGGATGCCAGGAGCAAGGCGGTCTCATCACCGCCAGCGATCTGGCCAATTGGACCGTAAAGCTCGAGGAGCCCGTCAGCGTCAACTACAAGGGAATCGACGTCTACAAGCTCACTACCTGGACCCAAGGACCTTCCCTGCTGCAAACTTTGAACATCCTTGAGGGATTCGATCTTCGGCCCATGGGTTACAACAGCTCCCGCTATATCCACCATCTCTACCAAGCCTTGAATCTGGCCATGGCGGATCGTGACTTCTACTACGGCGATCCCTACGTTGAGCCCGAGGAGCCCCTCTCCGGCTTGCTGAACAAGAACTACGCGAAAAAACGGCGAGCCCTGATCGATCCGTATCACAATAATCCCGACATCCGGCCTGGAAACCCCTATGATTTTCAACGCGGCCGCAACCCTTTCCTCGATATCTTGGAAACCTGGTCGAACGTTCCTCAAGAACCCGATAAAACGACTACGGTTTCCCAGGATTCCCGCTTTTCCGGAGCGGCAGCCTTCGCTGCCGGCGACAGCGACTTGCCTCCCTTCTTTATGGGAACGACTTCCATTCAGGCGGCTGACAAAGATGGCTGGTTTATATCCATCACTCCCAGCGGCGGCTGGCTACCCGCTTGTATTGCTGGCAACACAGGCATGGGCATGAGTCAACGCATGCAGAGTTTCGTGCTGGATCCCAGCGAGAATCCCTACAATATAGTCGCTCCCGGCAAACAGCCAAGAGTTACCCTCACCCCCACCTTAGCCCTAGTTAATGACAAGCCTTGGATGGCCTTCAGCGTTCAGGGCGGCGATACCCAAGAACAGAACCTGCTGCAGTTCTTTCTCAATGTAGTGGAATTCGGCATGTCGGTTCAGGAAGCCGTGGAGGCCGCCAATCTAACTAGCTACCAAATGCGCAGCTCTTTCGGCGACCACCAGGTCGAGCCGGGTCGCCTCACCCTAACCAATGAAGTGCCTTCTTGGGTACGCAAGGATCTAAAACGCATGGGATACCACCTCGACTTTGTCGACCGCAACTCCGGCCCCATCACCGCTATCGCCCGAGACCTGGAGCACGGCACCTTCTGGGGAGCCGCCAGCAACCACGGCGAAGACTACGGCATAGGCTGGTAAGGAAACCCTCCACGTATCAAGGTAGGGAGGATCCGCTCGATCCTCCGAAGGTGATAGTAGCCCTCGATCTCCGAGAAGCCATCAGATCGAAACGGCTCCAAACCTTTACCATCAAGCGCGCGTCCTGTTGCGTTTAGAGCTCCTCCTCACGGGCAAGGCCTAGGACCGGCAATATGAATTGATCCCCCAAAAGCCTCAACCTATACGAGTTCGTTCCAACAGCAACCTCAGCGTCTCCAAACCCGCCCGGAGGTCGGGTTCCACCCACGAATCCTTTGCAACAAGGTGGAGCTCGACCTCCGGGCGAGCTTAGATTAACGCATACACCCACCTGCTGGATAAGGATCATCACCGCCTCGAATCCTACTCCCGCTCGCGGGATCCTCGCCCGTTCCCAAGACGGGAACGGATTTGACCAAAGGCCACTGTTGATAAATCCATTCGCTTACAACAACTACCTAGGATTAGTCTGGCCGCTGAACCCAGCATTTAGTATGCCTTTACCCTACAGATAGTATCAATCCAAGCGGCGATAAAAGATGATTCACAGCGCTCCGTATGTTAAACCGATGATCGGTTGCCTTACCGGCTTCCTAGTTTCCTTGGCTTCGCGTGCCCAATGCGATGACCTCCTCAAAAATGCCGAACCCATAAGCGGCATCGTTTTCGACGACCGCAACGAGAACGGAGTCCGCGATGCCAGCGAACCTGGCATTCCTGACGTCAGCATCAGCAATGGTTGCGATGTCGTTTTGACCGATTCGTCAGGACAGTATCAAACCATTTTGGCGCCTGGGCAAATTCTCTCTATATCCCAACCTTCTGGATACACGGTACCCGTAGACGAAAATCAACTGCCGCAATTTTTTTATCTTCACTATCCTGAAGGCAGCCCTTCGTTTGCCAGTGGTGAGCGAATTGACTGGAAATACGCTACCATCGAACCGACCGGGCCTCTTCCCAACTCAATAGACTTTCCTCTCCACACGCTCGCCCGCCAAGAAGACCGCTTCACCGCCCACGGATTCGCGGACACCCAAGCGAAAACGGAAATCGATCAAGACATGTTGCGCGAGGACCTTGTCAATACATTGCTAGGCAACCCCTACGAAGCGGAGTTCACTCTTACAATGGGAGACGTGGTATTCGACAATCTCGATCTTTACGATCGGCACAAGAAGATGATGGCTCTGATCGGCATACATAATTGGAATTTGCCAGGCAACCACGACGTCAATTTCGCCTCTCCCAATGCGGATCTAGCCAACGAAACCTACAAGAGACATTTCGGGCCAACGTACTACTCTTTTAACTACGGGAAAGTTCACATTGTGGCCCTGAACAACGTCGAATACGCTGGAGCTGAAGCTCGCGAAAAACGCGAGGGACGCCCTTACCGGGGATACATTTCCGACGATCAGATTCGCTGGCTTGAGCAGGACTTGGCCCGCGTGCCCAAGGACCACTTGATTCTAATCGCCACGCACATTCCACTCGTGGCGGAGGCTACCGATGGCGAATTGGAGATCACCGGGCCCGGCACGCAGAACTTCAACCGCCTGCTGGAACTTCTCAAGCCGTTCGAAAACATTTACGCCATCGCTGGACACGATACCAGCAACAGCTGGAAAGTGGAGGTTAGCCACAAGCACGGCTGGCATGGTCAACCCTGGATCGCCCATACTCTCGCGGAAGCTCGAGGGGCGGGCTGGCACAATGGTCCCCGAGATACACGTGGCGTGTCCGATGCCATGATGGCGGATGGCAATCCGAACGGCTTCTATCTCCTAAAATTCGAAGGCCCTTCACTCATCCCCGAATTCATCCCCTTCCCCTTTGGTAGCGACGCCGCTCAAGGCATGCGAATCGTTCTGGATCCCGAAATGTCCCAGACCGGCGATTCCAGCATCCATCGGGGCCAGCTCCAACCGGGGACCAAAGTCGTCGTTAATCTCTTCGACGGCGGGCCTCGCGATTCCGTGCAACTATCAATCGATGGCGGTCCCCCAGCTCCTATGAACTATGTGATTCGCAAAGACCCGTTCGTAGAGAAAACAGTGGCCACCTTTCCAGACTCCTTCCGCGGCTTTGAAGCCGAATTCTCCTCCCATATCTGGGAGTTTGAGCTTCCTGGTGATTTTGCTCTGGGAATTCACAGTCTAGTTGTCACCTCCATCGATGAATTCGGACACTCGAGGAGAGGTGCGCTTACGTTCGAGATTTCTGATTCATCGCGATAATCCCAGTCAAACTCATGCCTATCCGTATCCTAATATTTCTCGTTCTCAACTTTGCCGCTCTGGGCGTCGGCGGTTTCTACTCCGATGGCGGCGCAACCTCGCAATGGTACACCGACTTGAACAAGGCGCCTTGGACACCTCCCGGTTGGGTTTTCGGCGCGACATGGACCTTTATCATGATCTGCTTCGCGGTCTACATGGCCTTCGCTTGGCAGAAGATCCCCAACCGAACGCGTTTATCCGCCCTCTACGCAATACAGTGGATTCTCAATGCCGCGTGGTCTCCCATCTTCTTCAAATACCATCTAGTTAACTGGGCCCTCGTCATCATACTGGCGCTAACTGCGCTGATCGCCTATTTCCTTTTCGCTCTGCTTCCCAAGCTAAAGGGAAAGACGGTTTTGATTCTGCCCTATTTTATTTGGCTGCTTATCGCTACCTCCCTCAACGTCTATATTTCGCTGAAAAACTAGAGAGCGTAGACAATAATTAGTTGTATTTATATTTTATATACGCTATTTATCCATGCGTAGGAGCGGGTTTATCCCGCGATTTTCATCCAATGAGTTGCAAACCTTTTAATCTAGAATGATATTGTATCCTAAAATCCGATATGGCCTGTCTACTTTAGCAGCTATCGCCATAGCCTTACCGAGCCAAGCCCAAGACTCCGAATCGCCTAAGGAAAGAGCCTTCTATCTCTTCATGAGCGGCAAGGTCAGCGCCCAGGCTCAGAATCAATTTTATCCATTAGAGTCTTTCGATGGAAAACGGCTGTCACTCGATGGATACAAGCGAAGCCTCAAGCCGGCCAAGAATCTGAACTGCACGCTGAGTCCCCTCATGGTGATTAGCCCTTACTATGCGGAGATCCGAGACTTGGAATACTCCTTCGATTCCAATGCGGAGAAATTCCGGACCATGATGATCATCAACGAAATGAGCGCCGAACAAATGCGCTTCGAGGCCGGGAATGAATTCGAGAAAGCGGTCGCTAACCTGGGCGGGCGAAGCAGCGGACCGCCGCTCACCCAACAGGATATGGACAACATGGAGCTCGACGAGCTCACCAAAGAGCAAAAAGAAGCCGAGCTTATCAAGTCAGGCTTGAATAAGCTTATCGATAGCATCTACGTGCGTTGTACATTGGTCCCCGACCGCTCCGTCGAAAATGCCTATGCCGCCGCCGTCATTCGCATTGAGGCCATGGGTGACAACGAGGATCGCGTTTCCTTCGTCCGCATAGCCCCTATCGGCGACCTGGCGGCCGGTGTAGGCAAACCGGTGAAGTTCGAATGCTCCTTTCCCGAACTGCGAGCGGGCGACGCCAACATCGATCTCTTTCTCTTCGACGGCGACGGCAAGCACATCGCCACCAATCGCTCCCGCGGTCTGAAAAAACTTACTGCCGAAGAACTCGAAGAATTCCGCAACCTAGAAAAGAAGGCCCAAAAGAGAAAGGCGGGATAGTGGACCAACCTAATGGTCGACTGTTCGCTTATTTGCCAAGAATGGTGGAGCCGATCGGGATCGAACCGACGACCTCCTGCATGCCATGCAGGCGCTCTTCCAACTGAGCTACGGCCCCTCAGACAATAGACGAACACGACGCCAGCAATCCGATAGCATGGCAAGCGAAAATCTTCGACAAGCTCGTATCAGCCCTCGGATGAATCGACGATGCCCAAATTGACCAGCTTCCGATTGAGAGCTACCGATCCATAGACCGGACCCAATCTTTGCAGCAGCGATTCGATCAGACGCTTGGTTTCTTCCGAGGAGCCTCGCGATATCTCGAAAAGCAGATCCAGATCCTTGGTATCGGCGATGATAGAAAAAGTTCTCAACGCGCCCCTTACTTGGGCCGGGTTGCCCGATTTGACGAATCGCATGAGACGATCCTTGCCCCCTGGAACGTTGCGATGGGTGAGCAATTCTTGACCTCGCAGAACATCCTCTTCCACGACTGAGTCTAGCATGGCTTGGATCCATGCGTCCATGGCAGGCGTGTCAATTCGGGCGATGGCGAGCGAGGCCTTGATCTCAACGGCCCGGCTTCCTTCATCAAAGGCTCGAAGCAGCGCTCCCACCGAGTCAGCCGATCCTGCTCGGCCCAGAACGTCGACTGCCAGCAACTGAAGCGTTTCGTCGCCATTTTCGAAAACCTCAATAGCGATCCGTTCCGCCCGCTCCGCGTCGACGTGGACCAGACCCGCAAGAACGGCTAGTAGATCTTCGTATTCCATTTCCGGCACTTTGCCGAGGACGATGCTCTGATAGTCGCCATTTCCACTGGAAAGGGCCGACTCAATAGCGATGAGGCGCAAATCCGAATCATCGCTCGCCAGTCCTGTCGCTATCGCTTCCGCGACTCCCCTATCCTGCCGATCGACCAAGCGACGCAAAGCAGCTCGACGCTGGGCTACACTACTGCCGTCTCGATATATGGCATAGAGCGAATCGCTGCTAACTTGATCATTGGCTAATAGGGCTTGTTCAGTGGCGGCCGCAACTTTAGAAGCAGGGCCTTTCGAGTAGACGGAACTCAAAACACGCAGAGATCGGGAACCGCCAACTTGACCCAAGCTCCAAGCCGCCGTAGCCGCAATATCATCGGATCCATTCTCCAGTTCCTTGGCGATGAAACCGACTGATCCCGACTCGCCTCGATGGGCTAGCGACTTTAGAATATCCTTTTTCCCTTTGGCTCCTAAAGTTGGATACGCCTTGATAAGCGCGTTCCGAGCCTTGCTCCCTTCGATAATCTCCAGAGCCTTGCGAGCCTCTTCCGCTAGAAGCTGATCGCTTCCCGACATCAAATCCGCCAGGGGATTGACCGCCTTGGAGGTGCCCACGCGGGCTAGTTGTCGCAGTATGTATTTCTTGGCCTCTCTCGGCACATCATTGCTAGCCAGAGCATGTAGGAGGTCTTCTGTGATTTTCGCTGCTCCCCGCGATTGATTCGGCGCTGTTGCTTGAGAAACCAGTATTTCCAAATTCCGACGAGCCGTGTATTGAGCTTCTGGATCGCTATTGGAAAACGCCTCGGCGATATTCGTTACCGACTCTTGGTATTCGGCAGCGTTTAGGGAGGCATGGCAAATGATTAGCGAAGCAGCTAAATAGAGAGTTCTGTATTGGGATTTCATAACAAATTTCTGGGGAAGCAGTTATTAAGTTTGATTCTTAAAGCTGTCACTGGAGCCATTCCGGATCGATACCTTGATGCTAAACCGATGCGGCCTTCGCAAGCGAAGGCCCTACATGAAAAATCGTTTATTTAGCCCAGCAGTCCATAGGGGGCTCGCCGGGGACGGCTCATCCACTTAGCGGCTTCCTTATCGCCCACGATAGTCTCCTTGTCTGGATCCCAGCGGACCGGACGCTGCAAGCGCTCCGAGATGCCGGCCAAGTGGCAAATAGTCGCTGTCCGATGGCCGATCTCGACATGGCAGATGGGCTGTTTGCGGGCTTTTATTCCATTGAGCCAATCGGCCCGGTGATCTGAAGATTCGTAGAGCCGGGTATCGCTCGATTTGAACACCACATTCTTCAAGGAAACGGGATTCGTTTCCAGCTTGTCGCCGCGGCTCACCATGACTTCGCCATCGCTGCCATGGAAATGGATCATGTGCCCGCTTCCGGAACTTCTGCGAATGATCTTGGTTCCGTCCCCATAAAAGTAATACTGATCTGACTCTCCTTCGTAATTGGGAGGAAAAAACTCGACCGGACCCGTATGATCGCGTCCCAGGGCCCATTGAATAATATCGTAGTGATGGGCCCCCCAGTCGCCATTCTTGCGCGAGCCGTAATCCCAGAAGCGACGCCAGCCTCCTCCGTAGTCGCCTTTGATGCGCTCGAAATTGTAGGGCTCCCACGGAGCGGGCCCCAGCCAGCGATCATAGTTAAATCCTGCCGGGATGGGTTCCTCTGGATACTGGGTGGGATCCGGAAAGCGACCGAGGCGAGCATAGATCGTATGCACTTTCCCAATATATCCATTGCGAACCAGTTCCGCGGCCTTGCGGAATGCTCGCTCGGAACGTTGCTGCGAGCCAACCTGCAAGATGCTACCGTAACGCCTACCGACATCGCGCATGACTTTGCCTTCCTCTATAGTCAGAGTCATGGGCTTCTCCACGTAAACGTCTTTGCCGCTCTTCATGGCCTCGATGGAAATCTGGGCGTGCCAATGGTCCGGGGTCCCCACGACGACCGCATCCACATCCGAACGGGCCATCACATCCTCGTAATACTCGTACTTGGCACAGTCTCGGCCCTGCAACTCTTTGATTTCCGCCATGGCCGGATCCAGCTTGCGCTTATCGACGTCGCAAATGGCCACAACCTCCACTTCCTTGCTGCCGGCGTGGTACTTCCGGTGGCCGTTCATGATCTTGCCATGGCCGATTAGCCCCATGTTGATGCGGCTATTGGGGGCGGTGTATTTTGGACTGATGCCTAGCACGCTAGCCGGCAGGATCATGGGAGCGGAAATGGCGGCAGCCGACTTGAGGGTTTTTTTGAGAGCGTCGCGACGAGTTAATTTGTTCATCGTTAGAAACGGGTTTTAAGAATTCGAGTTGCCTGAACATCAAAAAGGGCCCGGGATAATTCGCCAGAACATTTTTGGAGGAGCTGGGTATTTACCATCTGCGATCACTAACCGCAAAGGTCGCAAGGAACGCCAAGTGATTGAATTCAATACCTTTGCGACCTTAGCGATCTTGGCGGTTAAAGTGATTTCTATACCGAGCCCGTTTCGTTTAGCAGTCGAATAGAGCCCGATTTTCAATTGTCAGGCAAGATGCCCAGGCTACTCCTCTACCGGTCCCGCTGCTTGATGGTGAGCGTGAGGGATTCGGTTTTGCTGAAGCCGGGCGGGGCTTTGAACCTGGCTAAGCGGTTGAAACCCTCAACTACTTTCTGGTCATAAACGCTATCGCCGCTGGACGCTAGAACGCGGACGCTGGAGATAGCCCCGGTTGGCCCTAGATTGAACTGCACCTTGGTCTGCAAGGGATTGGCTCCCAGCGGATGGATTTCGATGGAATTGAGGACGGCTTGCACGAGTTGGCCAAAATAAGAATTGAGCCGATTCTGGTCGACTGAACTAAACGACTCTACCGCCGATGGCGGCAAAGCGATCTGATTCGGTAGCTGATTGAGGTTCTCCCGAAGCCGATCCACCTCGCGGGACAGGTCATTGTTGCGTCTCGGTTGAGGCTTTCGCTCAGGCACGCGCTGCCGGGTGATGGGATTCGTTTTCCGGAAATCATCGAAATTGACGACCTCCCGAACTGGCTCTGGTTCTGGCTCCGGCTCGGGCTCGGGTTCCGATTCGATCGGGATGGTTTCTTCGCGTATCGGTTCCGGCTCTGGCGGCAGTTCAGGAATTTCCGGGTCCGGAATGTCATCGAGCGTAGGCAGATCTAGTTCCTCTGGCGTGTATTCAATTTGCGGGCTCACTTCTGCGGGCGCGGCTGCCGGGGGCGAGTAGAGCTCGAAAATGATCTCTTCCGGCTCCTTTTCCGGCTGGAGCATGGACTTGATTATAAACAATACGATCAAGGCGAAATGGAGACTCGCCGAAAAAATCAAAGGACCTTTGAGATCGAAATACACGGTAGTTGATGGCCAGCCCGCCGAGAAGCCTAACTTACTCCTCAGGTCGGGTTATCAGGTTGATCCGCTTCAATTGGTTTTGTTTCAACAAATCTAGCAGCGTCACTACATTCTGGTAAGGCGTATCCGCATTGGCCCGAATGGCCAGAACTGGGGGATCAGCCATATTGCCGAACCGGTTAAGCTCATTTTCCAGCTCTAGCCGGCCTACTGGATTACCATCCATCTGATAGCCCTCATCCGTCACCAGAATGTCTACAGTGTTGGAAATCGCGGTAGCCGGAGCTTTAGAGGCTACGGGCAAATCGATTTCCATCAATTGCTCTTTCTCGATTAGAGGCGTGCTGATCATGAAGATGATCAGCAAAGCGAAGCCCAAGTCGATCAATGCGGTGACATTGAGCTCGGAATTGGCCTCGAGGGTACGCTTTCTGTGGAAGCTATGCGGCATGTCGATTCCCTAGCGGCTCTCCAGCTCGATCATATCCGCCAGCGCGCTCGCGAAATTCTCTAGTTCCGTAACCAAAACTTTGGTACGAGATAGCAGATAGTTGTAACCGAAAACCGACGGAATAGCCACGCACAATCCCGCCACAGTCGTCAGCAAAGCGCCGGAAACGCCCGGGGCCAAATTTTGCAGGGTGGCTGTCGCTTGCAGACCGACGGCTCCAAAGGCATCCATCACCCCCCATACGGTTCCGAGAAGGCCGAAGAACGGCGCTCCCGATACAATCGTAGCCAAGAATATCATACTGGACTCGTAGCCCAGCGCCTTGTTGGCTAAGGCTCGCTGCAGGGCATTCTGCACATGCTCCACCCGCGCGGCCCGAAGCTGTTCGATGCTTTCGCCGGCTTTGGGCTCGATTCGATGGTAGGCCTCAATAGCGTCCATGTACAAGGCGGCGTAAGGCACTCTCTTGGGAGCCTTGAAAGTCGCGGGCGCATTGAGTATCGAGTTCAAACGATGGAGCGACTGCTCAAAGCCTAGGTTAAACAGCCGCAAACGTTTCAATTCCCAATACTTTCCAAGCATTACCGCCCAGGCGCAAACGCTGAAGAAGGCCAAGGCAAAGATGATGGCCTTCCCGGCTGGGTTGCTTTGACTGAAATAGGTGAAAACGTTTGGGCCGCCCGCGGCGACGATAACTGAGTATGCGTCCATTTGGATTGGCGTTTTAGCGAAGATGGGCCGGCTAAAAGTCCGGACCCAATTCTTTGAAACCGGACCCAATCAGGGGTTCAATAAATTTCAGCCCAGGGGGAGCAAAATTAACACTTGTTTCGCTTCTGGCAGAATTACGATTGATCTGCTATCAAACCTTCCTCTAATTCCCTTCCCTATCCCCAATTACAAGACTGATTCATGGAATACATAGAGCGCGCCTTAAAAGAACTGCAGGACAAACGCGGCAACCAATCCGGTAAACACGCCATGGTAGGCTTGGATGGCTTCGTAGACACCATTATCCATCTAGTCGCCAAGCGGCATGGTATCGGCGATGATTTCTCCCGCATCGAAACAATCGAGGACTTCGGGAATCGGATCCTGGCCGCCGCCGGTAAAAGCGCCAACATCGAAATGTATCCCAAGATGGAAAAGCTCGGCGGCAATGGCCCTATCATGGCCAACGCCCTGTACGCAACTGGCTTGCCCGTAACTTATGTCGGCGCTCTGGGGAAGAGCGCAGTCCACCCCGTCTTCCAGGATTTCGCGAAAAAGACCCACGCCGTTTGCGTCTCCGATCCCGGATTTACCAACGCGTTGGAGTTCAACGACGGAAAGATCATGATGGGGATCACCAACACGCTCGAGAATATGACTTACGAGTCCATTCTGGAAACAATGGGGGAAGGCGCCTTTATGGACCTACTCGCCAAGTCCAACCTGATTTCCCTGGTTAACTGGACAATGATCCCCCACATGAATGCGATCTACCAGGCTCTCACGAATCGCATGCTTCCCAGCCTTCCCCCCATGGACGGAGGGCGGATTTTCTTCTTCGACCTGGCCGATCCCGAGAAACGGGCTCAAAGCGAGCTGATCGAAGCCCTCCACTCCATTGCCAAGTTCCAGAATTTCGGCAATGTTACGCTCGGCCTGAATTTGAAAGAGGGACAGCAAGTAAGCGAGGCCTTCAACCTCGGAGAGACGGGCGAGGACAACGAATCGCTGAAACGCCTAGCCAAGAAGATTCGGTCTGAGCTAAACGTCAGCACGGTAGTGGTTCATCCGACCCACTGTGCGGCCTGCGCTACCAAGACTGGCGAGTGGCTAGTCGATGGTCCCTATGTGGAGAACCCGAAAATCACCACCGGGGCTGGCGATCACTTCAATGCCGGATTCACGACCGGACAACTTCTCGGACTTTCGCCTGAAGCCTGTCTAACGGTAGGCGTTTCCGTTTCTGGCTACTACGTGCGAACGGCGAACAGTCCGTCACTTAGCGATATCGATAGTTTCTTGAGAAACTGGTAAGGATTTTGAAATGACGCAAGCAGACGCCATAACCGGCAAACTATTCACTTTCGAAGGTTCGGAAGGCAGCGGCAAATCGACCCACATCGAATTGCTGGCCGACGAACTGGAAGGCATGGGGCACGAAGTCGTGGTTACCCGCGAGCCAGGAGGAACGGAGATAGGCGAAGAGATTCGGCACCTGCTCATCCACAATTCCGCGGGCAACGCCATGGCGCCAGAAACCGAACTGCTTCTGTTCGCCGCCGCCCGGGCCCAACTGGTGCGCGAACTCGTGGTCCCTGGTCTCGAGGAGGGCAAAATCATCCTCTGCGACCGTTTCCTCGATTCCACCACCGTCTACCAAGGGGCGGCCCGCAGCATATCCTCGGATCCCGTCAGCTATATCAATCAGTTCGCGATCGCGGGCATAACCCCTAACTTAACCTTTATTCTGGACGTTCCTGCCGAAGAGTCGATCGCCCGAGTAAAACGCCGCGTATCCGATCTTCCCGATCGAATGGAACAGGAAAATGTCGATTTCTACAAAAAGGTGCGGGAGGGCTACCTGCTTCTGGCCCGCTCCCTGCCAGAGAGGTTTCACGTCGTCGATGGCACCCGTGCATTGAAAGACAATCAAGAAGACATTCTCAAGACGGCTCTGGACCACCTCTAAGGAATTTCATCAAAGCCCCGCCTCCTCAGAACGTGACTGAAGGCATCAGCCAGCAATCGCCCTCCGCCCTCGTCGATCGAGCGATTCAGGAAAATCGTCTCGCGCACGCGATGCTGATCTACGGCCAGAATCTCAAAAGCGTAGAGTCATTCGCCAATGAATTGGCCAGCAAACTCGTCGATAGTCCGCTCACCGAGGAGGGGCTAGCTTGGCATCCTGATGTCTTTGCCCTGCGCCCCTCCAAAAAGTCCCGAATCATTTCGGTGGATGATACGCGTGAGCTTATTAGGAATATTCAACACTCCCCGCAAAAGGCGGACAGGAAAATCGCCTTAGTTCATGAGGCCGACCGCTTCAATCCCAGCGCTGCCAACGCCTTCTTGAAGACCTTGGAAGAACCTCCACTGAATACCAATATCTTCCTGCTGACGACCCGACCGCACTCGCTGCTGGCCACCATACGCAGCCGGTGCCAGCTCTTCCGGCTACCTACAGGATCCGCGGAGATCGAAGACTCCCGAGCTCTCGCATGGCTCGCCGACTACCATTCGCTTCTTGGCGATATGCTGGACAAGCAGCCTTCAGGGAAAGCAGCCATTCCTCATTACGTTATGGGCATCTACGGTCTCATCGAGAGATTCCGCCACATAATCGAAGCCATAACCAAAGAGACCTGGAAAGAGCAAGCCAAGCAGTTGCCGGAAGATTTGGATGACGACGAACGTATCGCCATGGAATCGCGAATCAGCATATCTCTGCGGCAAGAATTCCTATCGGCAATTGAACAAGCGACCGAGCACTTTACGCGAGAGAGGCTCGCAAGCCAACCCGAAGCGGCGAGCAAAATGGTAAAATCGATCCAAGAACTGGAAAAAGCCAGCCGCCTTCTCCGCTTGAACCTTAGGCCAGAGACCGCTTTGGAAGCCTTTCTCTTGAAAGCGCTTCGCATCTGGTCCGCCTAGCAAGAAGTGTCAAGATCCTCGGGGCGAACCACGGGAAACTCGCGAAGATAGGGAGGATCGGCTCATAAAAACCCGCCCGGAGGTCTAGTTCCACCCGAGAAACCGATGCAAAAAGATGGAGCTCTATCCAGCGACTGCGCATGCGAATCGCTGTAGCAAACTTGCGTAACTTTAACGAGGGAGAGCGATCGCCCAGCGGCCAAGTGAGCCTAGAATCGAGCAGACCCCAAATAGTGCCGATAAATGAACCTCCTTGAATGGGAAACGTCAGGGTAATCGTCGTGCCCATACCCTTCTCAGAGAGGATATCCATCTGAGCCTGCTTGTCCTCGAGACGGTTCTTGCAAAAGGACAATTCATCGATCGGCTCATCCTCGCCACCTCCTGACAAAGTCCGTTCGACTCGCTCAGGCTCCATGCCAGCACCCGAATCGTAAACGGAAACCACTACAAGATGGGACGATCTCCAAGCGTCGACTTTCACGGTTCCTCCGAAGATACAGTACTTGACGCCATTAAAAATGGCTTTTCTCAATACCATGAAAAGAAGGTCTCTATCAAAGTGAATCACTAGATCATCCGGAACCGATGATACCATTTCACCCCATTGGCACTGGCCGGCTTAGAAAAGAGATCGAGGATCTTATCGATCTCGAAACTGAGCGGCGTGACAATTGACGCCACATCATCGGGGCCCTCGGCCTATTCTTCAAAATCTTCGGTTAGATCCACGCGGGATCCGCTTTGGGGCGATAGCGTTTCGCTGATTTGAGCAGCGATCGTTTCCGAGAGATACTCAATTCGCACCTCCGCCTCAACCTGAGCTACCACTTGCCTGGCCATATCTTCCATCATGGCAATACGCGATTCCTCAAGATTCCGAGGAATGGTGTCCATCATACAAATAGTACCGAAGGGTTTGCCCGTCGAACCAACTAGATGCAAACCTGCATAAAACCGGACATGCATTGTGTCTCGCACCATCGGATTGTCGCGAAAGCGCTCATCATCAACGGCGTTATTGATGATGAAAGCTTCAGTGCCTTCCAGCGTGCACCCGCAAAACGAATTTTCTCAAAGAACCTCAACGATACGGCCCGCGTCCATGAGAATCCGCAAGGTTTTGCCATCCGGCAGCGCCAAGCTCATAACGGCATCGGGGATCAGAAAGACGCTCTTGAAGAGTTCGCGGTAACGAGCGTAGTAGCCATGCAGGTCTCGTTCCATTACTTCGACGCAAACGGAAATCCTCTTCAGATATCTTACGCGGACGCCCGGATTGCGTCCTAGAATCGCTACTATTCCCAATTAAAAACTCCATTTCGTATCTAACACACTAAACTGATCAAAGAGGTTCGAAACCGCCATGGGCTTTCCTGAAGACGGCCCCCAATAACCAATCTGAAGAGCATGGGGGTACTCGGATCTAGTCAACTTTCCGATAAGCAAACAATTTGAGTATTAATACGTACCCATGAGTACTGCAAACGTAGGGCAACGCGCTGATCCTTACTCAATTTGGTACGCCTTAATACTCGTCTCCTTCGGTTCGTGGTTTTCTGGCAAACCCTTGCCGCATTTCCAGCAAAAGCCAGCATCCGTACCGTGGTCTTTTGCTCCGCAGGATAGGCAATGGCGGCCCCGTTCGAAGTTTCGTGAAACGCGAGTGATCTCCGCCGTCACGATACCCGTCGGAACTGCGATAATCCCGTATCCTGTAATCATGATCACCGAGGCTAATAGCTGACCCAAAGTTGTCTGCGGCGATATATCGCCGTAACCCACGGTGGTTAACGTGACAATCGCCCAGTAAACGCTTTTGGGGATGCTTGTGTATCCATTTTCCGGGCCTTCGATTAAATACATCATTGACCCAAGAATGCAAACCAGAGTGACCACAGCGAAAATGAATACCGCGATTTTGCGGGCCGATTCTCGTATGGCTTGCGCTAGCTGATTAGCTTCGCCAATAAACTGCGCCATTTTTAGAACGCGGAAAATTCTCAAGACCCGCAAAACGCGAAGCGTCATCAAGTAGTGGGCCCCTGGGAGCAAGAGATCCAGATAAGTCGGCAAAATCGAAAGTAGATCGACAATCCCAAAGAAGCTGCGGGCATATCGGAGAGCACTCCTGGCCACATAGAGACGAATGGCATACTCAATCGTGAATACGATTGTGAACAGCCATTCCAATCCGTAAAGCAGTCCACCCCATTGGAGTCTCAGCGACTCAACGCTTTCCAGCATAACTAAGATGAGGCTGGAGACGATCGCCCCAATCAACAGGACATCGAAGAGCTTTTCGGACGGGCGGTTAGAGAGGAATATAATGCGGCGACACTTTTCCCGAAATCCCGACCACTCCCAATCGGAGTCGTTGATACCAGACATGGAGATACTTTAGCAGCGTAGGGGGAGACACCACAAATCTAAAATCCCATACCCGGATCTGGGATCGGCTCATCGCGAACAGCCTAAATAAAACCTACCAAAGACGGAATGAGCTTTTCCGTCCCCTAGTTGGTTTTGAACTCGCCTATTGATATTCGCCCATTCGACGCCAGAGTCGATTGAGTGACTGGAGGCCTATCGAACTCGCTCGCCAAAGAGATCCGCAGCCGGCAAGCGCTTCTCATCGAAAACGCGGAAGCCCTGATGGAGGGAGAATCGCTCAAATCCGAAATCAAGGACGCCTTTCTGGCCACGCCAAGGCATGCCTTCACTCCTCGTTTTCAAGACGGCAGACCCGGTCTCTGGAGCGAGGTCGATGAATCGGTATTAAGGCACAGCCTGGGGACCATCTATGCGGACGCCCCTTACTGCATCTACCGCAATGAATCGGGGGAGGCGACATCGACGATCTCACAGCCGTCTCTCGTCCTCTTCATGCTTCAAATGCTCGATTTGAAACCGGGACAGCGCGTGTATGAGCTCGGAGGCGGCAGCGGATGGAACGCAGCCCTGATGAGCCGCTTGGTTGGCGAATCCGGCCAAGTCCTTAGCTTCGAGATCGAGCCAGCCTTGATCGAGAATGCCCACAGGGCCCTCGATCAACTTGGAATAAGCAACGTGTCCTTGCTTCTCGGAGATGGCTCTCAGCCGCCATTGAAAACCGATCAATTTGATCGCGGTATATTTACAGCCTCCTCTTGGAATCTACCAGAAATCTTCTTCGATCTCATACCCGATGCCGGCCTGCTGCTTTTCGTCATGAAAGTTCAGCCAAAATCGGACCTCCTCTTAGTTCTGAGGAAAGCGGGCGAGCACTTTGTTGGCGAGCGAAAGATTAACTGCCGCTTCGTTTCCCTAACGGGCGATGGCAATGCCAACCAGCAAAAAGGGGGGCCGAAAGAGCGGGAATTCATCAATTGGGCCAACAAGACCCACAGCGATCTGGAGACGATTCAGGTATCCGTCTACCGGGCGGACGATAACCCTCCTGAAAGCGAAGACGCCTTCTACCTACCCCGCGAAGGCAATCTGTTTGTTTGGGAAGAGGCTCCCTGAGAACGCTTACTCTGGTACTAAAGGCAGGGAGAATCGTCTCGATCCTCCATTAAAAATTCCAGGGGCAAGCCCGGAGGCATTTTGGGCAGCGGGCGATCTCAAGCCTTCGCCGAGGCTACGACGGCGCGAGCCGAGAGCCGACCTTAGAAGTAGGATAGGCATCCTGCCTGTCACCAATGTTTAAGATCGCCTACTGGAAGTCTTGGCTAACACTATTGTTAGCTCAGCCCAATGATTCGAAAACAGCCCGGATAGGCAGCCTCAAACTCAATCCAAAACGGACTTCAGCGCTTCTGTCAGCCTATCGACGGAGGCTTCACAGGCATTTCCGGCCATCAATCCGATGCGCCAGATTTTGCCAGCTAGCGGACCTAGTCCAGCCCCCACTTCGATATCATGCTCCATGAGCAGCCTCGAACGCGTAGCCGCATCATCGATACCTTCTGGCAAATACAAAGTCGTTAAGGGATTCAGTCGCTCGCCTTCCGGGACCACTGGCTCGAATCCGAAAGCCGCCATTTCCGAACGCAGGTATTCCGCTGCCCGAGCATGACGACTCCATCTGGCTTCCAAGCCTTCATCCAAAATTTCCTTCAGGCCCGCATCCAGAGCGAAAACCATGCTGATGGGAGCCGTGTGGTGATAACTCCGTCCACCATCGCCATCGATGTAGGATAGTATGGCGTCCAGATCGAAGTAGAAGCTCGGAGTCGGCTTAGACCGATTTCGGTACACTTCCAATGCTCGTGGTGATACAGTGACTGGAGCTAGGCCTGGAGGAACGCCCAAGCATTTTTGCGTGCCCGAAAAAACGATATCCGCCCCCCAATCGTCCACCCGCACTGGCATTCCCGCCAGAGAAGTGACGCAATCCATGAACAACAAGGCCCCAACTTCGTGGCAAACGTCGCCGACTCCATCCATAGGCTGGTAGACGCCGGTAGAGGTTTCCCCATTCACCAGGGCGGCAATCTTGGGGGATTCGCGTCTTACGGTTTCCCTGAACTCATCGACGTCGATGGCTCGGCCCCACTCCTGTTCCACTTTGACCACTCGAGCTCCCAGCTTTTCCGAGAGAGCGGCCACCCGACCGCCGAATACGCCATTGACACCAACAACAATGGTATCGCCCGGCTCGAGGAAATTGATCAAAAGAAACTCCATCCCCGCGCTACCTGTGGCGGAAATCGGAAACGTCACCGTATTCTCGGTATCGAACACGGTTCGCAGCTGCGATTTAACCGATTCCATGATCTCCAAAAACCGCGGATCGAGATGGCCGAAAAGCGGTCGCGAGAGAGCTTGGAGGGTCTTCTCACTTACGTTGCAGGGACCTGGTCCCAAGAGGAGGGTTTCAGAGACAGTGGTATTCACAATTCGTTTGAGGGAGAAATTTTATTGCTACAGTCGACGGGAAGTAGAACTCGCTTTCCCTTGGATTGACAAAGGAAAAAGCTGAACAACCCGTCGATATCGAAATCCGGGCGGGCTGTGGCAAAAAATGACCGCTGGATGTTCGGTTCCAATTCGCATTGCGACATCGAGCGCTTTCGAATAGAATCGGCAAGCCACTGGCTTCGTCAACGGCAATTACCCTCCTCAAACATTGGTGCCCAGGGCGAGAGTCGAACTCGCACACCTCTCGGCACTAGAGCCTAAATCTAGCGTGTCTACCAATTCCACCACCTGGGCCTGTGAAAATCGAAGGGGCCACAGAGATGGGAAATTAATCTGATGGCAATCTATTTTTGCAAATAGAACCTAATTGAGTCTGTCAGAGATCTCGCCCACTAGCTGTTCAGTTTCTTCCCAGCCAATGCAACCATCTGTAATGGACTGCCCATAAACGAGCGGTTTATCAGCTTCCAATCGCTGGCTGCCTTCTTTGAGGTGGCTTTCGATCATCAGACCGGCAATCGAGCTCGCCCCTCCCGTGAATATTTGGGCGACGCGAACCGCGTTGCCCCTCTGCTTTCGGTAGTCTTTTTCCGAATTAGCGTGAGAACAGTCCATCACGATAGGGCGTTTGAGCGGGTTATCGATCAACTGGCTTTCCACTTCTCTGACCGCCGTCAGATTCAGATTCGATCCCGATCGTCCGCCCCTCAGGAAAACATGGGCGAAGGAGTTGCCTCGAGTTTCCACAATGGCGGGCCTCCCCTCCCCATCGAAGGCGAAGGCGCTGTGAGGCTGGCGGGCCGCTTTGACAGCGTTGACCGCGCTCGCTAAGCTTCCATCGGTACCGTTTTTGATCCCCACCGGCATCTCCAATAAAGATGCGAGCTCTCGATGGATCTGGCTCTCCGCCGTTCGAGCGCCGATAGACCCACAGGCAATGCAAACATCAAGGTAGGTCGCGACCATGGGATTGAGAAATTCGGTCGCGCAAGGCACGCCCATTTCGGAAATATCCAGGAGGAGTTCCCTCGCTCGGCGCAGGCCTGACGGCGACGCTGGAAGTCCGGAGCAATCCTCGTCGTATATCAATCCCTTCCATCCAAGAGTCGTTCTCGGCTTCTCGAAGTAGACCCGCATGATAACCAGGAGCTGATCCTGGTAGGCCGCCACCAGGCCACTCAATTTCGATGCGTATTCGAGGGCCGCCTCGGTGTCGTGTATCGAGCAGGGTCCGCACAATAGAATGAGCCTTTGATCGTCCGCACCGGAAAGGATACCCTGAATTTCTAGCCGGGCTCGATTCAACGTCTCCGCCGCGCCATTCGACAACGGCAAGGTCGACTTCATAAGATTTGGAGAGCCAATCGGCCTCGTCCGCGTTCGAATCGAAATGGCATCAGCTGGCTGGGAAAGCAATTCTAGATTCTTCAAGGATAGATAATTAATTGGATGGGTAAACGCGAAAAGCCCTGGGCTCCAAATTGTTCCCAGGGCTTTTCATCGATGTGATCGTTATCTTGTAATGACACGCTCAATCCGCCTCTAGGAGACTCCAGAGATAGAAAAACCAAAAATAGGCATCGTTCTGCGGGTGCGTCGTCATCATGATCGTGTAGGATTGGTCGGATTCTCCACTTAGTAAACGAAAATCTTGAGTAAAGCCTGAGACGTAGCAATCCCCCGATGGCGAGACAGCAAGGCCGCTGAGCTATACCACCTAAGAGAGTGTAGAATAGTTGTGATTCCCGCTTACGGAAATTTTCCACTCGCCATTGCACTCGCGGGACATTCTCTCAATTGACATTACAATTGTATGCTAGAGCGGACCACAGTTACCAAAATCTTTGCCTATCCCGTCATTGTATTTGCGACCATGGCGATTATTTTATCTTCGAGGGCCGCCGCCTCAACCCCCGATTTGGCCACCCGCTTGCCCGAAACCACCATCAGCGGCTTGAA
>Ga0181579_10000443_pt1 | contig 33120 bp, 32 predicted proteins | sample 071ome_24_FD_132996 | JGI IMG/M metagenome (GOLD analysis project Ga0181579, IMG submission 132996) | Coastal salt marsh microbial communities from the Groves Creek Marsh, Skidaway Island, Georgia - 071402CT metaG (megahit assembly) | ecosystem: Environmental > Aquatic > Marine > Intertidal...
CGATTCCTACATGGACATTCCATGGGCGCTGGGCAATGTGGCCAAGCCGTCAGTCGCCTCGGGCTGCCTGATCAAGCTGCTCAACTACAACCCGATCTCGCATGCCATGACGTTTATCTACTGCATGACGCCCGCGTTTTACCAGGACAATATTTCCTATCATGATTGCGCGGAGGAGTCCTATCACCTGTGGGGTACCTCGTGGATGATGCAGTTTGGCGAGGTACCGACTGGCGGTTACTTCTGGCGTCCCGCGTACATCAACCACGGCGCTTTTGCCAGCGAATTGGGCTGCATCGCGCTGGGCAGAGTGGATTCGAAGCTGTTTAACCACTTTCACTACAATCCCTGGTCCACCCCGGTTGAAAACCAACTGCGTTCGGCGGCCCGTGTGTACCAGCGTGACCCCTTGCTGTATCGCTGGATGGTCAGCCAATCGCACAATCACCCCCATGGGCCGGAAGACTTTGAACAGACCCAGGCGCTGCGGGGCGCGGGTTTCGACCACGAAGCACACCAGGTGTCCGATGGAAAGCAGCACAGCCACTGGGAATCCCACAATCACGTGCATGATCATGATCACGACCACGACCACGACCACGACCACGACCATGACCATGACCATGGCCACGACCACGATCATGGGCATGGGCCGCATTCGCACGACTGAGCACTGATCCGTGCGTTTCCGGTCGGTTTGCGCCGTGACGTGGACCGTGCCGGACGCGGCAGCCTCAGCCGCTGCATTTGCTCAATGGCTGGGTTTCAGCCGGGTGGCTGAGGGCCACGTCAACGAGACCCAGGCCGCATTTTGGGGCGCGCCGGCAGCCGTTGGCGCCCCCTTTCAGATGCTGCAGCCGGCTTCCGGCGCCGAGGTCTACCTGCGTTTGATCGAAGCGCCAGCCGTACCGGGCTACGCACCGCTCGAGACATTCGGATGGAACGCCGCGGAAATGCACGTCGCGGACGTTGGGCGCCTGGCCGACAGCTTGCGTGCATCGCCTTTCCGGGTGGTCGGGGGCCCCAGGGATCTGCTGGAAAACAACGCGGTCATCGCCATGCAGGTGCTGGGGCCGGGTGGCGAAATGCTGTACCTCACGGAGATGCGGCACGCAGGCATGCGGGAGATATACGGGTCCGCGGTGTCCGAGGTGGACCGGGTGTTCATTGCTGTGCTCGGCGCTTCAGATCAGGCGCGCACCATGGATTTCTACCGGCCTTGTGCCGTCCGGACGACCGAGCGCCGGGCGTTTCCGATCAAGGTGCTGGCGGCTGCGCACGGACTGGATCCGGACACTGCCCGATTTGACATCGCCTCGGTGGTCATGGAAAAGGCGTTTCGAATCGAGGTGGACGCCTACCCCGACTCGGCGCGTGCCAGGCCCGTTGCCCCCGGTCATTTGCCACCGGGCATGTGCATGGTCAGCGTGCAAGTCGATGAACTGCCCGGCGCGTCGAGTGTTATTCCTGGCGAGCTGATCTATGAACGGGCCCCGGCCGCGATGCTGAGAGGTCCGGATGGCGAGATGATCGAGCTTTTGCAAGCCGGCTGAGGCCGTGACGGTTTATTATTTCCGAACGCCGGCGGGTAACGTGTCCAGTTCTCTGACGGCAATCGGCATTTTCAGCATCACCAGTCCTGTGGCGGCCAGGCCGCACAAACCGAGGTAAATGAGAAACACGAGGTCGTAGCTGCCCGTGGTATCGCTGATGTAGCCGGCCAATGGCGCGCTGGTGGCGGTAATCGGTATGTGCAGGGGATTCATGATGCCCAGCGCCCGCCCCATGCTGCGCGCACCAAAAGTCCGAGCTGGCATATTGGTCCAGACCGGTGTCACGCCCCCAAGTCCCAGGCCGATGATCAGGCTCGCGACGACCAGGCCCGGGTAACTCTGCAAGGTAAACAGAATGAGCATCGAGGCCGCCAGGAAAGCGGCTGAGACAAGACCCGCGCGTTTAACGCCGAGACGATCGATCAGGTAGCCCATGGCAATTTTGCCTCCGAAGGAGCACAGCGCGATCAGGGAGTAGAGCAGGGCGACCGGCTGACCGGTGAACCCGAGGTCTTTCGCATGCAGGCTCAAGTTGGCCAGAGTACCCAGCGCCACTGCCAGCATGGACGCCGAGATCAGGGTTTGCCACCAAAAGCTGACGGTGCCCAGGATCTCGCGCATGGTCCACCGACGCCGATCGACCGCGCCGACCTGCTTGGCTGGGTCAGGATGATCTTCCTCCTGCTCGAGACCGACATCAGCCGGGAAATTGACCAAGAGCTTGAAAAACAGGGGCGCGAATAAGAGGCAGAAGATGCCGCAATAGAGCAGGGCATCGCGCCAGCCGAAGCTGAGGAACATCCAGGTCAGCATGGGCGGCACCATGGCGCCTCCGATAGAGCTGCCGGTGACCGATATGCCCAGCGCCAGGCCCCGGTTTCGCCGGAACCAGCGAGCGATCAGCGTCGCGCTGGGCAGCACGCCCAGGCAAAGCGCGCCGAGGGGTATCAGGCTGGCCCATACCGCCCAAACCTGTATCAGCGTGCCGGCCCTGGAGAGGATGATTAACCCCAGGCCCAGAGACAGCATGCCGATGGTGACCAGGTGCCTGGGCGACCAGCGGTCGACCAGCACGCCGATCACAGGCGACAACAGGTTGGAGCAGACCGTCAAACCGGTTTCGATCAGGTTGATTTTGGCCCGTGAGGCGCCGAATTCGTCCTCGAATGTGGCGGTATAGATACCCATTGACCAGAAAATGAAGCCGCCCTGCATCGCATTGCCGAGCACGGCCATGGTAACGATCCACCAGCCATAGAATGTTTTTCTCAAGCTTTACGGCGCCTCTGGTACACAACAGGGTGGGGCAGGTTTGATTAAAGCCCTGATTTTGACCGACCATAGGGATTCCGTCTGAAAATAGCAAACTGGACCAGGGAGGCTGACGCCATGCGACCGCACAGAACCATCAAGGGGCATATTCACTACACCAGCGACAAGCCCGGGAGGCAGGGGCAGGAGCGGGGCCGGGAACACTACACGATCACAGTCCACGGGGATGGGCGTCGAACGCTCCGCGCCCATTGTGAAATCGACGATGCGCCCAACGTGTTGCGCGATGTTGTTCTGACCCTGGACCGGCAATGGCGCACACGTGACGCGTTCGCGCGTTTGTCGGTGGGAGACCAGACGGTTGGCAGCAGCTGGTTTCTGTTCAATGACGACCACGCTGAATGTGAGGGCTGGACCCAAGAGCGCGGGCGAATTTCCGAGCGCGTTGATTACGATCGCCAGCCGGCTATTTTTGGCACCCACCCCATCCAGGGTGACGCGTGGCACCTTCACTCGGTGGATCGAAGCCACGGCCCCCGAGTCCAGGTCTATGACCGCTTCCTGATGAGTTCGCTGGATCATCGCGGCGCGACCGGACCGTCACTGGTCTGGCATGACGCCGGCATGAAGGTTGAGTACATCGGTGAGGAGCGCGTATCCGTGGGTGCAGGGACCTTCGACGCCTGGCATTTTTGTTACGGCGAGAGAGACAGCGGACGCATGGGTTCCAATGAGACGGGCGAACATCCGCCCTACGAGGTGTGGGTGACGGCCGATGAGGATTTCATTCTCCTGAAAGCGCAGGTCTCCGGCTACATGATGACCCGGTACGAACTGGTCAACCTCGAGCGTTATCCTCTTCCCGAATGAGCTCGAATGTACCGAGCGCGCCCGGGTTCAGCAGCCCGTCGGGATCCAGCTCTGCCTTGAGCGCGGTGAGCACGGCCCGGGTCTCGGGGTTCATAGAAGCGAGCAGGGGGTAGGTTTTTCCAATTTGATTGCTGGCGGCGCCGAATTGCGCGAACAGCGACACGATGGCACCACGAATTTCGTGGACCAATGCGCTGGCCTCCGGATTGGGCGCGGGCTCGTTCAATCGTGCCAGGTGATCCGGCTCTGGCGCACGGCGGTGCACCGGCAGCCAGCGATCGTACCAGCGGAGCACGGGCTCATAGCTGAAGATGTGGTTGCCGATGGCGATGTACAGGAAACTGGTGCTCACGCCAAGCGCCTCCATGCGCTCTTGGTAAGGTGACAGCAACTCCTCGGTTGCTGCAATCAGTCGCCCCGCGTCCGAATGGGGGACCTTGGCATTCAGAGCGGCCCAGCGCTCGCCGTCTGCGCCAAGAATGCCGTTCAGCGGCTCGAAGGGCTTGGCGCGCGCGGCTTTGGGGATGGTGTTCGCGATCGGCAGGCCACCAGAATCTCTGGCCAATGTCTCGACTCGCCTGACGTCTGCCTCGACTTCGGCCCGTGACCGACCCGCGCAAACGCAGTGCAGCGTATACAGGCCGTCTTCTACGAAGCGGCGGCCGGAGGCCACCATTTTTGCTCCCTCCCTCAGACCACGGACCGCACCGTGTTCTTGTCTCATGACCTCTCTCAACCTGGCCATGTCGCGCTTCAGACTGGCCGGTTCCAGGCTGCGCCGGGTGGTGGCAGGGTCGAAAATATAGGCTTCCTCCGTGACACCGGCGCGGGCGATATCTGACAGTGCGCGGACGGCTTCCAGCTGCCCCGCAAACGCGAAGGACGAGAATTCTGTTGCGTCAGGACGCTCCATGATTCGGAGGCTGGCCAGCGTTTTGATGCCGAGAGCGCCCGCATCATGGACGAAAAGGCCGGTCATGTCTGGCCCGAAATTTCGAAAACCGGGTCGTCCATTGTGGAATGCAGTTTGTCCCGTGCGGATCAGTCTGCCGCGACCGTCGATGACCTCGAGGCCGGTTACGATTTCGGCTGCCGTGCCGTGACGTGCTGTCCCCATGAACAAAGCCCCGTTGGACAGCCCGCCGCCCACCGTGGCGCGATGGCCGGAAAAAGTGCCGAAAAACGGTAGGCGTAATCCCAGTGGGTCGAGTGTTTTCCAGATCTGCTGCCAGGTGACGCCCGCCTCGACAGTGATAACGCGATCCGCCTCGTTGACCTCCACTATTCTGTTCAATTCACGAAGGTCCAGCGCCACGGTTCGCGCCCGGGATGGCACATAGCCTCCGGTATAAGACATGCCCCCTCCGCGCGGCGTGATGGCAAATCCGGCCTCGCTGATCGCGCGCACCGCGTCAGGCAGCCGCTCGCGTGAGCCAGGCCGTATGGCGAGGGCGGCGGTGATGCTCGATGAGTAGACGTCCGAGGACAGAAATGCTCGCTCCTCCTCGTCTGTGACAATGGCAGGCCCGCCTAGCAGCTTTGCCAGACGTTCAGCCAGGGCGGCGGTGTCCGGCAAGAGGCTCATTGAATCTGGTAGAACTGGATCAGCGCGCCGTCCGGGGTTTCCACTGAAAAAGCCCGCATTGACCCGTAGGGTGGGAGTTCGAAGCTCCGGGCAGGGATGACGATGTTTCCCCCGCGCTGCTCGATTGTCTGTCGGGCCCCATCCAGATCCTCCACGGGGAAACGGACAGCCAGGATGCCGAAATTAGGCGCATGACAGCGGTCGGCGTAATCGTGACCTTCCAACCCCATGATCTCTATGGTTTCCATGCGCCCGAACTCCCCGGGCACGGGGAAAACGATGCCGGCACGGTAAGGGATGGAGGTGGTCAGGTTTTTCGGAATGCCCAACGGCATGAACCAGGGTTCAGGAGCCAGGTAAGGTTTGCCCTTATAAAAGGTTTCAAAACCCAGTACCCGGGTATAAAAATCATAGGAGGCGTCCCGGTCGCGAACCATCTGCATCATGTTGAATGGGCCCGTCATGCGCTCAAATTTGGGAATCGCCTCGGGAAGGGGCGGCTCGAGCCGCTCGTAGCCCTGCACCTGGACGCCGTCTGGCCCGCGGAACACCATGACGTTCAGCTTCGAGGTGCCAAACTGGAGATAGGTGATCGGTGTCTCTGTCCACCACCCCATGGCCAGTGCATCATCGTATATGGCCTGCATATCCTTCATGCGAATCATTAAGCTGAAGTAGCAGCCCGTATCCCAGGCGCGGGCGCCAGGGCGCATCGGTTCCTGTCGACCCGCCTGGTCGAAGCGCACCAACCTGAGAAGGCCGCTGCCTTGCTGACCGGGGCCGAGTAGCAAGCCTTCACCGCCCGCCGATTCGGGTAGTTGCCATGCAGCCAGCTCCTTGGGGTCGAGCGGCCCGCGCCATCGATCTTCATAGCCTCCGATCTCCCGGAAAAAGCGGGCGGTCACGTCGATATCCCTGACGCTCACCACCGCCTCCTGCCAGGGGCTGTCAGTCACCGTCGGGACTTCGTCCTCGGCAACGACAGGGCACGCGGTACTCAGGGTGATGAGAAAAAAAAGCATGCGTTTCATATCGTTACTCCTTTGGTGGTCTGGCTGCGGCGAGTTCCCGCCTTAACGCATCCACCAGCATATTCTCGTAGTAGCCGGAAACCTGGGCGGAAGCCTGGTCCAGGTAGTCGTTCATGACGGCAGCGCTGGCTGTGATGTCGCACTCGGCCCAGGTTCCGGACAGGTGCTGGTTGACATAAGCGATGCGCGCGGCTTTCAAGCCCTGATCCGCGGCCTTGCGGGTCCACGGCTCGATGGCGCAGGTCTCCCCATGGCGCCCCAACATCAGGCCGTAGACGAACATGGCCTGGGTGTAGTTTTTTTCCGCGGCGATGGCCAGGTGTTTCATTCCCTCGGTGTCGGAACCTCCATGGCGGTCGGCGTGATACACCAGGGCTCTCGCCAGCTGGTAGTGAAATCTCGGGTTCTCAGGTTCGCTGGCAACGGCCTCGCGGCAGGCCGCGATGGCCTTGGGCGTGTCGACATTGCCCGAGGCGACACCCGGGCCAAGGTGGTTGGGGTCGGAGGGGTGCGCCACTTCCCGGTCGCACGACGTGATGGTCTGGGCCGGCGAGGCCGACCATGGGCAGCAGCCGAGCAGCAAGATGCCTGCGAGCCATGCGGTTCTCATTGGGGGACCTCCAGGATGATTTTGCCGAAATGCTGATGCTCATCGATCATGCGATGTGCGCGGACCAGTTCGCCAAGCGGCAGCACCGTATCCACCACCGGCTTGAAGGTGCCGTCGGCAAACAGGGGCAGTGCCTGCTCACGAAACGATTTCATCGAGACGGGAACAAAGGCGGGGCTGGTCGATATGCTCATGGAGAGCAACTGGAGGTTGCGGATACCGATGCCCAGGTTGAAGCAGATGTCTTTCCCGCCGGTGCTGCCGAACATCACGACCTTGCCGTCCATGCCCATGGCGTCCATCAGTTGGGTGGCCGTGGCCTCACCGATGGTCATCAGGCTGACGTCCGCGCCTGCTTCGCCGGTGGCTTCCAGAACCCGCTCACTGATGGATTCGTTGAGATAATGGATCAGCAGGTCAGCGCCCAGTTCGCGGGCCTTGTCGAGTTTCCTGTCGGAGCTGGCGGTGGCGGCCACCCAGCAATCGTGTTGGCGGGCAATCTGCAGGGCCGCGCTGCCGACGCTGCCGCCGGCGGCCTCCACCAGGATGCGCTGGCCGGGCGTGATTTCCGCCACCGTATGCAAGGCGTGCCAGGCGGTAAGCCAGCCCACCGGGATCGCCGCGCCGTCGATGAATGAAAGCGTGTCCGGCAGCGGCATCAGGTGTTCCGCATCAAACAGCACGCTTTGCGCGTGACAGCCGCGCGCCCGACCGAACACCCGCTGACCGACTTCGAAACCACTGACATCCGGCCCCACCTCGCGCACGATGCCCGCGCCCTCCATCCCCATAACAAAGGGCAGTGGCTGGCCGCTGTAGGTCCCCGCGCGCATGCGCGTTTCGGCGAAGTTCATCCCGCTGGCATGCACCTCGACCAGCAGCTGGCCCGGCCCGGGCTCCGGCCTGGGTAGCGTTTCCCAAAGCATGTTCTCGGGTCCGCCGAACTCGTGCACGATATAGCCTTTCATGGTTTGTTCTCCATCACTTGGGCGCCAGCAGGGCCTCCACTTCTTCCACCTCCAGGCCTGAGGGCACCGGCGTCAGCAACAGGTAGGCCAATGCCGCCAGGACCAGCGGAACGCCGACCAGTCCGGAGTATCCAAGGTGCCAGCCCCATCGTTCGACGGCCAGGGCCACCATCAACGGACCCGCCGCGGAGCCCAGGGTCACGGCCAGGGAACCACAGGTGGCCATGGCGGTCGCGCGCAACCGGGTGGGAAAGACCTCGGCCAGGTAGGCGAATTTGACCGCCGCGCTGCCGTAGAAAAACATGCTCATCAGCCCGTAAACGATGAGCATCTGGCGAAAATCAGACGCCCACCAAACCAGCACCTGGAACAATACGGCGCCGAGCAGGGCCCAGATGACCACGGTGTTGCGCCGGGTGATCAGAAACTCGCCGGTAAAGGCCGCGAGAATGTAGCCTGCCACGCCGATGGCGTTGCCTGCGCCGATCAGCAAAGAAAAATCAAAACTCTCCAGCCCGCGCGCCTCGCGCAGGAAACTGGGAAAAAGGAATATCGACGCGGCATAGGCCCAGACAAACAGGAACTGAGCGCCGAACAGCAGCAACGCGCGCTTGCGGATGTCCGGACTGAACAATTCGGCTACCCGGGGCCGGTCCGCCCCGGCATGCCGGGCCTGTCGAAAGCGTTCCGGCTCATGGATGAATCGCCTGACCACCCAGACATAGGGCAGGCTCACCAACCCGACCAGGAAGAGCATGCGCCAGCCATGGCTGCTCAACAGCCATGCTGCCCAGAGCGAGGCCAGGGCCCACCCCAGCGGGTAGCCGATTTGCAGCAGGCCCATGAAAAGCCCGCGGTAGCGCGCCGGAAACTCCTCGGTGATGACGGCCCCGGTGACCGGATATGAAAGCCCGCCGACGCCGATGCTGCCCCCGCGAAGCAGCGCGAGGCTCCAGGCATTGGGCACCAGCGCGTGCAGCGCCACCAGGACCGAGCTGCCGACCAGGGAAAACTGGAACATGCCCCGTCGGCCGATGCGGTCGGTCCACAGGCCCAGCCAGGTGATCAGCAGGCCGCCGATGATGAAGGCGATGGATACGATGCTCATGACGCCACTGAGGCTGAGGCCGAACTCCTGCCGAATCGAAGGGATGGCATAGCCGAACAGGGCCAGGTCCATTTGCGCCGTGGTATAGGCGAACAGGCAGACCAGGAAGGCCGTCAACGGATAACCGCGAATCTCAGTCCACATGCTGGCAGGCCAGCCACTGGTAGCCATCCGGTGCGTTGAAACAGGCGCTGGGCGCGCCAAATTCATCATCCGCCAGGGCCACTTCCTGGCCGGCACTCCGGATGCGACGCCCCAATGCCTCCACGTCACTGACCCGGAACGAGTAGAGGCAGAGATTGCCGGACCCCGCCCGAGACAGATCCCGCAGGTCCCGCCCGGGCACATAGGACGAATACACCTGCAACAGCCCGGTCGGACAGTCGGGGGCTCGGGTGCGCTCGACATGAAATGTCTCGCCGGGTTGAAGATCGAGGGCCGCGATGGTGGGCGCCTCCTCGCCCGAGTCATGGGGCTCGCCAAAGGGCGCTGTTTCCAGCCCGAATATCTCCTTGTAAAAGGCGGTGGAGAAAGCATTATCGGGCTGCACCACGTTGGCGTGACTGCCTTCCGTGTTGTGGTAGGGCAGGGTGCTGTCAAAGGTGCCGAAGCCCGGCCGATCGAACCCTGCACGCTGGATAAAGGCCAGCCGAAACCGGTCGCTGAACACCAGCAATTCGCGCAGGCCGACAAAGGGCTGCGCCCATCCGTGCTCGGGCGCCGGCTTGGCCAGCGGCGCCGCCACCAGTGGCGACATCCAGAGTTTCCAGCGGCCCCGTTTTTGATCGGCTTCGAAACTGTCCAGCACCTGGAGGATATCCCGGGTGTAGATGCCCATCCACCGGCTGCCGGTCACGATCGGACGCGCCCGGGCCAGCCCCTCATTGCGCAACGATTTCCAGAAGTGCAGCCGCACCCCTCCTGTGTCATGGGCGGCACACCCGCTGTGGCGCAGACGCACGCTGGCCAGTTCGGAGGCGTGGCCGTACAGGCGCCCGGCGTCCGCGGCGCCGAGTTGACCGGACTGCACGGGGCGAAAGCCCAGCAGCTCCCAGAACTGCAGCCATTCATCCTGGCTGCCGTCTTCCAGGCCGAAGATGAACTCGTGGACGCCCCCGCGATTCAAGGGCTGACGGACTCAGCGGGCCGTGGAGAGGTTGGGCTCATGCGGTTAGATGTCTCCACCGAGTTCAATCAGCGTTCGGCCGGTCAGTTGCCGGCCCTCCCAGGCCGCGTGCGCGTCGGCGAGCTGCTCCAGCGAATAGGTTTTTTCGACAGGTATGCGCCATTCGCCGCTGGCGAGTTTCTCATGCATCGCGGTTTTCTCAGCCCCGCCCGAGGTCATCTGGTGGATGTACTGGACAAACCCTGTGACCGAGCAGCATTTTCCGATCAGCGCGGAAACGTTCAGGTCCGGTGCCTGGCCGGCGGTTGCCCCCATAAACACGATATTGCCCTGGGGCGCGACGGCATCCAGATTGCGCAATGCGTTGGGGCCCGCGTTGCCGTCGATAATCAGGTCCGCGCCCCGCCCCCCGGTGGCCTCTTTCAATGCCTGTGGCCAGGTCTCCTGGTTGTAATCGAACAGGTGGTCGGCGCCGAACTGGCGGGCATAATCGAGCTTCGCCGGGCCACCGGCCAGGGCCACGACGGTGGCGCCTGCGGATTTTGCGACCTGGGTGGTGAGGGACCCGACCGCGCCGGCAGCGGAATGGATGGCAACGACCTGGCCGGCCCGCACTTTTCCGGCAGAGTGAATCAGCAGCCAGGCCGTGTATGCACAGGTTGAATAGCTGGCCGCCAGCGGCCAGTCAAAGCCTTCCGGTACCCTATTGACCGCGTTGGCGGGCGCGATGGCATAGTCCGCGTTGCCGCCCCATTGTCCGTTCACAGCCACCCGCTCCCCCACCATGCCCGGCTCGACATCCTGGCCCACCGCGTCCACGCGGCCGGCATATTCGAAACCGGGCGTAAAGGGAAAGCCCGGATGCATCCACTGGATGCGGCTGGCGCGCGCATGGTTATCCAGCGGGTTCAAGGCGGCGTAGGCGACCTGGATACGAACCTCGCCCGGGCCGGGGTCTGGCCGGTCACGGTGTTCCACGTGTATGACCTCGGGACCGCCCGGTTCAGTGATGATGGCGCTGCGCATGGTAAACGTCTCCTGTGCTGTTCAAAGGGATGAGCGTCAAAGCAGGTGCGCGCCCAGCGCGCTCTCCAAGAGGAGAATGACCCATATGCCGACGACGTAGGGCCGCGTGCCGCCGAGGGCGCGGCGAATCGCCGCATTGTCACCCTCATCATGCGTCCCCGTTTTTAAACGTGCGAATGCCGGGCCGAAGGGGCGCAAGCGGATTCGGACCATCAAGCCGCAAAAAACCGCAAGGGCAAACAGCGCCAGTTTCCAGGCGGCCCAGTCGATGACGGCCTCCCCGGCGCCGAGCCATTCCCACCCGCACCACGACAGGACCAGCACAATAAAGACGCCGCGGAACCAGAAATCCATCGGCATGAGTATCCGCTTTGTGAAAGATGATTTTCGAAAATGCACCGTGAGCACCAGTGCGATCCACGCCCCGACCAGGGCCCAGGTGATGGGCACCAGGTCGAAGGGTAAATGAATCATGTTCATTCGCTCGGCCAGGTGCACCCCGAAACCGAGTATCAGCGGCATGCTGATGCGCGGCGCCATGTCGAGAGAGAACAATATTTTTGCCGTCGCGAGCCGGGTTTCCACTGATCGTTTTTCGTCGACCACGTAAAAGCTGGAATAGAAAACGCCCAGATCGCCCCCCAGCCAGTAGACCAGGCACAGCAGGTGTCCAAGTTTCAACAGGGCGATTTCATTCATATTCGAAAAGAATGACGCGAACGCCATCGGGGTCCAGGTAGGCGGCTTCACGGCCAAACGGGTTGCCGTCAAAATCATACATTGGACTGGGCGCCAGCAGTATTTCGAAGCCCGAATCCAGCATGGCTTCATGAATGCGGTCCATCTCGGCAGTGTTGAACAGCAGCGCAGGCGCATGGTGGATGTTGCCCTGCTGATCCGGCGCCACACCCTCGGCATGGACCAGCGCCAATGCCCTCGGTTGCCCGGAGCCGGCGTCGAGCAATACCAGTTCAGGCCGGGATCCTGGCGGTAGCTTGAAAATCTGTCGCAAAGCGGGGGTGTCGTAATGGCTTCGCGCCGACACGGTCAGGCCAAGGATGCCATGGTAAAAGCCGAGGGACCGTTCCAGGTCGGCAACCGTCAGCGTTGCACGCTGCAAGGTGACAGGCGCTGGCGCGCGGATGTCGTCAGCGGTCGAGGGTGCACTCCACGGCAGCGAGCAGGCGAGCAGGGCAGTGATCGACATTCGTATGGATTGCTTGAGGCGTTTCGATCGCAGCATGGGCTTCCCGATAGGCTTTGACGGCAGTAATGTTTTAAAGATATATTATTATGACGTTTGAATAAACTGATGTCGGTTCAATCGTTCAATATGAACGAGATTGGTTGTTGAAATCTGGCCGGTTGGCAACCGCGCGCCGGAAAGGACCAGACCCAGCAACCGCTCTCGCAAATCGACCAGGGAGTCTGAATTATGAAACGACCGTTTCTGACCGCGGCCTTCGCCAGTGCGATAGGCTCTATCTTGATGCCCGTAACGTTACTTCACGCTCAGGATGACGATGCGAACGAGGGTCTCGATGCTTATGAACCTGAAGAGATCATCGTCACGGCCCGAAAACGTGAGGAGACGCTGCAGGATGTTCCTATCACCCTCTCGGCGTTTGACGCCGCTGACATTCAGGCTGCCGATATCACCAATCTCGAGATCGTGGGTGAGTTGACCCCGGGTTTCCAATTTCTGAATCAGGGCAATCAGCAGCCGGGCCGCTATAACACGCAGCTGCAATTCCGTGGGCTCACTACGGCTCAATTCTCACCGAGCTTCGCCACTGGCGCCCTGTTCATTGATGGTATCTACGTGCTCAATGGCGGTACCTCTCTGTCGCTGATGGATATCGAACGGGTGGAGGTCATCAAAGGACCCCAGTCGGCCTATTTCGGTCGCAACACATTTGGCGGCGCGGTCAACCTGATTACCCGCGACCCCAATATGGACGGATTTGCTGGCGAGGGCATGATCACCTACACCAGTAAAGAGCGCGTGGACGCCAATTTCATCGTCGAGGGCCCGATCATTCGCGACGTACTCTCATTCAGCGTCAGCGGCCGGCAGTACGTGAAAAAGGGCCACTACACCGCCACCGATGGTGGCCGCCTGGGTGATGAGGAAACCACTGCTTTCAACGGCGTGATCAAGTTGCAGGCGACCGAAAATCTGTCGTTCAAACTGCGCTACGGTTACTCTGAGGATGACGATGGCCCGCCCGCTGCGGCTTTCGCCTCCGGCATTCTCAACGACACCTGCACCGGCAAGGTCATCGAGCGCCCCGACGGAACGTTCTTTCCTAACAATTACATTTGCGGCCAGGTGCCGAGCGTTGGACAGCTGATCACCGATGGCGGTGTCATCTCGCAGAACACCTTCCTGCCTGGCTATCCGGTCAGCAATCAAGGTGGTATTCCGATTTCAGAGTGGTTGACTGCTGGTACGGACGGATTCAGCAATCTGCCGTCCGTGAGCGGTATTGGTTTGGTGCGCGAAACGACGCGCTTGAGCTTCGCAGCCAGTTACGAGATGAACAGTGGCCACTACCTCGATTTCTCTTACGGTAAAAACGAGCAGTATGCCAACTGGATTCGTGATTTCGACCTCAGCGATCGCGACAGCTGGTTCTCGCGCGACCCTCAGAGCATGGAAGACAACAGCTATGAGATCAGGCTCACCAGCCCGCAGGACCAGCGCTTGCGCTGGATGGTCGGTTACAGCTACTACGAGCAGGACTTCCTGTCTTCAGGCGGCGGCGGTGACGCAGTCACGTCCTGTTTCTCTGTCGTGCCAACCCCCACCGACGACTATCCGGGTGCCTGCCTCGCTTACACGTTTTACGCACTCGGTTTCGCCAACAGCAAATAAAATTCAGATAAGGCATCGGTGACCGGAATTTTCGGTTCGATTGATTTCGATATCACCGACAATCTGACAGCCATCCTGGAAGGCCGGTTTGTGGAGGACGAGTTAACCAAGGGCGCGGGTGTACTGACACCTGGCGCACCCATCCTGAGGGAATCTTATGATGATTTCCTGCCGCGATTCATTCTGCGGTGGACACCCTCTGATCAGACCAATCTTTACTTCAGCTACTCGGAGGCTCAGATCGCGGGCGATTTCAACACGTTCTTCATTAACGCGGACGACCGTGAACGTCAGCAGTACCTGGCTATTGATCCACGCGTGTCCGAATCCCTGGATGCGGAGACCCTGGAAGCCTTTGAGATCGGTATCAAGCAGCGTTTCTTCGATGATCGCCTGCAAGTCAACCTGGCCTGGTACAAATACTACTGGGAAAACATCAAGGGCCGCAGCTCTTTCCTGATTAACGAAAGCTGCCGCACTGGCGATATCGGAAGCGATGCTGCTTGTCAGTATGAGGGTGTCCAGCCCGGCGACCCCAAGGCGATCGTGAATCCGACCACCGGCGAATTAGAACCTTTCTTCAACAGTCGAAACATTCTGCTTCCGGGTGACGCAGAAATTATGGGCCTTGAGCTGGAAACGACCTGGATACCCAGCGACGGGTTTATCGCTCAGTTCAACTACAGCTACATCGACTCCGAGTACACCGACTACGAATTTAACTTTGTTGCGCCCATCGCGGGTTATGCGCAGATGGCGGGCAACCAGACGCCACGTCAGCCCAAGCAGAGCTACAACCTGGCCCTGACCAAGTATTTCGATTTCATGAGCAGGCCGGCTTACTTCCGCTTTGACTATATCTACCAGGGTAAGGCCTACGTCGATGAGTCCAATCTGGCCTTCATTGAGGGTTATGGGCTGATGAACTTGCGCTTTGGCGTTAACACCGACACCTACATGGTGGAACTGTTCGTTAAGAATGCACTGGACGAGACCGCCTGGCAGACCGGCGCGCGCTGGACTGATTTTTCCAGTCCCACCCAATTCGCTTACCTCACTGCCAAGCAGGGTGTTGCACTCAGCCCTCAGGATCGGCGTGAATTCGGCGTGCGCCTGTCGTATCGTTTCTGAGCACCCTCTCCCCGAGTGTGCAACTACCGGGCGCTGCGGCGCCCGGCTTTTTTTACGCGGAGTGGACCGAAACGCGCATGCCCGCGGGTGAGCGGAAGAAGATCGAGCCGGATGAGGAGACGAGTCGGCCTTTGATAGATTGACGCTCAAACGGAATCCGGGCTGCCTCGAGCCGATGTATGAGGGCATCTGTCGAATCCAGCGCCCAGTTCAGTTCGAAAATGCCTCGTGCCCCGGGCTGCGCCCTGGGGTAGAGGTCGGCGCCGCGCGTGCCCCGGTAGGCAATGATCTCAACCTGGCCCAGGTGTTCCCCCGGCTGGCCCCAGATGCTGACATCAAGTGCCGCGCCCGGTGGCAGGCCGATCATCCGTTCGATCTCCGGGCCCTCCAGCACATTGTCGTGCAGCAGCGTTAGCCCCAGGACATCGCGGTAAAAATCCCGCTCCGCGGCGGTATCGCGCACGATGGTCACCAGCGGGCCGATACCGCTGAATCCGTTGGCGTCCACCGGTGGAGGGTGGTCCAGCAATTGCAGCAATACGAAGTTGATTTCATCGTGGCCAGCAAGGTGAATCTCTCGAAAACGGACGCCGTCCGGTGAGACGGCTTCAGTGAAGTCCGGGTTGCGGAATCGCATGCCGGCGGCGCGTAAGTCCGACATCCGGCGGGACATGTCATCCACGTAGATATCCAGGTTTTTGGGGCAGAGGTCGAAGGCACTCGCATCTTCGCGGACCGCGGGGCCGACCTTGGAAAACTGGACCAGGTGCAACTGTCCTGCCCGGCAACCGGGCGCGCGCAGCATGACCTGGCGGTAGATACTGCCCGGTGGCAGCTTCCAGTAGGCCTCCAGACCCGGGTCCGGCCCCGTAAACGCCTGGCTCAACTGAAACCCCATCAGACCTTGCCAGGTCTGGAGCGCGGCATCGATATCCGCGACGCCCAGCGTTGCCCAGGTCCAGGCCGGCATCGCTTATTCCGCGTACCGCCGATCCACCTCGGCCAGCAGGACTTCCACCAGCATGCCGACATAGTAGTCGCTTGAGATGCTCCCGGCTTCCCGCAAGTAGGCCCGAAGGTCTGCGGCCGGAATATCCGCCTCGCAGGCGGCAAAATCTCCGCGCATGTAATGGCGGGGCAGCGCCACCAGGGCCGCAAGGCGCCGGTACCGGGCGCTTTTTGTCCATAAATCGAGGGTTTTACACACGTCATGGTCGATGGTCATTCCCAGAAAATAGAGATAACCGATGACGAACAGGGATTGCGGATATTCCGCTTCTACCGCTTTGAGCCGATAGGGCATGGCTTCTTCACCGCGGCCGGAGTAGCCGTAGGCCCGGCCCAGCTGGTAGTTCAGCCGAGGGTTGTCAGGGTCGGCAGCGACGGCCTCATGGCAGGCCTTGATGGCTGCCTCCTTATCCATGCCCGATCGCGTCACCCCCGGGGCGACATGACCGGGGTCGAGGTCGTGGGAGGCCAACCGGTCGCACTCGGTCACCTCCTGCGAATACCGGCTGAAATCATAATCGGTGAATTCCACCGCGTGCGCGCTGCCGGCAGCCAGAGCGCCCAGCAGGCAGGCAAACTTCATCATGGCCCTGGTCATGGTCTTAGTCCTCCTGCGCGCAGATATCGGGTGATTCGATCAGCAAAACCTGCACATCGGCAATGCCTTCGCGCGCTTTCTTGACCTCGGCATATTCCGGTGAATTCCAAAACGCCAGGGCACTGGCCCGGTCCGGCCACTCGGAAATCACCATCGAGCCGCCATGGCCGAAGCTGCCTTCCAGCAGCTGGGCCCCGGGTCCCTTCAGGATATAGCGGCCGCCGAACTGTTCCACCAGCCGGCCCGCGGGAATGCCATAGTCGTGAATGAACCGCTCGCGGTCGTGTATTTCACAAGCCACTACCATGTACGCCTTCATTTCAAAGTCTCCTCGTTGAATGCTTCTTCTTCCGGGTGAAGCGGGCAGTCGTCTTCCCTTTCCACCAGGTCAAAGGCGAACAGGAAACGGGCCATGCCGGCCAGTATGCCGCCCACCATGCCCAACTCGAGAATGTCCGCGTCGCTGAAATGGCGACGCAGCCGCTGGTGGAGTTCAGTGTCAATCACCTGCTGTCCGCCCAGCAGGGACAGCCGGTCGGCGAGTTCGAGCACGGCCCGATCGCGCTCGTCAAACACCTCGGCCTCCGGATGTCCAATGGCCTCGACCTTGGCCGCGTCCAGGCCGGCCTCGAGCGCGTCATGCCGGTTGCCCTGGTTGCAAAACCGGCAGCCATGCAGCGTGGATAACCGCAGCCGCAGCAGTTCTTTGACCTGCCGAGATACTTTACCGCCGCCGAAAAGCTCCCCGTAGAACCGATCCGCGTACCACGCGAACAGCTCTGGATGCTGACCGAAAACTTCGAACAGCGTGGCGTCGCCGCGAAGTTCGAACGACCGCTGCCACGCTTCCTTCAGCTGCGAGGGCAGCTCATCCGGGTCCGCGCGCTGCAGCAGGGGATCAGGCATGTCGATCAGTCTTCGGCGGCGGGCGGCGGGTCGCCGGTCTTTTCCAGCAGCTCCTCGTCGCGGTATTTGCCGAGCAGCAGCAGGGCCAGGGAGCAGATGATAAAGGTATACATCGAGTAATCGAGAATGGTGTCATAGCTGCCGCGATTGGAATAGAACCAGCCATAGACGGCTGGGCCGAAACCCGCGCCGAGCGCGAAAAAAGCATAGAGAATGCCGTAAATCGCCCCGTAGTTACGGATGCCAAAATAGCGTGACACCAAATAAGCAATCAGGTCATATTCGATGCCTGCCGCCACGCCCAGCAACACTACGGCAATGGTCATCTGGGCAATGGTCGGGTCTTGAAGCTGAAACAGGAACATGGAGGCTGCCGGCAGCATCAGCATGACGCAGGCCAGTAACGGCGCCCAGATATGATCGAGCAGGAAGCCGCCGAGCAGGCGCCCGGCGAGCACTGAATAGCCGATGAAAGAGGCCAGCAGTACAGCGGTGGGGACGTCAAACCCTTTCGCTCCGAGCAAGGTTTCCAGGTTGGGAATCGGGCCGCCAATGGCAAACGACAGCGGGACGAAGATGATGGCCATCAACCAGAACCGCCAGTCCCTGAACGCCTGGGCAACCGTGAGCCCGTATACGCCCCGGGGCCTTGAATGATGGGTTTCCAGCCTGGCCACAGCCGCGGCCCGGTCAGCGGCCTTCGGGTCATCGATGTCCCTGAATGCCACCCATGCCACCGGGAAAGCGATCAGCAGCGGCAGGGCGCCGACACCCACGTAGGCCAGGCGCCAGCCGACCTCGCCAATCAGCCAGCCTGCGTACAACTTGGTCAAGGCGCCGGAGATGCCCGTGCCGATCAGCGCGACACCCAGCGCCAGGCCGCGTTTTTCGTTAAACCAGTTCGACACCGCGCGGGTGAAGGTGATGGGCAGCGTGCCGGCGCCGGCAAACGCCAGGACGCCCCAGATCACGTAGTACCTCATCAGTGATCCGTTATTCAGCGCGAAGGCCATCATGGCCAGGGAGAAGAGCAGGATGGAGGTCAACACCACCCGGCGAACGCCGAGGCGATCGGTCAGGTAGCCGATCAGCGGGCTGGACCCCATGGCCACCAGGGTGAAAACCGCCAGCGCCGACATGACCTGGGAAATATCCCAGCCGAACTCCTGGACAAAAGGCCCGGCGAATACGCCAATGGTGTAGAAGGGCAATGGCGACATGCCCAGGGCGATGCCCAGCGCCGATGCCAGCACCACGGGCCACCCGTATTTAAATTCTGCGTAGCTGCTCATTCCTGGTGTCTCGTTGCTGTGCGCCGGGTCAGTCGGCTGGCGCGGGACTGGGACGGGCCTGGTAGCGCCCCAGCGGCGGCCCTTCTACCCGACCGTCATGGTATACCCGTTGGCCGCGCAGGTAGGTCGAAACGATCTCTCCGGTCAATTCCATGCCTTCAAATGGCGTATAGCCCTGGCTGGATTCGGAGTCCTCGGCGCGAACCGTGTAGGTGGTGGCCGTATTCATCAGGGCCAGGTCGGCATCGAGACCGACCGCGATATCGCCCTTGTGATTGAGGCCATACCGGCTGGCGGGCTCGGCGCTGACCAGGCGGGCGATGTGCGGCAGGCTGACGCCCCTGCGCGTGCCTTCGCTGTGCAGAGCCGACAGCAGGTATTCGGTGCCGCCGAAGCCAGACTTCGACACCCATATGTTGCCATCCTTGTTTTCCTGGCCCGATACCTTCAATTCCTCGGAACAGCAGGCGTGGTCGCTGACCACCCAGTCCACGTTGCCGGCCAGCAGGTTTTCCCACAGAAACTCGACGTCCTCGCGTGACCGGATGGGTGGATTGACCTTCGCGTGGCACTTGGTGGGAACGTCATAGTCCATCATCAGGTGTCCGATGGTGACTTCCTTGCCGAAATTGATGTGGGGAAAAGTCTTTTCCATCATCATCGCCGCTTCCAGCGCCTTGCGCGATGTCAGGTGCAGCAGGTTGATGTTCAGGCACTCGGTTTCATAGGCAAGGTAAGAGGCAATCCAGATGGCCAGGCCTTCTGAATGGGGCGGACGCGCCGCGCTATAGGCGCGCAGGCCGGTCAGCTTGCCTTCCTGCTGCACGATCCGGGTGTAAGCGTTCAGGATATCGGCGAGTTCACAGTGCAGGCTGACGCTGATCTGATCTGCCATGTCCGGATACTGTTTCATCAGCCTGGCGGCTGCGCGCATGATGAATTCAAAGTGGGCGATGTCGTAGGAGTCCTCATCGCCAATCATGAGGAATTCCTTTTGCGCATCCTTGTCCGATTTGCCGTGCAGGCCATAGCCGCCGTAGAACATGAAGATCTTGAACGAACTGACGCCATGCTCGGTCAGCAGCATTTCCATTTCGTCGATATGGGAACTCGCGATCGGCGCCAGGTGGTAGGCGTAATCCATCCAGTAGCGTCCGTCAGAGATCTCCAGCACCTCCGGATAGAACTCCCGGTAGGGCCCGCCCTTGTTCAGATAGTACTGGCCGGTCCGGAAATAGGTGATGCCCGTGGTGACCCCGCCCATCACCGCCGCCTTGCTCTCGCTCACTGCATCCTGCTCCAGCGGCGAGTAGATGCCAACGTGCATGTGAACATCTATGACCCCCGGAAAAGCCGTCAGTCCGCCGCCGTCCACGGTTTCCCGTGCGAGACCGGGGTCGATGGAAGGCTCCAGGGCAGCGAACCGGCCGTCCTTGATGGCGATATCAAGCGGGTTCACACGATCGGCTTGCGCCTGGACAACTTGGAGATTCTTGATCAGGAGGTCATACATGACTTTCTGGGTTCCTGTGCGGAGTCAAGGCTATTTGCCCTAATGATATGGGATTATATCTTTTGCCTTGGGGGCGCTCAATGATCAAGGGCTTCGTCACCCGGGCCGCTGTCGCGCGCCAATGATTCGTCCATGATGGCCAGGCTGGACGGCGTGCCTGATTGGTAGAGTATGGCCCGCTTGCGCAGAAATCGCATCAGGCCATCGTCGCCCATGCGCGAACCGCCCATACCCGAGAGGCAGAATGAGTTTTTCGCCACGTCGTGCACCTGGCTGGTCAGGCTGGCGTCGTTAACCGATATGGCGCCGCCCGTGACCTGTTCCGCCACGGCTTCACCCTCTTCCCGGGTGCCGGCGAAGACGGCGCCCGACAGGCCGAAATCAGAATCATTGGCCAGTGCGATGGCCTCTTCCGTGGTCGAGAAGGGCATCACGGGCATGATCGGCCCGAAGGTCTCCTCGCGCATGATGGCCATTTCGTGGGTAACGCCCGTCAGCACCGTGGGGCGGCACCATGAACCGCCATGCTCTTCGACCTGCCCGCCGCAAAGTATTTTCGCGCCGGCCTCTACCGCCTGATCGATGTGAGCCTGCACTTTTGACCCCTGGGGCGGGAAAATGAACGGTCCGATCTGACCCCGTTCAGGGTCTGGCCAGTTGAGTTCCACGGCCCGGGCTTTTTCCACCAGGCGTTCAAGAAAGCGCCCCATGACGGACTCATGGACATAGATGCGTTCGAGTGACTGGCAGGCCTGGCCGGTCATGCCCACCGCGCTGCGCAGTATGGCGTCGGTGGCCTGGTCCAGGTCAGCCGAGGGCAGCACGATGGCCGGGTCTTTGCCGCCAAGCTCGAGGAATGCCGGAACGAAGTGGGACGCGGCCTGAACGGCCACTTTGCGCCCGGTGGGCACGCTTCCCGTGAAACAGACCGCGTCGGCATTCTCGATCAGCGCCTGGCCCGTCTCGGGGCCGCCGGTCACAATTTCCACCACGCCGGCCAGTTCCGGGACTTCAGCGATGGCCTGCGACAGGGGCTCGGCGAATCGGGGTGTCACCTCGCTGGGCTTGAGCAGGATACCGCAGCCTGCCGCCAGCGCCGGTACCGCGTCGATCAGCCCGAGCAGCAAAGGCACGTTCCACGGGCTGATGATGCCAACCACCGAATAGGGTATGAGCCGGTGCGACCACCGCACGCTGGGGGCCATACGCGAGGTGCCGGCGCTGTCTTCGCTTAGCAGCCGCGGCGCTCTTTGCGCCCAGTAGCCCATCCAATCCCTGACCGCGCTGGTCTCCACTCTGGCCATCAGACGGCGGCCGGTATCCTCGCTCAGGGCCGTGAAAATGGCGTCCCCATGCCGGCCGATGGCATCGCTCAGCGCCATCAGGGCCTGTGCCCGCCCCGATGACCCGAGTGCCTCCCATGCCGGTTGATGGGTTCGCAGTCGAGCGGCTGCGGCAGCCACCGCTCCGGCATCGAAAGCCGGAACATGGTAGTCCACTTCGCCAGTCCGGGGGTTGGTGACGGGTATGTCTGTGTTGCTCATGGAAAGGGTGCTCCTACCAGCCCCGGCCGCCGATCCACTGTCCGGCCGCCAGTCTCATTTTCTTGCAATCGTAGTCCGACCACACGCCCGCCGTGAAGTAAGGGTCGTTTTTCAACAGCCGAAGGGCATGTTCCCGGTCGTCGGTATCGTAAATCAGAACGCTGCCGGTGACGGCGTCGTTTTCGTCACGCAGCGCGCCCGCGACCAGCACCTGCTCCATGATGGACTCAATGTATTCCAGGTGTTGCTGTAGTTCGGCCTGGCGGATTTCCCGGGCCTGCCGGCTGTCCCGGCAATAACACAGGTAGGCGGTTTTCATTCGATCACCTCAAAGCATTCGAGCCAGGCGCCGTCCGGGCTGCGGAGATTCAGCTGGCGCACGGCGCCATGGGGTTCAAGCCATGTTTCGAAAGGCTCGGTCTGCATCATGATGCCCTGGGCATTGAGATGCTCGGCCAACGCCAGGCAGCCGGTTACCGGGATGCGCAGCAAGTTGAGCCCATACCCGTGGGGCTGGGCCAGCGCAGAGAGGTCACGGCCTGGGCGGGAGGGCAGGTTGAACAGTTCGATGGCGCCGTCCATGACCCCGGAAGGGTGCACAATGGCCAGGTCCACATGGGTGCTGGGCGCCTCCTCCGGATCCAGGCACAGCACCTCGCCTCCGCGCCCCGCCAGGGCCCCCTGGTGGCGCGTCATCTGCTCGAATCCCAGGGCGCGGTAAAACGTCAGGGCCCTGTCCATATCGCGCACCGACTGGCTGGCGTTGAAAACATGACCAAAGCCGGGGCCTTCAAGGCCTGTATCCAGTGGGGGGTCCAGGCGCTGAATCAGGGCCAGGATCACGTTTTCAGGCCCACGAGCCAGCCACTCGATAACCTGGAGGCCACCGAAATCCCATTCCACCGGACCACTGAGGCTGTCCCAGCCCGCCGCGGTCATGGCCGCGTGGACGGACGCCATGCCGTCGACACGAAGATCCAGGTCAAAAATGCCGCCCGTGTCCCAGGGCAGGGCGCCGCTGCGGTTGGGTTCCTGCAGGGGTGAATCAAAATGGAACAGCCGAATGCGTCCGCGGCCGAATTCAGGCCGCTCCAGCAGGGTCTCATGCACCTCGGCGCCTTCCATTCCTGGCCAGGCCGCGACGCTGGCGGCTGCCGTCTCTCCCTGGTGGATCACTCGCCAGCCACCGACTTCGCGCAGGAAATCGATCCAGCCATCCGGGTTCCGGACGCCGATGCCGGCTTCGCTGAAACCCTCAGTCTTCCAGCTCATAGAAGTCCAGCCAGGCGCCGTCCGGAGCCCGTACCGATATCTGGCGTGCCATTCCTGATGGCGGCAGCAGAATAAGGTCAGGTCCCTGTTCGATTTTCACGCCCGCGGCAGACAGGTGTGCGGCCAGGGCGTCAAGGCCTTCCACCGGGAAACGGAGCATCAGCAGGCCCAGGTTGGGCGGTACCGCGAGGTCCGCCAGGTCCCGCCCGCTGGCGCCGACAAACTCGATCAATTCCACCGAACCCTCGTTGAGGCCTTCCGGGTGTCCGATCCATACTTTTCGCTCCACCTTCATGGCGGCCTCGTAAGGCAGGCCAAGGACGTTCTCGCCCGGCGGCTTGCTGGCGCCTTCGTGGTACAGGTACTGCTGGAAGCCGAGGACATCGCGATAGAAACCCAGCGCGGTGTCCATGTCGCGTACGACCTGGGTGGAATTGAAGCTGCGGCTAAAGTGTCGAAAGTGGGGCCAGCCTTCGAATTCCGGCTCGATACGCTCGATCAGGGCCACCGACATGCCATCAGGACCCAGCGTGATCCACTCCCTGACCACGAATGGGCCAAAGCTGAATTGGAGCGGGTCGCCATGTGCCTGCCAGCCGCGGCGCATGAGCTCGCGGTACTTGGCGTCCATGTCCTTGACGCGAATGTTGATGTCGAGAATCCCACCGCTTTCCCAGGCACGGGCGTTGGGTCGCATGTAGGCGCGCTCGGCTGTGTCGAACCGAACCAGGCGCACAAAGCCGGTTTCCGTGCCGGGGTTTCCCAGAAGCACCTGTTCGGCCTTCACCGTCTCGGCCAGGCGCCATGCCCGTATCGCGGACGGGTCGACCGGACCCTCCGCCAGCACGCTCCACGCGCCAACCTCAATGAAGTCTTTACTCAGCGTCTCCAGGCTGGACACGCTCATGACGACCTCGGACCAGCCACCGATACGGAATGCGGGTGCTTCCGCTGCCAGCTTCAGTGGAAACAGCGCCAACAGCAGGAGGATGGTCAAGCGGGCGAATCTGATTTTCACGGTTGCACTGCGACAAATGGCATAAGGATATATCATTATCGTTTATTACCGCCGTGGACACCAAGACGATGCAAAACAGGCAGGTCATTCTCAGTCGCTATCCGGACGGCCATCCGCGAGCCGAGGATTTCGAAGTGGTGTCGATCGACATGCCCGGGCCCGGAACGGAGGAAGTGCTGTGCCGAACGCGCTATCTTTCGCTCGACCCCTACATGCGCAGCCAGATCGCCGGACGTCATATCTCCGGCAGTATCGCGCCGGGTGACGCCATGCGGGGCGAATCCGTGGCCGAGGTGGTGGAGTCCAGCCACGCAGCATTCACCCCGGGTCAGCTGGTCCGTGGGTTCGGCGGCTGGTGCGAGTATTTCACCTTGCCCGGTAGCGCGCTGAGTCCGGTCAATCCCGGCCTGGATCGGCCCTCACTGGAGCTGTCCCTGCTGGGCATGACCGGCCTGACAGCCTGGGCGGGCATGATCTGGCAGGCGGAAGTCAAAGCCGGGGACCGCGTGCTGATCCCTGCTGTGACCGGGGGCGTGGGGTCGGCCGCCGCGCAATTCTGCCGCCTGCGGGGCGCCGAGGTGATTGGGACAGCCGGCTCAGAGAAAAAGTGCGCCTACGCGGTCGACGCTCTGGGTGCGCTGGCCTGTATCAACCGGCACGAGGGCGACCTCGCCGGTCAACTGGATCAGCATTTTCCGGGGGGTATCGACGTTTATTTCGACCTCGTGGGTGGTGAACTGCTGCACCTGGCCTCAGAGCGCCTGGCGTTGCAGTCCCGCGTCGTGCTCGCCGGCCTGATGGCCGAGTACAACGATGCCGAGCGGGCCCCGGGCCCTCCGCCGGGTTTCTGGATTCGGGCGCGGGCGACCATCCATGGCCTGGTGGTCTACGACTTCGAGCCGCGACGCCGGGAATTCGTGGATACCTGCCTCCCCCTGCTGCGCGAGGGCAAGCTGGATCAGCGGGAGGATATGACCGACGGCATCGAATCTGCGCCCGAGGCCTTTTGCCGCCTCATGCATGGCGGAAATTTCGGCAAGGTTGTGGTCGCTTTTCCGTAACTCAAGCCGCGGTGGGGTCAGGTGGCTGCACGCCGACCTGTTGCGTCAGCGATACCGACGTCAGGCATCGTCGAGAAAAACCCTGGCCGCGCTGGCCAGTTCTTTGGCGCCGCGGTCCAGGGTCGGGGCGAGAAGATCCGGAAATTCCTCGAGTGTGCCTGCGCCCAGTATTTCTGCCGCGCGTCGGCTGGGCCCCGCCAGCATCGAGGCGGTGGCAATAACCCGCGCGGGCTGTTCAACCCGGGCCAGCCGTTCTTCGCTGGCGTAAGAAAATGCCGCGCCGAAGCCGGCGTGCGCGCGGGTGCCCGGGCGGAGCTGCTCGGCGAGCAGTTCCAGGCAGCGATTCATGTCCATGACATCCAACTTGCTGGCGACATTGGTCTGCCAGGCGCCTGCCAGTGACTGGGGGTCAGCATCATAGGCGGGTGGCTGAGCGGTTTTGTCGAGCATGGACTGCCGCTGGTCCGGGTCAAAGCAGGGCACGTCGATCAGCACCAGCCGCCGGACTCTTCCTCCAGCCTGTAAAGCCATTTCAGGACCAACCAGGCAACCCGTGTGGAAGCCCAACAGGTCTACCGTGGCCGAGGCCGGCAAGCGTTCCAGGCATCGCAGCAAGGTGGAGGCATACGCCTCGATCGAGTGTCCATCTGCCGCCGGATCAGATCCGCCGTAGCCGGGATAGTCGGGGCAAATGACCCGCCTGCCAATTGCGAGGAGTGGTGCGATGGTGGCGAAATGCAGGCCGCTGTAAGGAATGGCGTGCAGGCAAACCAGGTCCGGTTGCCGCGGGCGCTTCTCAGGCTCCCAGATTCGACAGTGGACCTGCCCGTCTTCTAGATCGATATAGCGTTTAACCACGTCCGCCCCTGCGCTATGCCGCGGCTTCCAGCGCACGGCTGCGTTCCACGAAACGCCGCAGGATCAGCCGCGACATCAGCAGCACCGGGATGCCGTACAGTGCGGGTAGCAAGGCCATCGAGTAGCGAATCATGTCTGCTCCGAAAACATGGTCGTTCAGAAACGCGATGGTGGTCGGACCCAGCATGAGGCCCGCCAGGCTGATGCACATGTAGTAAAACGCGACGACCTGGGCTCGGATGGCCGCCGGACAGATATTGAGCAATGCGGTGACGCCGACCGCGGAGGTCATGGCGATGCCAATGGTGTTGAGGCCGAAAAAGGCCATGGCGGCCCAGGCGTTGGGCATCAGCGGGGCCGGCACAGCCGTGACGACCATGATGGCGACACCGATCAGGGCGATGCGCAGGGGCGCGTCCTCCATGCCCCTGGCCGTCCAGTGATCGGAAAGCCAGCCGGCGAAGTTGACTGTCGCGGGGCCGACCGCCAGCAGGATGACGCCGTTGACCGTGGCGTACTGGCTGGCCTCCCAGCCCCAGGTACGCATGAACAGCGCCGCGCCCCAACCCTGGCTGTAAGCAAGCACGGTCATGAAACAGAACACCGCGAGAAACGGCAGGAAAGTACGCCAATGGCTGAATACGTGACGCAGCATGTCGCTGAGGTTGTTACCGTCGCCCGGTTTCGGCTGAACTTCGCGTGCGGGCTCCCGCAGGGTGAACATCAGTAGGGCCAGCAGCAGCCCCGGCAGGCCCACCACCAGGAAAGTGAATTGCCAGGCGGTGACTTCGCCCACCAGCGGAAAGTGAATCTGGTCAACCGTCTTCGCCCAGGCCAGTACGCCTGCGCTCAGCAAGGAGGCCAGACCGGCGCCGACCGACAGCGCCATGGTGTAGAAGGCGATGGGCTTGGCGCGTTTTTCCTTGGGGAAACTGTCAGAGATCATCGACATGGTGCAGGGGCTCAGCGTTGCCTCCCCAACGCCAATGCTCATCCTGGCCAGGAACATGTGGGTAAAGTTTTTGGCCAGGCCCGACGCCGCGGTGGCCGCCGACCACAAGGCAACCCCGAAGCCCACGATCCAGGTGCGGCGCTTGCGGTCCGCCAGCCAGCCCAGCGGCAGCCCCATGGTGGCGTAAAAAATGGCGAACGCCGGCCCGAGCAGGAGCCCGATCTGGGTGTCCGTTAATTCCAGGTCGGCCTTGATGGGTTCGATCAGCAGTCCCAGCACGTAGCGATCGACGAATGAAAAGACGTAAGCGATCGTGAGCAGGATGACCATGTACCAGGCATACGCCGGGCTGGGATAATCGGTGCGTTGGCCAGTTTGCATGGTTTTTTCTCCGGGGGTCAGGCCTGCGGTATGTAGTAGATGACGACCAGGTTATCGTCATGGTCCGTGATGCCCACTTCTCGCCCAACACGCCCGTCATGGGTGACCAGCCGTTCCTCATCGTAGACCTTCAAGCCTAGTTCCCGCGCCCCTTCCACGACCGCGTCGACGTTGGGGGTTTCCAGTACGATGGCCGTGCGGCGGGGCATCGGCACCGGCTCCAGTGCTCCCGGTATCTCCGTCAGTGCCAGAACGCGAAGCTGTGACTCCGTGCTGAGCACCGCGAAGCGTAATGGGCGATCGCGGGGAATCTCGAATACGGGGTAGCTGTAGGAATCCCCGGGCGAATCCTTGATGAAATCCAGGCGCAGCCCCAGCACATCGACGTAAAAGGTCAGAGCCTGGTCGATGCTGGAAACGACAAAATTGGCTCGTTGGAATCGGGTGTCACTCATTTCAGGCCTCCAGGGGCGCGGGTTCGCCGCGAACCCGGCAGCATTGCACGCCGACATTGCGGCCATCGTACAGTCGGGCCAGGGCGTCGGGCATGTTGTCGAAACCATCCACCATGTCTTGCACAGGCCGCATCTGGCCGGCATTGATCCAGCCTGCCATCTGGTCGGTGCATTCGTGAAAACGGTCAGCATAGTTATAGACGAAGAAACCCTTCATGGTGCCGTTGACGGCGCGCAGCCGGGTGTAGTTGGGCAGGCAAAAGGGCTGCTTTCGCGTGTACTCGGAGATGGAGCCGCACAGCACCACGCGGGCCTCGTACGCCAGATGCTCCAGGCAGGCGGCCAGGGTTTCTCCGCCCACGTTGTCAAAGTAGATATCGATGCCGTCAGGGCAGAGCTCGGTGATGCGCGCCGGTACATCCTCGCCCTTGTAGTCGATGGCCGCCTCGCAGCCCAGGTCCTGGATGAACCGGCACTTTTCCTTGCCCCCGGCGATGCCGATCACGCGACAGCCCTGTATTCGCGCCATCTGCACGACCAGCGAACCCACGCCGCCCGCGGCGCCGGAAACCACCACGAGATCGCCCTCGCGGGGCTGGCCGCAGTCCATGAAACCGCCCCAGGCGCTGAGGCCCGTCATGCCCAGCACCCCGGCCGCCAGCGCATAGGGCAGGCCGTAGTCACGGCATGTGAAGAAGCGTTCCTGCGGCGTGCCGCGTGAAACCTTCCAGGTTTGCCAGCCGCACTGGCCCTGCACGATATCGCCCACCCGATAGCCGGGATGCCTGGACTTCACCACCTGCGCGACGCCGCGGCCGTGAATGACATCACCGATCTCCAGTGGCCGCTCGCCAGCCGCGCCGGTGCCCTGCATGTACATGCGCATGACCGGCGCCAGGCCGAGGTACAAGGTCTTCAGCAGGAATTCGCCATCACCCGGTTCCGGGATGTCCGTCTCCGCGTACTCGAAGTCCGACGGCTTGACGTTTCCGACCGGTCGGGCCGCGACTCGCCACTGACAGTTGCGGTCTTCCCTCATCAGGCGAACTGGTTCAGCTCGATGAAATAGCCATTGGGGTCGAAGAAGCTGCAGCCGAGTACGCGAAAAACGCTGCCGTCGTCCTTGGGGTACTCCGAAAGGTGTGGTTCGCTGACCACTTCGACACCGTCTATCGCGCTGATTTTCTCAAACGCGGCCGGTACGTCTTCGTTGTGCATGACGAAAACCACCTCGCCTGTCTGCACCCGGTTTGGCTCAGGCCTCGGTGGGGGCGGCGGCAGGGGCGGATCCAGATACTGCAGGATGCCCAGCATGCCGATGTAAGGGTCATTACATTTCAGGATGACCAGGCGGGTCTTCGAATTCGGCTCGCCGGCGGGCAGACCTTCGCCCGTCACCAGGATGTTCTGATCGTAGTAGACATCCATCCCCAGGATATCCCGGTAGATTTTCAGTGGAATATCGATGTCGTTGACCACCATGGTCACGCGCCGGAAATCGGTCGGTACCTCGCTCACGAGACGCACTCCTGCAAAAGACATAATGATATGGCAATGATATATTAAAAAGCGGTGGCCCATTTCCATGGCCACCCAACCGGCGCGAAGCGCGCCGGCCTGAAAAACGCCCGGCCGTCCAACAGGGAGAGCCCATCATTGAAGGCCAGTCGCAGACAGTTCATCGGCGGTTCGCTCAGCGCCGCAGCCATGTCCTGGCTACCCCGACCCGGTTCGGCAGCGTCCACCCGGGTGCTTGTGCTGGGGGCCGGCCTGGCCGGCTTGCATGCCGCCCGGTGTTTGGTCGAGCAGGGATACGAAGTGGTGGTGCTGGAGGCGCGCCAGCGCGTGGGTGGGCGCATTTATACGCTGGACGAGGTGCCTGGTCACCCTGAGGGCGGCGGCAACATCATCGGCCCGAACTATGGGCGCGTCATTCTCACGGCCAGGCAGCTGGGCGTGGGCTTGAAAGTCCCGCCGCGAGGCGCGCCGGGGGGGCTGATCATGGGGGACCAGAAGATTCAGCGTGCGGATTGGCCGGATTCTGAACTGAACCCGCTGCCCGAACAGTGGCGCGAGCTGGCGCCGGACCGGCTGGGCTGGGCCCTGTTGGGGGAAAATCCCCTCACCTGGGCCTCGGCATGGAGGGATGCCTCCATGCGTCAGCTGGACCGCTCCGCCACCGAGTTTTACGCGTCCAAGGGGCTGAACGAACAAGCCCTGCGCCTGATCGACGTCAACAACAGTTATGGAAACAAGCTGCGGGACACCTCGATCCTCAGCCTGTACCGGGTCAGGGGTAACATCGATCGCGCCATTTCCATGCGTCAACCCGCGTACGAAGTGGCGTCCGGAAATATGCGGCTGCCCGAAGCCATGGCCGCAGACCTTGGCGACCGGGTGGAAACCGGGGTTCACGTCAGCTCCGTGCGCCAGACCCGCTCGGGCGTTCGTGTGGACAGCAGGGACGGGCGGAGCTGGTCGGGTGATTTCGTGCTGTGCACGCTTCCCGCCAGCGTGCTGCGTGAGCTGCAACTGACGCCCGATCTGCCCGTGGCGCAGCAGCAGGCGGTCGACGCCCTGGCCTATCACAAGGTGACACAGGCGCACCTGGTGGCTGATTCTCCCTGGTGGGAAGCGTCCGATGACCCCGCCTCGTGGTGGACCGATGGTCCGTTGGGGCGCATCTTTGCCCGGCCGATGGCCGACGGCAGTGGCCGTTACAATCTGACCTGCTGGATCAATGGCGACGGCTGCGACGAGTTCGACGATATGGGCGAGGCGCGTGCGGGCCAACATGCGCTGGCGCTGTTTGAGGCCTTGTTGCCGGCGGCCAGGGGCAAGGTCAGCCTTGGGCGGATGGTCAGCTGGCGAAACGATCCCCACAGCCGGGGCGCCTGGGCCTTGTGGCGGCCGGGTGACATTGGCCGCTTCGGAGACGGGCTGGCGCGCCCGCATGGCCGCGTGTTTTTTGCCGGAGAGCACACGGCATTCGCCAATGCCGGTATGGAGGCTGCCATGGAATCGGGCGAGCGAGCGGTGCTCGAGATCATGCGGAGGCTCGCGTGAGGCCGCTCGGCACCCGCGTCGGATTGGCAGCCGGGGTGCTTGCCTCACTGGTCGGCTGCGCCGGCCCGGTTGAAGAGCCGCCCGCACTGGCCGAACTCGAAGAAATTACCCTGTCAGGAGAACAACTGTATCTGAATTGCGAATCCTGCCACGCGCTGACGACCGGAGCGTCCCATCGGGTAGGGCCTAACCTGGGCGGCATCGCTGACCAGCCGGCCGCGAGCCGGGAGGGCTATGCGTATTCTCCGGCTCTGCAGCAGTCGGGGCTGACCTGGAACGAGGGGACGCTGGCTGCTTTCATCATGGAATCAGGGCGTCTTGTTCCGGGTACCTGGATGGTCTATCACAATCATCTGACACCTGAGGAATCCCGGCGCCTGGCGCAATACGTGCTGCGCGCGGGCCAGGGTGCCGATGCGGGCACAGCTTGGGTGGATCCATAGTGATGGATAACACCACCGTCGTCATCATCACCCTGGTTGTCTACAAGGCATTGCTGATTGCCATCGGTTTCTGGGCCAGCTCCCGGACCCGCAGCGAGGAAGATTTTTTCCTGGGCGGCAGAAAGCTTGGCCCCGTGGTGGCCGCAATCAGTTATTCCTCCAGCGCTTCATCGGCCTGGACCCTGCTTGGGCTGAGCGGGGCAGCCTACGTGCTGGGCGTGTCTGTCGTCTGGATCGCGGCCGGGTCTTTCATCGGCATGCTGGTGGCGTGGTTCTGGATAGCGCCGCGGCTGATGGCATTCAGCCGTCGACATGATCACCTGACGCTGACCGAATTCCTGGCGCATGACACCTCCGGCGGGCTGCGGCGAGCCATCGTGATCACGGTTTCGGTGATCGTGATCTTTTCCTTTGTGTTCTACGTGGCCGCCCAATTCCAGGGCGCTGGCAATACCTTTGCCTCCACCTTTGATATGTCCATGGCCGAGGCCATCATCATCGGTGCATTGATCATCATGTTTTACACCTTGCTGGGTGGTTTCTGGGCGGTCAGTGTCACCGACACGCTGCAGGGTTTGCTGATGGCGTTCACCGCCCTGCTGCTGCCGCTGGCTGCGTTGGCCGAGGTGGGCGGAGTGGACGGCTTTGTTGAGGGTTTGCGCGCGGTAAGTACGCCCGCCCAGTTGAGCTGGACCGCTTCCAACGCGGGTTTGCTGGCCATCGGCGTGATTGTCGGCAGTCTCAGTATCGGCTTCGGCACCTATGGTCAACCGCATTTGCTGGTGCGCTTCATGGCGCTGCGGGACGAGAAGGCGATGCGCCAGGCGCGGGTTATCACCATTGCCTGGTATGGCGTGGTGTTCTCGGGAATGTGTTTCCTGGGCCTCGTGGGGCATGTGCTGCACGCGTCTGTGAGCAATCCGGAGACCGTGTTTTTTGTCCTGACCGAAAGCCTGTTCACACCCTTGCTGGGCTCCATCCTGCTGGCCGCGGTTCTGTCCGCCATCATGTCGACCGCCGACAGCCAGCTGCTGGTGGCAGCATCCGCCATCGCGCATGACCTGGGGCTGGGCCGCGAGCATCCCCAGCGGAAGCTGCTGGTCTCTCGCCTGACCATCGTAGGCCTGGTGCTGGTGGCCGTGCTGGTCGCCCTTTTCCTGCCGGAGAAGATTTTCAGCCGGGTGCTGTTCGCATGGTCCGCGCTGGGGGCGGCTTTTGGGCCGACCCTGTTCTTCAGGCTGGTTGGCGCCCGCATCAAGCCGGGCGGCGTCTGGCTGGCCATACTGTTGGGCTTCGGTTTATCGGTGCTGTTCTATCTGCTGCCCAACACGCCGGGCGACATTCTCGAGCGACTGGTGCCTTTTGCCAGCGGTGTCGTGGTGCTGCTCTTTTCGCGGCAAAGATCGACCTGACCCATGCCGGCATCGGCTATGCTGATGCCTGGACCCATCGCCCCGGCTGTACCCAGGAGACCCCACCATGGCCCGATTCCCGTCACTGCCCGATTTGCCCCACCTGAGCGATGTCTTTCAGACGTTTGGTCGCGCGGTGTGGCCCCTGTGTGAATACCACGATGTCATCCTGCGGGGCGACTC
>Ga0181579_10000445_pt1 | contig 33059 bp, 19 predicted proteins | sample 071ome_24_FD_132996 | JGI IMG/M metagenome (GOLD analysis project Ga0181579, IMG submission 132996) | Coastal salt marsh microbial communities from the Groves Creek Marsh, Skidaway Island, Georgia - 071402CT metaG (megahit assembly) | ecosystem: Environmental > Aquatic > Marine > Intertidal...
GTGGTAAGCCAAGAACTCCGCTTTGCAATTGATAATGTCTCGCCGGTCAGCGCCTCGGGGGATTTAGTACAAACTGTGGTCACCACGGACACCGACCTGCAGCTCGCCTATTTAGACTTTGATAACCTCTCGATCTCCGTCGATCAATTAGACCCACTGCCAACTGGGTTTGTGGTGGCAACCCCGGCAACCGCCGATGGTCGTACGCTGAGCATTTCCAATGATGGTCCAGCATCATCGATTACTTTTTCTATCGACCTTGTACCTCAGCTGGCGACGCCAGTCGGGGACTATCTGTTAGAAGCCACCGTATCCGATGGCGATAATACGCCGCTTTCGGATCGATTTATTCTCAGCGTCCGCAGCGAGCCGGTATTGACTACCGTTGATGCTATCTATGAATTTCAATCCGGTGAAAGTGACTATGCGGCGGTTTATATAGATCCTGCAAGTAACTCGGGTAGCGTTTATGTGAATGTTTGGGAACCGACCGATAGCAGCGATCGGTTAACGGTTTTTGGCGATGTTGAAACCCGCGTTTATTCAACCTCCGGCGCGACACTCACGGTTGATGGGGCTGCCTTGCTGACTTTGAGTGATAGTCCTGGACCAGACGTTATCACCCTTCGCGGCAGCATATCTAATCTCAGTTTTGGTGGCATCAGTGGGTCTGATACTTTGATCAACCAAACGTTAATTTTAGCGAGTCCGGGGGCAAACGCATTTCAGCTGCAAAACCAAGGGATTGTGCAGCTTACCTCGAGTGGCGCAGGCACACGGGATGCCTTTGATGATGCTACCGCTGGTGTGGTCGGTATTACCCGAGGCGAGCCTCTGATTATTGGTGATGCGACGCAAACGGTCACCGGCGAGATCCGGCTGACGCCTGATAACGATCCGGCGGCGCCTTACGTGGTACTGGCTTCTTTAGTTAACGATGGCAACATTAAGATTACCGGATATTCGGGTGGATCAATTTCCCAGCCGTCATTACTAGAAATTAACTCAGGAAGCACGTTTACCGCGTTAATACAAAGTGATAATGGCAGAATTGTCCTCGAGTCAGGTGGCAAACTGAGTGCTGGATCGCTGGTTAATTCTGGTGTCTTGACTTTGACCAATAATAGTTATGACGGCAAGGTTTTATCTGGCGCTGGTCTTGCCGGTCACTTGTTCGTTGAAGGCAGTTACACCGAACAGGGTGTACTCATATCCAATTATGAAGGTGGCTCGTTAAATTCCCTTGATCTCAACGACATCCATGTTGGTTCCTTGGAGTTAACTGGAGAGATCAAGGTTCAGTCCGATCTCATCTTTAACAATCCCGCCCAGTTATTAGATTTAAGGGCAGGCACGGTGACGTTTTTCCCTGGCACTGACATGTTGGTGGCCGGGGGGGAAGTGATCTTAGGCGAATCATCATCTTTCCTAGGCCACGGAGGAACGGTCGTTCTAGGCGAAACCTTGTCTGGAAGTGGCGCAACGACAACGGTGACCTTGGATGGATCAGTGTCGACAACCCAGTTTCAGTCGGAATTTAGGTTTGAATCTGCCGCGGTGACCTTTAATCCGATGTCCGGAAGTGAAAGCGGTAGTCTGACAATTGGTGCGCTAGATGCGCTGACATTTGATAATGAAACCGTCAATACCGATCTTCAGGTGGATGGTCGTCTGACGGTGAGTGGGGGTGTCAGTTCGTTAAACGGCAGCACGCAAATCGGTGAGCAAGGCTTGATCACGATTGTTGAAGCGGCGGACATAGATCAATCGACTCATTTGGCATTGGGTGGCGCACTCAGTAATAGTGGTAATCTCACGATTGAATTAGTCCCCAGATCAGCCAATGAGATAAGCATTGGCTACGGTGGAATTGTGGGTGCCACTTGGGATTCAGGAGTATTGCTGATTGATTCAACAAGCCCCCACGGCCTAGTGTCGGGAGATGTAGTTTCTTTGTCGGGTGTGGTATCTGGGGTTTACTCCTCACTATTTGGCGAAGTTGAGGTAATTGATGGGGATAGCTTTAGCGTCCTGTTGCCAGATGATCCTGGTTCGCTCAGCAGCTCAGGGTCTTTTTCAGTCTTTGACCTTGCATTAACTGCAGACGCTGGCCTTACGAATTCGGGTAACTTTTCTATTACTGGGTCTAATCCAGCAGTGACAACGATAGATGCTTATTCGGATGAATGGATCTATCTCGGTGGCAATATTGTCAATGAAGCGGGCGGCGCGCTTAACTTTTTGGATGGTCAGATCTACGTGGATGGCGATCTTACCAATCGGGGTACGCTCACCATCGATACGGCAGGTTATGACAATGATGGTAATGGCTCGACTGGCGGCGCGTATGTCAATATAGAGGGAGATTTAGTGCTGGGTGTAACCAGCTTGTTAAGGATGGAAATTGATCCGAATTCACTGTCCTCTAGCCTCTATATCTCAAACAGTGGAGGGATCCGCGGAGAGGCCGCAACCCCAAATGATCTAGGTGCGCTGTACCTAGAGTTTACTGATTCCGGCATTTACGAAGTACTTGATGGCAGTACTGCCAAAAGCTTTATGGTGCTCAGCTCAGTAATCGAATCGGCCGATAGCCAATTCAGTAGTGTTGCCTCGGATCTCGCGGCGGGCTACGAGGTGTCGCTTCAAAGGGTGGCCAGTTCTGGTACCTCTGTAGAAACCATCGAAGTCGTTGTGACTGATGATATGGAGTTTGAAAGCTCGTACGATTCGAGCTCATCGACTTCGACCGTAACATTTTCTGATCAGTTAATTTCTCTCCCACAAGTCTTGGCTGTCAGTGATGCCAGTTGGAGCGATGGGGTGGTTACGTTGACCACCCTCGGGCCCCATGGGCTGTTAGCTGGAGACGAGGTCTATATTTATGACTCCGTGAGCGCTTACAGTTATTCTGGGACGGTGACAATCGTTGATGAGCGCACGGTAACTTATAGCGAATCAAGTGCGCCAACATTTTCTGCAGATACACTCGGCAATTTAAGTGTCACCAACTATTACAGCGATGATTTAACTGTAACTGCCGTAAGCTGGGACGGGGGTATTGCGACTGTAGTGGTGGCAGCGCCACATGGGTTGACTACGGGCCAGACGGTATCAATTTATAGCGCCGACTACAGCGAGGGTGAATCATTTTTTGGTTCAGTGACAGTTATCGATGAAACTTCGGTGACTTTCTCGGTGGAAAGTGATCCCACCAGCTGGTTGGTGGGGGCGACCATGACTACCCCAGAGGCTGGGCGTTTAGACGACGTTAGAATAACCCATGACTTGCAAATTCAACCGGGAGAAAGTGTCTCGCTGAATTCGCTGTCAATAGAGACTACAACTACCACGACTAGCTCGACCACAATCACAAGCACTGGTTCTCTGTCGTTATATTCGGACTCGGATTCTGTTGTTGAAAATGCGTCGTTGACGCTCGCATCGACCTCTGCAGTGGCCGAGGGTAGCTCGATGAATTTGGGTAGTTCGTCATCGACGGATACGGCGCAATTGATTTTAGGCGATCAGTTAACGATTCATGGAGCGCTTTCGATGGGCTCTTCGCTCACTGTCTCGTCCGCCGAGCCTGGTGAGGGGAAAATTGTTGTGACCGAATCCGGACGCGCCTCAATATTTGATGGTGTCACGCTTAATCTAACATTAGAAATTTCAAGGGGAGGTGAGCTCTCTTGGAGTGGTTACGAGGCAGGTGACGGTATCTCTGGTAGCGGACAAGTTGAAAATGCAGGGGCGTTTGACGTAACGGTTTATAATGGTGTGGCCCTTGGGGTTGATGTGATCAACAGCGGGGTGATGGACCTGCGCTTTGGTAGTGGTAGCTCGGGTGACTTCACGGTCGCGCAGGATGCAGGCGTTGCTGTAGTGTCGAGCGGTCAGTTGCTGGCGTCAAGCTTCGGAGCAGGCACCTTTATCCTCAATAATAATACCTTGGATGCGCGTCAGGGCGAGCTCGGCCTTTTTGCGGACTCTGGTACGAATGATACGTACGGTCTAACCCTTCAAGGCGGAGCGACTGCCGCTGCCCCAGGGCTGATTCAGCTTCAAGATACCATGTTTACTGCACCGGTAAGGACCGTCGCTCTGTCTGCAGCTGCAGGAGGTAGCGCGGGGACCTACACTTTGACCGCGACAGTCAGTGATGCTGCAAGCAGCGATGCATACGTTTTTGTTGAAGTTGCAGGTGGAACCATTGAGGGCGGTACGTCAGCTGCGCTCTCAGATGGCACGGTCAACTCAGATGGCTCTATTACTTATACAGCGACGATCGTACGGGATTCAGGTTCTAGCGCTCCGATCACTGTCTCCGTAGCAGACGATACTACGAGCAATTTTTGGTTTGGCGGCGAGTTAACGATCAACAGCGACGACACGACGTTTTTTACAACCAATGTCTCTGGTTCAGCAACTTTAGATGTTGCGGGTCATGTTAATTTCGAGGTCACTGGCTGGGTCGATTTTGTTGATGCCAATGATCAAGCCTCGTTAACGCTGGACGCAAGTTCGGCCGATAGCATCAGGTTGTCAGCCGGTACCCTTGATGCGGCTGGACTGGTAAATGCCGGCACGCTGCGCTTGAACAACCTTACCGTGGATGCAGGCGTGGCGCTCGCCAACGCGCCCGATAGTCAATCTGAGACAGGTCAAATCTCTGTGCTCACAATATCAGGCACAAGCGTTATTGATGGTGACCTGTACAGCTTGGCAGATCCCTACAATAGTGCGAGTTATGGTGACGTTTATTTAATCGATAGCGTGACAGTTAACGGTGAGGTGCTGCTTCAGGCAGGCGCAAATGTAACGATTGGTTATGATGCTAGTTCAGCCGAGCGGGCAACTGCGGTGTTGCTTGCCAACGACGTTACCAATGGCGGCAATGTTTATATAGGCTTGGGTAGCGAAAGTCATTCCGTCACGGTGGGCTCGTCGGGGGCAGCAGGAACCTTCGCCAACGAAGGCCAGCTGTTCGTCTATGGTAGTTCCACTGGAACTGGGGTTGTGACCTTTGACCTAGCACTTATGAATTCGGGTTTACTGGAGGTGAGCGGGCACCTGCAGATAGATGCGACCCAAGCGGGGGTCAACCACGAATCGAGCGGCATTATAAATTTGAGCGGTACGAGTCCAACTTTAACCTTGGGGGCCTCGGATACGCTTCTGATCGCCTCTGGGGGTTACTTGGCAACCAACGGAACGAGCTCGGTGTTGGTCGATGCCAGTGCATCAGGCGCTAAGCTGCAGATTGACGGAGTGCTGGCAATTGGGGACACGGTCACGCAGACCCCGGATAATATTTTCACGACTGCTGGGACTGGAGAACTGCTGGTGAGCGCTGGGTCAGAAGTCGAGCTTCGAGCGGGCAGCACCCTTACCATCGATGCAACTTTTGGATCGGGATCGTCATTATCAGATCGTCTCACGGTGACCCAAGCAAGTGGCGCCGGCGGAATCTTGCGATTGAGTGGTGGCCGACTGGCTTTGACATCGGTATTTTCAGCAGCCGGCAGCACCGCCACGATCGCCAGTGCGGCGACGATCGTGGGTTCCTTTGGCTCTGTTGATGGATTAATCCAGAGCACCTCAGGGTCTCGGACCGTGGTGAACATCGACCAAACAACAACGACGGTGACCCTGACGCCTATTGATGCATCCTCATTAAATGAAGGCTCAAGTTTAGGCGAAGTGTTTAACTTCGACGAAAATTCGATCACCCATTATTTAGCCGAGGCTGGGGATGATTTGATTACCGGACTCGGGTTTGGAGATACGGCTTATGGCGAAGCAGGAGACGATGTTTTTGTTTTATCCACGGAAACCGTACGTCGGGTAGATGGTGGCGGGGGGATTGACCAGTTGGTGTTGCCAGAGGTAAGCGGAGATCTAATATTTGACTTTAGAGCCAGTAGTGGCTGGCTGGGGCAGACCTTCGAGCGCATTGAAGTGCTGAATATGGACGATGCGTCAAATCAAACGCTCAAACTCGATGAGTTGGGGTTGCGGGGTATTGTTGATGAGGCAAGCGCGCTCTTAGATGGGGATTTGGGTCTGGTTGTAGAGGGTAACGTTGGCGATACCATTGAGTTGACCGGTGATTTTGAGTTCGCTGAAGATCGCTATTTGCTGACTCGTGACGTAGCTGCCTCCGGTAGCTCAACGATCACGACGTACCAGCCCGAGCTGTTTACGGGACTCACTAACGGCGATGTATCGTTATTTTTTGATCAAAATGTATTGGTATCGGTAACTCATAGCAATGGCGGTGTGAGTCAGTATGGTAACGGCGAAAATAATACCCTTACCGGTAGCGCGTTGGGGGGAGAAACGCTGCTCGGGCGGGCTGGAGACGATGTGCTTGATGGCGGTGGCGGTGGGGACCGACAATTAGGTGGTGATGGCAACGACATTTTAACCTTCGATGCCTCGGATCTCATCATGGATGGCGGTAATGGCGTCGACACATTGAATCTCTCAGGCAATGTGGATTTTTCAGGCCTCGATCAGATTTCAAATCTTGAGCAGCTTTCAATGGCTGGAAACGGCACAGCCGATACCCTGTCGGTGACTTTTGAAGAGCTATTTGATCTGGTAGGAGACAACAGCCTAGAGGCTTTCGTGCCGGAAAATGATCATAAGGTGATTGTCATAAACGGTGATACTGAAGACGCGCTCATCATTGAAGGCTCGGATGTCAGAACTCAAACACCGATTCAAACGGGCATCGATCTCTATGGAGACGGCAATAGCTATGCGCTGTTCCAGGATGCGACCCTAGGTCTTGATGTTTACGTGCTGAGTACTTTGTTAGAAGCCGAGCCAGAGCCCGGTAGCGAAAAACCGACCGCGCCGGTGACGGGTTTGTCTTCACTAGACTCCTATCTACACGAGCCAACCCTCGATGCCTTCGGAGGCTTTTAACCTGGACTTTAAAGGCCTGGTCAATGTTGAAAAGGCTATCCGTCGGTCAGTTAACGAACGCGCAGATAGGGTAGTCACAAGCTCGCAACCAATGCTTTAAGAACGTCATGACGAGTACTGATGGCGCTTTGAGTGAAGCCAAGTCGATTTTTGCTGCCAACGCTCATCAAGCCAGAGGCCGACATCTTGAATGTCATTTGCCTTAATGGTTTCGATATGAATATGAATAACTGGGGTATCGCCATGAAGGCACCGCCAGAAATTTGCAGTCCCCGCAGCATAAGACAAAGTGATGTCGACGACGGGGGTGTCAGGGGCTGCTTGAGCGAGTATCGCCGATAAACCGCCGATTTTTGGGCGCAGCAGATGGGGATAGGGAGCGTCTTGCCGACGGCGCTTAGCCTCGCTAAAGCGAGTGCCCTCAGCGAAGATGAATAAAGCGCCTGGTGCCTCGGTCAACGCACTTGCGGCATCCGTAATGGCGGATAAATCCTGATCTCGGGCAGTTTCAGAGCCAGAGCGCTTCAGCCTTGGGAAATTAAGCACCAAGCATATCCAACCAATAATTGGGACCCAGATCAGTTCGCGTTTAATCAAGAACTGCAACACGGGTCCCTTTGCGCTGACCAGTTCTTGTGCCAGTGGGATATCAAACCATGATTGATGATTGCAAACCACAACGGGGTTGGGATGATTCGGTACTGTGCCCTCAACTTTAAGCTCAATACCAACGACCTGTTGCATCCAGAAAGAATTCACCCTGACTGCGAGCCGATAGCAGAGATGAGCGATGGGGGTAACCAGTTGGCGCTGTAATGCCTCGGAAGGGATGAGCTTAAGCGGGCTGATAAGGATCAGAAGGGTCAACCAAAAAGCGAGATTAGAAAAAAACCAAATGCTTGAGGCTAAACTCAAGAGCTGGCGCGTTGTTAGCTTCCAAATGTTCATGAGCGTCCCTCAAGTTTTAGCAATTGCTGGGGTAGGCTACTTCGACGTGACTGGGATCTATTGCAGGCTGTACGCCAGACGTTTTGGGTTGTGACGAGCGTCAGATGCTTGCGAGCTCGAGTGACCGCGGTATACACCAGAGCCTGGCTTTGTAGGTTTTGGATTGTGGTGTCAGCAGCTTCCGGAAGCACGAAGCAAACATGATCAAATTCAGAGCCCTGGGCTTTGTGCACCGTCATAGCAAAACAGGTCTCATGTTTGGGTAGTGCGGCTACCGGCAATGACCGAGGAGGCTGATCTTCGGTTCCAGGGAAATAAACCTTAAACGAAGTTTTTTTGTCTACGGTCTGTATATTCTGTTCATTGGGCTTCGACACCTGGCTGGGGTCAAGGCAGAGGCCAATATCACCGTTAAACAATCCGAGTTGGTAATGGTTGTCAACAATAAGAATCGGGCGACCGTGGTAAAAAGGTTCGTTGACTCGGGTGCCAGCACGACCCAGCAGCGCCTCGATACGACGGTTTAGATTATAGACGCCAAAATCCCCATGGTATTGTGGGGTAAGAATTCTGGCAGACTCAAAGTTGTGCAACAAAACCGCTGGATCTGAGGAGGTCTCAAGGGCTTTCAGGTACGGTGACATGACCTCAGCCAATTGAGCATCTGAAAGCGCATCAGGGGCTACGCCTACGATGCCGGTTTTGGCACTCGATTCCGGATCAAACGCCTCGAGGTTTTGCGCTAAGGTTTCGATGCTTGTGTCTTCGGCGAAGCGAAAATTTTCAGTGAGTTGACAATGGGCACCCTCCAGCACGGGTTCATCTACAAGTGTAATGTCTGCTAGCAACCGCCCAAGATTGACCGAGGGTAACTGCGCTGGATCACCTACGAGCACTAATCTGCAGTTCGGTGGTAGAGCAGCTAACAAAGCGTCCGCAAGCGCTAGATCCACCATGCTGGTTTCATCGACAATCACGAGGTCGAGATTAAGCGGATGTTTGCTGTGATAGTGCGGTTTGCCGTTACGTCGGAATCCGAGCAGACGATGGAGGGTCATCAATTGTAGCGGCTTATCTTCGGATTGAAATTGTGACTCCAGTCTTGCAGTCGCCTTACCTGTTGGTGCGGTTACCGCAATGCGGATCCCTGGATTCATGGCGGTGGCGCGGGTCACGATGCTTTTAATAACGGTGGTTTTACCAGTGCCCGGGCCGCCAGTAATAATGGCAAGCCCTCGACTTAGGGCGAGGGCAACTGCGCGGAATTGAGAAGGCGATAGGGATCGGTGGTCAGGTAGAGTCGGCTCTGATGCCTTAGCTGCCCCGGGGTTTACACCCACGATTGCCTCATGACGCTGATAGAGCGCTTTTGCGACCCGGGTCTCTAGTTCAAACAATCGTCTAAAATACAAACGATCGTCCTGCAATACGAGTGGTGTCAGGTCTTCGGGCGCCCCGATCAGAAGGGATGCGGCGGGTGTTGCAAAGGCCTTAAGGGCCTGGTCATCGAGGGGTAAATAGCTATGCTCTGCCTGCCAAGCGTCAACGAGCTTGCCAATAAGCTTTAGAAGATCGGGTTCGCAGCCAGGAGCGAGTCTGTTGGCGAGCGCCATCAGTTGTCTTTTGATGGCTGCATAGGTTGGAAGGCCGGAAGTCGTCATGGGTGAAGACAGTCTTCAATAGCGGCAATGGCTTTGCAATCGACGGCATCAAAATAAACACCCTGATGCTCTGAGCCGATCATGCCGCGTAAGAACAAATAGATAATTCCGCCAAATAGCGATTCGAAGGCTGTGTCCGGCTCTGTGAGCGCCAACATCTTTTTGAGGGCGACGCTATAAATCAAGTATTGTAGATCATAGTGGCTATGGTCAATGGCAACTTGTAATTGGTCGCGACTGTAGTCTGATAAGTGATCACCAAGATGGTTGGTTTTGTAGTCGATGATGTAATAGCGGCCTTGCCAGCGGCACAGGAGATCGATGCTGCCGGTCATCATGCCGTCAAGGCGAAGTTGGCTTGGCAGGGTATAAGGCAAGTAGCCATGATCCTGTACCGTTTGTAAAAGCATTTGGCTGCCGCCCAAGGGGAAATGGAACTCCAGCTCGTCGGCGCGTGCGTTCGCCTGAAGCCCTCCAAGTGTGAGGCCACTGGCTGTTAAGGGCTGCGTCAATATGGTGTTGATCCATTGCAGAAATAGCGCTTCATGGTCTTTGGGTAATCCCAGACGCGCTTGAACTGCACTCGTTATGGCTTGTTGTTCAATGGATTGTGTGAAATCAAGTTTTTCGAGCAGTGTATGCATATGGACACCGATCAGAGGGCCCCGAGGGAATGCGCTAAAAACGAAATTAGAAAGGCTCTTTTGAGTGCTTGTTTGGACTTCTGTTCCATCGCTCCAGTCGTCGTCCTCAAAACCCTGAGCCAAAGTCTGACTATTATGGTGGGTGTTAAATTCAGTCGTGTTGACCGTGAGCGCCGCCCGTTTAATGCCGCTGTAGCTGTGGATCCGCCAATCCAATTTTGGAGACGGTTTGTCGAGTGCGGGAAGATATTGGCCATTCGCATCTGTCTCTTGCATCACAAACGAATTGGTAGTCATATCGTCTGGATCAACCACCTGATAAAGGTCTGAAGGCATCGACGTAAAGGTGACGCTGGGGTTTTCAGCATCGTATTGGAGTAGGCGCGCGGTAACAGATTGCTGATAGCCTTTTGCCGACCCGATCCCAAGCAGGGTTAAGTGTTTTGCTCGAGTCATGGCGACATACATCAGGCGCATGTCTTCCTCTTGATTGGCGCGCTCGGTTGCCGCTTTAAGCATGGGATCTTGGTTTAGGTTGACCCAGGTTTCGCAGAGGCCGTCGGGGTTTAAAATAGGGCTCAGCAAGTCTTTTAGCCGAGAAGGTTTGGTTTGCTGACCAAAATGTGCAAAGGGTAAGCAAACAACGTCGAACTCTAGTCCTTTGGCCCCGTGAAATGTCATCAAGGTGACAAGATTGCCATCGGTGTCGAGCCTGAGTTGCTGGGTATCATCTAAATTTTGGTTATCAATATTATGGTTGAGGGTTAACCAACGCAGCAGTTGCTCGTGATCTGGCATGATCAACGATTGTTGCTGAAGCAATTCAGCGAGATGCCGCAAATCCGTTAACACCCGAGCGCCATCAGGGTCAGCGAGCCAGCGCGGCCCTAACTCACGCGCGTCGATCAAGCGAATGATCAAAGCAGCTATACCTTGTTGCTGCCAGATCTTGGCGTAACCCATAAATTCATCTAGGGCGGCTTGAAGTGCTAGTTCTGAGTCTTGCAGTGCCTGTAGTTCAGAGATATCGACCCGTAGAAGGGGTGTGGTAAGTGCAGATACCACGGCGCGAGGGTCATTGGGCCTGAGCGCGGCTTTAAGGAACGTTGCGAGTGCTCGACTGATAGGTTGATCCAAAATTCGATCCTGGGATAGCAGCACACTTTTAATGCCATGGGCTTGCAGGGTCTGCTTGATCAGATTCGCTTCATTGCGATCTCTCGTGAGTACAGCAATTTGTGATGCGCAAACAGGCTTGCCCTCTATACTCAGCGCATGGTCCGGGCTCAGCCATGTTTGAAGTTGTCTCGCAAGCATCGTTGCAAGTGCTTGTTGATCGCGGGGTTTGTCGGTAATTGCGAAGGTTGGATCGGAACGCAAAAACCAGATGGGTGGCACAGGCTTTTGCGCTGAAGTTAATTCGGAAACGTCATAATCTTTCTGCGCCTCCGATGGCAGAAACCTGATGCTGTCATTTTGAGTAAATAATCCCGGTTGATCGAATAACTGATTGGTTGCAGTGACCAAAGGCCTCGATGAACGCCAGTTCTTTTCAAGGGTGTGGGTGTGCTCACTCTCCTCTCGGGCTTTTAGATAGGTGTGGATGTCTGCGCCGCGAAACCGGTAAATGGCTTGCTTTGGGTCACCAATGAGTAACAACAGATTCGTTAGGCTACTTCCAGCCTGGTGAATGCTTCGAAATATCGAATACTGGGTGTGATCGGTATCTTGGAATTCGTCGATCAACATGACGGGAAAATCCGCACTCAAAGCCTGGGCTGCCATAGGCTGACTGCTGACTGCGGACTGAACTAGGGTGAGTAAATTGTCCATTGTTAACTCACCGGCACGCTGAGCTTGGTCGAGTTTGTGACGTATCTCTGCAAGGGCTGATTGCCAGATTCCGCTAATAACCTGATCCTGTATGGACAATCTCCGGCTTATCGCCTGCAACTGATCGAAGACCGGGTGATCTGGCGGTGTGGTACCTTTTTTCACGGCAGTGATCAGCGCGTCACGAGCCCATAAGTGCCATAAAGGACTCTCTGGCGACAGCGTTTGATCTCGACAAAAGTCTGTCATCGAGTCGATCCTATGCCAAGCTTTGACATTTTTCTTTAGTTCGCTGGCCTTGAGGAGGGTATTGATATCCTCAGTAATCCAGACCGATTTTGCCTTCAGCATGTCCTCAGCGAGCATCGGCTCGAATCGATCTTGGTGCGCCCTGGGGTGAAACCTGAGGTTTGGTGCATTGAGCAGTGGTGCCATGGCCTGCGCTAGAGCGGTGGGTGTTCCCCATTGATTAAAAGCGAGGGCTTTTTCAAGGACGGGCAATCCTTCGCCGAGTCGTCGGTAGACATCCTGAGCAGCTTGCAGTAGCAGGTCTTCAGACTGTTGGGTGACAGATAAATCAAGCCTCAGTCCAGCATCAAAACCTCTGTCTTGCAGGATCCGGGCGCAAAATCCGTGAATTGTGAAAATGCTCGCTTCATCGAACCAAAGCAAGGCATGTTTTAAACGCTTTGCTTCGAGTTGCAAGTCTGGGCTGCTACTAATGAGCACCTGAATATCGTCGTCTTTGCTGACACCTCGCGAAAAATCAAGATAGGCAACATTGAGCCGGGCTCGGATTCGGCCTTTGAGTGCTTGAGTGGCGGCAATGGTGAAGGTCACAACAAGGATTTCCTGGGGGCGTAACGCGCGCCCCTCAGCGGTGCCTCGACCGAGGATGAGTCTCAGGTATAGCGTCGTGAGCAGGTGGGTCTTACCGGTTCCCGCGCTGGCCTCAACAAGGTGTTGACCGGTCAAGGGTTTTGAATAGTCAAAGCTCATGGCACTTGCCAGTGATCAAAGATCGGTTTGATCATCAATAGCGCTTCATCAAGCAGTGCCTCAGCAACCTCCGAGGGCGCATTTATGACGTTCATCCAATAGGGGTCGGTGGCCTCTCGCCAGCGGTCACTGTCGCGCCATTTTTGATCGATACGTAGCCCTATCTCGGTTATCGGTAAGGCTTTTTCATGCAGTTTTAAAATCTCTGTGCTGGTGTCAAATGGAAATAGCAGTAATTGCGAGGCACCTGCGCGATAGCGGTTTAAGTAGCAGTCCAGCAGTGAATGAGCATCCTTTGGATCCAATGGCGGGAAGCTTCCGGTTTTTAGTGCGCCCTGATGCAGTCCAAATGTCAAGGTTTCAACGTGTCTGCCCTCAGTCGCCAATAGCAAGTGATCGAGCCAGGAGGTTAAGAGATGGCGAGGCGTTAAATCACCGGCACGAAACATAAGATTATGCCGATCGTCGAACTGCGTGAGTGTGGTGTGGAGTTCAAATCCGGCGATCTCAATGGCGTAACGACGAGGCGTAGCTGCCGTCTTATAGTAAGGGGCAATAGCGAAATAGAGACGCTTGGCATCCTCGAATACCGTTTCTAGTTTGCGATAGCCTGCCGCTGAAGTTGGCACCTGACCGGTCCGGATGATGCGCGCCAGCCACTGATCTTGAATCACGCCTTGGGCATTAGCTTGAATGGCATCTTCGAGTATTTGAAATCGAGTTAAGGGATCTATCGTAAAAGGCTCGACATCGTCAGACAATGCGCTTGCAGAATCGAAAGTCACGCCCAGCGCGGTCTCATAAAAGTACCGAGCGGTATGGCTCAAAAATTGCGCCAGCTCTCGAGTGCTGCAAACCGTCGGAGGGATGTGTTTAGCCCTCAGTTGGGCGGGGGGTTGTGTCAGGGTCTCTTGGACAGCCTGTTGGGGACGCCAATGATTTTGAAAGCTGTGTAATTTTGGATCGATAAAGTAGCGTTCGGAGAACGGTTGAAGAGGGTGGTCAATGAAGGTGATGTCGCCCATCACCGCTTGACAGTAATCCATGAGTTCGCTGAGCAGAACACTAGGGGGTCTGATTTCATTGTCTCTAATGCCGCGCCCACAGTAGGAAATATGCAACCGGTCTCTGGCCGAGAGCAGCGCCTCTAAAAATAAATATCGATCGTCGTCTCTTTGTGAGCGATCACCTAATCGGTGGCCTTGATCTGCCATAAGGTCGAACGGGTGCTTAGGGTCACGTCGAGGAAACTCCCCCTCATTTAGGCCAATAAGGCAAACCATCTTGAAGGGGATGCTGCGCATGGGAGTCAGCGTACTAAAGGTGATACCGCCGCTGATAAAGCGCATTGCAGGGTTCGGACGGCTTAATTGATCAGTAAACCAGCTTTGAACAAACTCAAAAGCGACTGGCCGATTGAAGCTTGCTTCTTCGGCGGCTGTTTTAAATTCTTCAATCAGATTGAATATTAAGTTGATATCTAGTTGCTCGTATCCGTTGCCCTCAAAACAGCGGTTGACGATAGTGCCTAGAATCTCGGCCCATGCCTGAGGCGTCTTAGCAACATCGAAGTCGGCCCGGGTTTGAAAAATCGCCTCCGAATAGGTAAGAAAAGATTCAAGCACTGGCAGGTCATCAATGCCAATAGCCTCAGGCAAGATGTCTGACACAAGGTCGGGGCTGTCAACCATGAGGCCCATCAGTAATCGGTCGATGCCAAATTGCCAAGTAAAAGGTGCTTCTGGGGGCAGGTCCCACCGATCATTTTTGGCAGCAGCATCTTGTTCCCAGCGGATACCCGTAGCCTTGATCCAATGCTGGATTTTATCGATGGCATCTTGGTCTAGGCTGAACTTTCGCGCGACCGCTTCAACTTCTAGATACTGGCCGAGCTCTGATGCCGGCAAGCGACTCTTTGGTAAGGCTAATAGCTTTAAGAAGGCTCTGATAACATCAGAATTAAGATGCTGGTTTTGATCTGCAATGCCAAAAGCTAATTCGTCAGCAAAAACCGCGTGAATCACCGGTACATAGTCTTGGATATTGGGCGCCATGACAACGATATCGGCGGGACTGAGTTCAGATTCGGTCATCGCACGGTAGACTCGATCGAGCAATACCTCCATTTCTCTTAACCGTGAATGACAACTATGTACTTCAATACTTGGATCATCGGCAGCGTCTTTTAGATCGACCGGAGGGGATTCATCTTCGGCGTAAGCACAAGCGATATCATCTTGGAGGACGCCGAGCCTGTGCAATCGGTTGCCTGGTCTAAAAATTTCCTCAGAAACCAAATGGGTCTCCGCTGTCAGCATCTCATGAAATTCCTGTCCCTGGCGCCCGAGGGAGGCCAATAGAGGGTTACCAATAAAAAACAGACTGTCCAAATCGGCGGTGCCATCAGCAGAGGTCGTGAGCGCTTGGCGTAGACTTAGCCGTTCTGTCGTAAGATCACCCCAATAAGTTTCGCTTGGGTTCATGAAGAATAAGTCAACCTGCCGGTGCTCGGCCAGCTTGGTGAAGGTTTCTAGATGCATGGGCGCAAGGCTCGGCAAACCAAACAAACTAAGGCGAGCAGGGTACTGCTCGCTAAGCCCTACATTATCGAGTTGCATCATGAGTCGCCGGTGCAAATAGGCGCGGTGACGTATTTTTAGCGTGGGGTCTTCTTGGATTAAGCGCTGCCATAGGCGTTGTTGCCACTCTCCATGCTTGACTGCGTGCAATGGATTCTTGTCAGCTTCGAAGGCTAAGATCCAATCTGGACGGTAGAGAAGGTAGCGCTCAAAAACGCCACTGATTTGATGGGCGAGTTGATAGCATCTCAGATCTGTGTCTAAGCCTTTCGACAAGTAAGTGCTGATTGTTGGATGATCAAAGTCAGGCAGGATTTGCATTAGTCTAAATTGTAGCGCGCTGGCCTCAATCGGTCGTTGGTGGGTTAGGCCGAGCTCAGACTGATAGAGCTGCCAAATAAATTGTGCTGGCAGCTGGCAGCTGATATTAGCGGAAACGCCTAAGTTCTCAGCAGTTCTTAGTTTAAGCCACTGGCCGGTTCCAGCAGATTGAATGATCACGATCTCTGGTTGCAATAGATCCCGAGGGTGGGTGGCCTGGATTTCGGCGTAGCGGTTTGCCAGCTGATTGAGATCGTTGGATTGAATGAGGCGTAGCATGGATCGCAGTCAAACGGTTTGGTATATCCTAACTGACCATGAGCTTGGCGCAACTGAGGAATCATGGATTGCTGTATGAATGCCTTCGCTAAAGGGAATGAATGAGGTGCTGTCTAAAGATTTCCCAAGCAGCGCCTGCTGCCGGTCAGCTGGTCGCTGCAGCGTTGCTTGAGCTGCTGAAGTCATCGCTACGCTCGATACCTTTTGCAGACTTAGTGATTGGATTGGGTGAGATGCCTTCGATGACATATTTTTGTAAATGATCCTGGGCCCGAGTTCCTCAATTTTACCGCTCGGTTAGATGAGTGAAGCCTCCGAGTGTGCGAAGATCTGGATTTGAGGTAAAACTCCCGGTTTTGATTGCTCTGGGATAAGGCACCTATTTCGGTTGGCGTAGACGCCAAAGGTTGGAACTAAAGAGGAATTGACTATGTCGCAAGAACCTATCCGAGCAAACACGGATTGGGCAGATCCTTATGCCTTACCTTTAGAGGAGATCAATGTCGCTCAGCCAGGATTGTTTCAAGCCGATGCGCAAGATCAAGTGTTCCAACGACTGCGTCAGGAAGCGCCGATACACTATTGTGCAAACAGTGACTTCGGACCCTACTGGTCGGTGACCCGCTATCAAGATATCTTCAAGGTCGATACAGATCACCAACGATTCTCCTCGGCGAGTGGTATAACGATTGGCGGTGCAGGCGGTACACCACTACCCAAAACGACCGACCCAAGTCCGCAACAAACCACTGGAGAGCCTCGTCCATTTGACGGGTTTGGTATGTTTATCGCAATGGATCCTCCAAAACACGACCTTCAAAGAGCGACGGTCACGGGCGTCGTAGCACCGCCTAATTTAGCTGAGATGGCGTCTACTATTCGTTCCAGAGCGGCCGACATCTTAGAGAGTTTGCCGCTCGATGAGACTTTCAATTGGGTTGATCGGGTGTCCATTGAGCTGACAACGCAAATGTTGGCGACGCTATTTGATTTCCCGTTTGAAGAGCGGCGTAAGCTTACCCGTTGGAGTGATGTTGCTACCAACCCGCCCGGAACCGGTGTTGTTGAGTCGGTTGAGCAAAGGCGGGCAGAACTCATCGAATGCCTTGAGTATTTTACTGAGCTCTGGAATGAACGTGCAAAAGCGCCGCCGAGGGGTGATTTGATTTCGATGCTCGCTCATGGAGAGGCAACCAAACATATGGTGCCGTTTGAATTGTTAGGCAACGTGCTGCTGCTTATTGTGGGTGGTAATGACACGACTCGAAACTCGATTTCCGGTGGTGTGTTGGCACTGAACGAAAACCCGGCTGAGTACGCAAAACTGCACGCGAACCCAAGCCTCGTGCCGAATATGGTGTCTGAGATAATTCGCTGGCAAACACCGCTGGCGCATATGCGCCGGACGACAACCGAAGCAGTTTCGTTGGGAGGGGTTGATATTCCGGCAGGAGAGAAAGTGGTTATGTGGTATCTCTCGGGCAATCGTGATGATAGCGCCATCCCGCGAGCCAGCGAATTTCTCATAGATCGAGAAAAGGCTCGACAACATCTAGCCTTTGGTTTTGGCATTCATCGCTGCATGGGCAATCGGTTGGCTGAGATGCAGCTCAGAATTTTATGGGAAGAAATACAAAAACGTTTCGAGTATGTGGAAGTCGTAGGTGAAGCGAAGCGGACCTATTCTACTTTTGTCAGAGGCTTTACAGACTTGCCCGTTCGGTTGCATCCCCGTTAGCTGCTTAGTTTCGATTCAGTGTCGGCTGCTTTGACGCTTGATCGCTCAACCCCCTGAACGATCGGCAGTTGAGGCAGATGAAACGCTTGGTTATGGTTAAAAATTCAAACAACGGGTAAAACAAAAAGCAAGCAGCAAGCAGCAAGGATTAAGCATCAAGCAGTAAGCATCAAGCAGTAAGCATCAAGCAGTAAGCAGTAAGCAGTAAGCGGTAGGCAGCAGGCAATAGGGAGTAGATAACGAGAAGTCAAAAGAGACAAAAGACAAGAGACAAGAGACAAGTGACAAGTGACAAGTGACAAATGACAAGAGACAAGTGACAAGACACAAGTGACAAGAAAGAAGAAATAAGAAAAAAAAGAAAAAGAAGTGAGCGTTTAAGGAGAAGCGTATGGTTCGAGGATTTCACCACGTCGCATTTGCCTGCCAGGATCCTGAGCAGACACGTCATTTTTATGAGGACTTGCTTGGGTTTCCACTAGTTCATACCGAAGTTGCTAAGGATGAACGAGGTCAGATGAAGCATCTATTTTTCGATTTGGGTGATGGTAGTTCAATGGCGTTTTTTTATCTCCAAGGGATGGGAGTGTCTGACGACTATCCGACCGCGGTCTCCACGGATTTGGGTCTTCCGGTTTGGGTCAATCATGTAGCATTTAAAGCGGATGCCGCGCGTAAATCAGAGGTGCAATCGACAATGGCTTCGGCCGGCATCCAACCGATTATGGAAGTGGATCATGATTGGTGCCAAAGCCTTTATTACCTTGATCCCAATGGAATTATGGTGGAGTTTTGCGAGGACACGCCCGGTATCACTCCGGATCGACAGAACGCATTAGCGCTCATTGCTTCTGATTGATCCGGTCGTAATGCCTTAAATCGTTCAGCAGCTCAGCTGTTCCAGATCATACCGATTAACCCCAAAGCTCGGGGATTAACTGCCTGTTGCGATCCGCTTCTCCTCTGGGCATTTGCCAATCCAGTGGGTGAACCGAAGTAACGAAGTTTGCCCTAAAATTCTGTAAGCGATTTATCCGGATAGGCCGAATATTGTGAGGTTAGGCGGTCAAAGGCCTATTTAAGTTTGATGCTGACAATTTGCTGCAAAGGATCGTCAGGCTATGGCGGCTCGCCTTTCAGTATCCTCGACAGGGTTTAAGCACACCAACTTAGTCTTAAAATGCCAGGACCGAATTTGGTAGCCGCCGCGGATAGCGATCAAAAAGCTGAAATCATCGATCACGCCTACCTAAAAATCCGAAAGAACTGCTCTCGTCGGCTTGCGGATAAGTCTGAAATTAGGTTGACCAAAACGTAATTATTCCTATAGTGATAAGGAGTGTGTCAAACGAACAACAATAAAAAGGTGGGGACATGCAATATCAAAAAAGTGAGAGAAGGGTTTTAGGCGTATTTGTCAGTTTGATGTTGGCGGGGTGGACAACGGCAGCGGTGTCGGCCGAGGGAGGACGGCAAATAGAAGAAGTGATTGTCACAGCTGAAAAGGTCGAAGCTACTGTCTCGGATACCTCGATTTCGATCACGGCGTTTTCCGAAGAAGCCATCGAAGACTTTGGCATTCAAGGGGCGGATGAGTTGGTGAATTATCTGCCTGCTACCACCCGAGATGCTTTCGATATTCGAATCCGAGGAGTCGGGCGCAACTTTAGAGCTTTGGGCGGTGACCCGGGCGTAGCGACGTATTACAACGGTATTTACTCGCCGGACTTCGGTATTGCCGCCTCAGAAAATGGTCTTTATGACCTGGCGCGGGTAGAGGTGCTTCGAGGCCCGCAGGGCACGCTCTATGGACGGAATTCAATCGGTGGCGCGCTGAATTACGTTACCAATCCAGCAACTTATGAATCAGCAGCGGAGTTGCGGGTGCAGCTGGGGGATTACAACACCCAAGAAATTTACGGGATGATCAATGGCACTCTTGTCGATGAGCGTGTAGCAGGTCGACTGACCGCAACTAAACGAGATCGAGATGGCCATCAAAAAGGCTTGCTAGGATCGCCTGATCTCGATTCAACAGACGATCAAAATGTCGCGTTGTCGCTAACGATCGATGTCTCCCCTGATATTTCGATTAAGGTGCGGGGTAATGATCGTATGTCGGACCGGGCCATTGGCATGTATGGCTATGTTGATGAAGGTCCGGTCGGTATGCGAGGACCATCGACAGATTATGCAGCCTATGGTCTTCGACGTGTAGCAGCGGGTACGCCAGGGGCGCTTGCTTATACCGATCCGGGAAGTGGTGCAATGATTTACGGTTTGCCTGTTCGTCCGGGTATCGATGAAGCGGCATCCCATCAACCCAACGCAGCTTTTGGTAGGACTGATGTCAGCGGCCTGTATGGTACAAACTCTGAAGATACGATGACCAACTTGGTTAGCAACGCGGGTGAAGAATGTCAGTTTCCTTACTCAGGCACAGAGTGTAATCACTCCAAGTTTGATCACATGTCGAGTAGTTTTGAATTGGCTTGGGATATCAACGATGACATGACGCTGAAGTATTTGTTTGGTACCAATGATTTCGAATACACCTTCAATATCGATATCGATGGTTACAATAGTGACTTCAGTAAGTATCGCCAGACTGTATTAGAGGATGTCTGGAATTACTCCCACGAGCTCCAATTGCAAATGCAAATTGGTGATAAAATTTCCGTAACGAGCGGATTATTCAGCTTTACAGAGGCCAGAAATCAGACCTATTCACTGACGAATAATACCCTCCGATATACTCAAGCCGCTGATTACGGGGATCTCGCGATTGCTACCCCAACACCTCCGAATCTATCACTCATTGGCTTAGATGATGTTGATTTCGGGTTAGGTGGTGCAAGTTTTCTGCAATTGCTCGGCGCCCTAACTGGTCTGCAACAAAGTCCAGTGGGGATTGATAGTGCTGGGGACGGTCAACAAGTCGCAGGTTTATGGGGCGGAAGCGAGGATCTGTATCGTCATAAGAATCGCTCAGTCAATGAGCAGGTTGCCTTCTTTACTCAGGCAACCTTTGAGATCAATGATGAGTTTGCGCTGGTCGCTGGTATTCGATATGCGAAAGACGATAAGAGCGCATTAGAGCGACGTACAGCCTACTACGAGTTGCCTGCGACAGCTGCAGGTGCTGGCGGCCTGCTAGCTGGCCTGAGTACATTGCCGGAGGCTGTGCTGCCATTTTTTGGTTACACCGAGACGCCAAATGTGGTTGCCAATGCCGCGCCCTTTGCAGCGCTGCCACCAGAGGTCAATCCTTTCGGGCAAAATCTTTTGTTTGCGCTTCACGCCGGTGGTTTCGTTACAGACCTGGCATTGATGAATATTGCAGCCGGTCGGGCAACTTTTACCGGTGATGCTGCAAATCCAATTGCGCCGGTTTGTGACATCACCGATGCGGCTTGTGGCGCTCCACTGCTGTTGCAGGGACTACCACTGTCTTTTGCTTGGCGAACGTCGGACTCGGATAGTTGGTCAGATACGAATTTTCGAATAAATTTAGATTGGACGCCGAACGACGATACTTTGATGTATTTCTCGGTAACGACGGGCTATCGAGCTGGAGGGTACTCCCTCGGAGTTTTGGATGCTCGAGTACAAACCGACCCTGGATGTCTGAATACCGGTTTCTTACTGAATTGTCTGAAGCCCGTGTCTTATGACAAGGAGACCGTTACAGCCTATGAGATTGGCTACAAAGGAACCTTGCTAGATGGTCGAGCTCAGATCAATGCGGCTGTGTACCGATATGACTACAAAAATTATCAAGACCAAATTGACACTTTTGATGCAGCTCGGAATGCCTCGGTGGATACGGCTACGAATGCAGGCGATGCGGTCAATATGGGCTTCGAAATTGAGGCTACGGTGTTGCTTGGGGATTACACGACCTTAGGCGGTAATTACAGTTTTACCGATACGGAATATAGTGAGTCCTATGAAGTCACCGAGCGTGATGACCCCTCGCTACCCAACTCGCTGTTTGCCTTTGCCTTAGATGCCGACGGCAACCGTGTGGTTACCCCGACAGGTAACGTGTTTAATCTGGCAGCTTATGTTCGCGACGTACAAGGCAACCCCTTAAAGCGAATTCCTAAGCACAAGGCAACAATTTTTGGCACCTACGAAATTCCAACAGAGAATGGAACAGTGGCGCTTAATGCAACCTATAGTTACACAGGAGAGTATTGGTCTTCAGCAGTGCAACGGGAACTTGACCGGGTACCGTCTCGCAAGCGAGTGGATATGAGCGTGAGCTGGAAGGATAATACGGATCGTTGGGTAGCAAGATTGTTCGTGGATAACGTCACCGACGAGCGTGTGTTTAGGGGTTTCTCAACGGCGAATGAGTCCGATAATTATCGTCTAACGGGCGAACGTCTGTACCCGCGATATTGGGGCTTTGATGTGACCCGCCGCTTTGGGGGTTAAGATTTTCAAGGGATTAAAAGGGCGCTTTGGCGCCCTTTTTTTTATCCCAAGCAAATAAGCATAAGCGTAAGCGAGGAATGTTATGCAACTTGACAAGTCGAAGGCTCCCCTGAAGCGCTTCATGGTGTTGGTATCGATCGTCTTTTTTTGTTCGGGGCAAGTTTTTGCTGATTTAACACCTGTTGAATCTAGGCTTGTTGAGATTGCTAAAGCACAGAAGGAGCCTGCCATCGCGTTGCTTGAACGCGTGGTAAATATTAACAGCGGCACTATGAACCACTTAGGGGTTAAACAAGTTGCTGACATTTTTGAGGTTGAACTAAAGGCGCTAGAGTTTAAGACCAGTTGGCATGATATGAGCGCGGTTAACCGAGCTGGTCATTTGTTTGCGGATAATGGTGGCAAAGGCGTCTGCCAACTTTTAATAGGGCACCTGGATACTGTATTTGAAGCGGACAGCACTTTTCAAAAATTTGAGCGTCAGGGTGATCGAGCAGTCGGTCCTGGGGTGAGTGATATGAAAGGTGGCGATGTGGTCATCCTTTTTGCCCTCAAGGCGCTTAAGTTAGCGGGACTTTTAGATCAAGGCCGATATATCGTGGCGCTTATTGGCGATGAGGAAAAGTCGGGCGCCCCCAAATCCGTCAGTCGATCGCATCTGGTCGATGCAGCAAAAACCTGCGATGTGGGCTTAGGGTTTGAATACGCAACGAATCTATCGTCAGCAACCATTGCTCGGCGAGGTTCCAGCGGTTGGCTGCTTGAGGTTTCCGGCGAAAGAGCGCATTCGTCGCTGATATTCAGTGAATCAGTTGGTAGCGGCGCAATTTTCGAAGCTGCGAGGATTTTGCACCAGTTTCATGAAGCGATGGTTGGCGAAGCTTATCTGTCGTTTAATCCGGGCTTGATCTTGGGCGGGACGAACGTCGATCATCAAGCCGCACTAAATCGAGGTGAAGCCTTCGGGAAGTCTAATGTGGTTGCTCAACGAGTCATTGTTCAGGGTGGTTTAAGAACCCTTTCACGTGAGCAAGAATCGGCAGCCAGGGCCAAAATGCTCGAAATCGTGAGCAAGAATCCTAGGCACAAGACTTCGGCCACAATAACCTTCACCGATGGCTATCCGCCGATGGCGCCAACGTCGGGCAATGAGGCTGTTTTGGCGATTCTAAGCCAAGCTAGCCAAGATCTGGGTTATGGCCCCGTGTCAGCCTATGATCCGGGTAAGCGGGGTGCGGCCGACATTTCTTTTGTCGCAGGGTATTTAGATGCGATCGATGGCATTGGGATAGAAGGCAGAGGCGCCCACGGGTTAGAGGAGGAAATTGATTTAGCAACTCTGCCCATGCTAATAGAGCGGGCGGCTTTGCTTATGTATCGCATTTCTCAGCACAGTGAGCTTGCCAAGCAGGCGAATTTGGTGCTCCAAAGGTAGTCATTGGTAATGGGCGTTCAAGGCACCCGCAGATTTTGCGCCGTCGGATGAAAGGTCAGTGTCTTGGCATACATCATGGTTACCCAAAATCAGTGAGGCCAAAATGCCGGCGAGTAGCATGTAGGCTTTCTGCCATGACTTGGTTGTTATGCTGCTTCACGATCGTTTGTGATCTAAAAAGTTGAGGAAGTTCTATCAGCAAAATAATCGCGATAAGTACCCAACCCCCTAATGAAAATGTCAGGGCTCCGCAAACCATAGCCATCAAGTTCAAAAGCCCGAAGAGCCATCGACCCAAATAAAAATGGTGCAGACCACCTAGGATAATATAGTTCAAAGCGGCGTAGGTGTCCGGGTCCTTGATGCGCTGACTTTCTAACTCATAATAAAACTGGCGTTGGACTGGCTCCAAACGCGTAACCTGGCTGCGCAGGGCATCTTCTTGCTGATCAAGGGCATTCATGGCTGGATTATTCCGGTACTGGGTCAAAGGCTTTGACTAAGGCATCAGGATGATTGCAGCGTCGCAGCCGAGCAAATGCCAGTCTCAGACCTTTCCGTAGACCATGAAGCTCCAACGCCTGACAGGTAAATTCCGAGCAAGATGGCTCAAAATTACATTCAACGGCAAAATGCGCTCGACCGCCCCCCTTGGCCTGATAGCGCCGTATCAGTCGTAATAAAACCTGGGTAGGGTTGATCATTTGATGCTTCGACCTAAAGTGACAATCATGGCTTCCCGAGACCAAAATAGCAGGTAGCGTTTATTTTCGATGACCTGGAACACGACTTGCCAACCGGCAGCCGCCTCTTGGTTTAGGGTAGATTCGATCTTTTTAAGAGGTAAGCCGCTGGCACCAAGAAAGATGGTCCCGCAGCCACCCTCGGCAATATGTAAGATTTTGAACTCATCGTATGCGGTTGTGCTCATGTCATATCTCTCCTAGATAGATTTTCTAAGCGATTGATTTTTTTGCAGGCGTATTTTTGTTTCTCCGGAGCCAACAAATAGTCGGGTAAAGCGCTAAAAAATTCGCGAGCGAGTCGGTTTTAGTATGAATCATCGATCCTCAGGGGTCTTGGGGTTGTGCGTGTTTGTCAGTTTTTCACTGAATAGCATTTCAACCCACTTTTGATCTCGGGGCGTTGAAGATAGCGCCTGGTAAACAGAGGCAAGATGACTGATCGTAATGTAGCCCTCATGGAGGCGTTTTCTATCTGTATTGTCGTCGTCGACCAATTCAAGGTTGTAACCAGATCGCCATAAACCGGGTTCCGTTTCTACATAGTCAACTGTCAGGAGTGAAGAGGGTGCAAGCCTCACGTGCTTGATACCCTTAGGGGCAGTTGCGGTTGGAAAGTTAATATTCAGTAACCCGGGCATATTGAGTAGCTCCGGCTTTTGCACGAGGTCAGCGATGAAACCAGCTGCTTGGGGAAAAGTTTTGAGCGTGCTGGCAAAACTTTCCGCTGCCTCCTCAAAAAGAATTTCGGCCGATATTGCAATCGCGGGCACACCCAGTTGCACTGCAGTGATGGCAGCGCCTACGGTACCAGAAACCATCACATCCTGACCGAGGTTCTGACCGAAATTAATACCCGATATCACCAGATCCGGGGGTGTTTCCTTGAGCAGATGCCCGATACCAAAGCGCACGGCATCTGCGGGCTTGCCTTCAATGCGCCAAATTTGATCCCCGAGCTGCTCAAACCGAATCCCTTCACTGGTGACGCTGGTACTGCTGCCGCTTTGATTACTTAAAGGGGCAATCAAATAAACGGTATGGCCTGCATTTTGTAGTTCCTTATGTAGGGCCTGGATCCCTGGCGAGAGATAACCATCATCGTTAGTTAGAAGGATAGTGATCGGGTTTGCGACAACCGGAGAAATCAAAGAAAAGGCCGCAAGGATGTATAAAACTAAGCGAGGCATGATGAACCTTTTAGGAAAATGCTGTGGATTGCAGTTGCTTGGAAGTATGGCATGATCGGACGAAAAAGGAGAAGTCTATGACTGGCTATGAAACACTGGATTTGACCACCCAAGATGGCGTGGGTTTCGTGACGATCAATAACCCGCCGGTCAACGTGATGACGCCCAAGCTCTATCATGAGCTTGTCACGATAACTGAGGCCTTAGAGGCTGACGAAAATTTAAAGGTCGTCGTCTTTCAAAGTGCCGACCCAGATTTTTTTATCGCCCACTTTGATGTCAATGCAATCTTAACTTTTCCGGTGGAGGGCGATGCTGAACGAGCCGAAAACTTAAGTCCCTTTCATTTAATGTGTGAACGAGTCCGCACGATGCCCAAGGCGACCTTGGTCAAGATGGCCGGTAGAGCAGGAGGCGGAGGAAATGAGTTTGCGGCCTCTTGCGATATGCGTTTTGGGATTCGTAACAAAACGGTCATTAATCAAATGGAAGTGCCCCTAGGCATATTGCCAGGCGGTTCTGGCACCCAGCGCTTGCCGCGTCTGGTGGGTCGAGGCAGGGCCATGGAAATTTGTCTAGGTGGCGAGGATATTGATGCTGAAACCTGTGAGCGCTGGGGATACCTCAACCGAATTTTTGACACGTCTGCTGCGCTTGATGAATTTGTTGATGCCTTGGCCTTTAGAATCGCGAAGTGGCCGTCCGAAGCCATCGCTTTGTGCAAGGCATCGATTAACAATGCGGAGTTACCAATACAAGAAGGGCTCCTAGAGGAGGCCTATTTGTTTCAACAAACACTACGTACCGACGGCGCTCAGACCAACATGCGGCGAGCCTTAGAGATGGGGTTACAAACGCGAGCGGGTGAGCTTCGGATGGGTGCCCTTGCAGCAGAATTTGGTAATCCCGAGTCCTAGCGCTTTGGCAATCTCCGCGAAAACAATGGTTGATAGGTTGGCTGCGGCCTCGATGGTGCTGCGAGTCGATGCAGGTTATGGCGCGGTCCAGTTTCGCCAGTGGTCGGGACCACAGAAGGCGCCGACACTTTTATTGGTGCATGGCGGATCAGGGTCATGGATGCATTGGGTCAAAAACATTAACACCCTTCGGAAGAGATACAACCTTTGGGCGATCGACCTACCCGGGCTCGGTGCGTCTGATACGTTGCCCGGGGATTACACGGCAGAAGATGCGATAGACGCGTTTGTTAAGGCTGTGAAGGCCAATGAAGAACTTGTTGAATACCACATTGCGGCTTTTTCTTGGGGTTGTGCAGTGGCGAGCCAGGGCGCGCTTTCGCTGGATTCAGCTGTTAAAAGCATCACTTTGGTCGGGCCGGCCTCCATTGGTAATGTCTCTCGGGTAGGGGGCATGAAACCCCTCGAGCGCTTCAGACCAAATATGAATGCCGAGGCAATTGCAGCCTTACATCGAAATAATTTAGCGCACTTAATGATCTCCGATCGAAGAAAAATTGATGCGCTGGCGATGTTTGTGCAGATTGAGAATACTCGTCGAGCACGTTTTAACAGCCCAAAGTTTGCCAGAAATACAATGGTTCTAGAGGCGGTAGCGAAACTTCAAGTACCCATCCAAGTGCTCTATGGCGATCAAGATGGTCCCGCGCTGCCGGATGTTGCCGGGAAGCAGAAGCTTTTCTTTAACGCAAATCCCAGGGCCGAGTTTAAGATGGTGGCAGATTCAGGCCATTGGATGGCTTTTGAGCAACCCAAGGTGTTTGAAGCGTTGCTGCAGAATTGGATAGACCAAGCTGAAGCGCTTTAAAGCTTGTGGTTGATTTCATCAGCCGTCGCGCGCATGACCTCTGCAAGTTTCAGAATATGTCGGGGCTCGGTCCGCCAATTGCAAATGCTGATCCGTATGGTGCTTCGCCCTTGCCATTGGGCACCGCTAACCCAGATCTCACCACTTGCTTGTAGTTTTGAGAGGGCTTCCTGGGTCGCGTCATCAGTGGCAAGACAAACGAGAACCTGATTAAAACCGCAATTTCCTACTAAGGTATAGGGGCCGGATTGTAATTGGGTCTTGAGTAAATCAGCCAGATCGCAAAATTGATCTATCATCTCTCCGATGCCAACGCGGCCAAGGGTCTTGATGGTTGCCCACAGCTCGATGGCCCGAGCCCTTCGAGACATCTCTGGTGTATAGGCCATGCCGTCTCTGTGTGACCCGGCTTCAAGGTAACTCCCGGATGCTGATAAGGCCGTTTCAAGGGCACTCGCGTGTCGACAAAAAACCAGTCCCGAGTCGTAAGGCACGTTTAGCGTTTTGTGGGCATCAACAACCCAGGAGTCAGCCAGGTCGATGCCTCCGGTAAGTTCTTGCTGATGATCAGAGGCCGCTGCCCAAAGCCCAAAGGCCCCATCAATGTGGACCCATGCCCCTTGGGCCCGGGCTAACGGGATTAATTGCAGGAAATCGTCAAAAGCGCCTGTACACACCTGTCCAGCTTGTAATACTAAAATGCTGGTAGGATTCAGCGGCGGCAGCGTCTCAGCTCGCAGCCGACCCTGCGCATCCGTTGGCAACCAGTGCATCTGATCCAATCCAAAACCCAGCAACCTTAGTGCCTTCTCTATAGATCCGTGTAAGGAGTCTGGGCCATAGATTTCGATCAGTGGCGCACCCTGTAGTCCAGCTTTTTCGATTGGCCACCCGACACTTTGATAAATATGCTGCCGCGCTGCCGCAAGCGCACACAGGCTCGCGACTGATGAGCCGCTAACCAATCCCATCACGGTTTCCCTGGGTAAACCAAAGAGTTTTACCAACCAGTCTTGGACGATGGACTCAAGGCGCGCAGAAATTGGCGACATCACTTCAAGAGCGGCGTTCTGATCCCAGGTGTCACTAAGCCAGCGTGCGGCAAGTGCGATGGGTAAGGATCCGCCGGTAACGAAACCGTAGTAGTTGGGACCGCTAGACAAAACGGTATTGGCACTGCCGATGGAGATAAGTTGCTCAAGCACGCCAACCGCTGACGTACCGGACTCTGGCAGGGACTCAACCAAGTGCTCAAGAGCCGCTAGGTCTTCGCTTGCGGGTGTAATCGTTCCAGAATCGAGATTGCGCAAGTAATGGTGAGCCGCTGTTCGAGCAGTATCGAGCAAGCTTACCCAGTCGTCAGCGGACCTTTTAGCGGGCGTTGTCACAGGCGATGGTGGTGCATGCACGCATGATCGTGGCCTATGAAAACTAAGCCAGCCTGCCTGGGCGAGAGTCGAGTTGATAAGGGGCTCAAGAGATTAATACGCGCCTGCATCGTATTCAAAGATAAATCCGTCCGGGTCTAGAATCAGTCGATGCCGAGCGCCCGGGGTATCCATGGGATCCCCTCGATAGGCGACATCCTCAGCCCATAGTGCAACGCGTCGATCATCAGCGTCCTTTCGAATCCGAGTTTCATAGACCCGCACTGATTGATCCTTCATGCTTTGCCAGGCTGCTTCAGCATTGGCATGTTTGGCCAGTTGATACAGGGTAATCCAGGTTGGCGGTGCCAGATCGATATCGCCTTTTTGATGTCTCGCTAAGGCATCAGTAGGCGAAATCCACTCGTGATTTTGGATTTCATAGCCGTCCACTGCAATCTCTTGATCCGAGGTTAAAATAGTCGCAAAAAACCAGGTGGCGTATCGTCTTGGCGTTCCAGCTGGTGGCGTCCAATGGGCGAACCAGGCGAAACGATCAGCGCCGATTGTGATGCCAGTTTCCTCGAGGGTCTCTCTTACGGCGGCTTGTCGAGCAGCTTCGAGTGAATCTTTGCTCTCTGGGTAATCCTCAGGGTCGATCCGACCACCGGGGAACACCCACATGCCTCCAAAATGGACTTTGGACGTTCTGTGTAGCATCAGGGTCTCAAGACCGTTCGCGCTCGAGCGCAAGAGCACCACCGTCGCTGCAGGAATGGGTGGCGTTTCTATCTGATCAGGCTGATCGGCTGTGCCATAGATATCGTTCCGGTGTTGATTGCTCATGGGCTCTTCTCTTTAATCGGATGGGCTCGCGTAGCGCGGCGCAACGCGACTGATGACGCCATCGTCGGTTAGCGCGAGGTGCGTTAGGGTTTGTTCGTCATGATTCATCCGCCAAGACAACATTTTTTGTGCATACTCAAGCACAAGACTTTGGTAGTTCGGGTCATTTGCGAGATTGTTGAGTTCCTCAGGATCCTTAATAAGATCAAAAAATAATGGCGGTAATTGGGTGAAGTGCACATATTTGTGGGTGTGGGTCCGAATAACGTTTAGCGTGCATTGGTGCGGGCTAAGGCCGAGCCTTGACTCTACCGCTTCACCGTTCGGAATGTCGCGGAAGTCATATTCCCAATGAGCAGCGTCCCGCCAATAACCGCTAGGTCGTCCTTGCCGGATGATTGGCAGCAGTGACTGACCGTCACACTGTGTGGGCGCGGGGATGTCTAACCACCCAAGAAGCGTTGGCATGATGTCGATATTCTCTGTAAAAACATCAACGGTCTTTCCATGTTGGCCAGCTGCTTCGGCACTGGGATCTCGAATGATCAGCGGGATGTGATAGGACGCGTCAAAATAGCCCAGTTTACCGAGTAAGTGATGATCGCCAATTTGTTCGCCGTGATCTGAGGTAAAAATGATTAGGGTATCGTCCCAGTGCCCTGCTTGTTTGAGATGATCAAACAATCTACCGAGATTGGTATCTACCTCGGTCATGAGGCCGTAGTAGGAACTCTTTAGGCGCAGGAGTTTATCCTCTTGGTGAGGCGCTCGGTAATGGCGCTTGCTGAGCATTTCAGCTAGAAACGGATGCTGTGCAGCCTCTTCCTCAACATTAGCTGCGCGCACGAAATCCCCAAGCTCGTCTGGTGGGTAAAGCTCATTAAAAGGATAGGGAGCTACCCAGGGCGGATGGGGGCGCAGTAATGATAGGTGAATACAAAATGATTGGGATGATCTGTCAATAAAATCTATGACGCGATCTACCATAAAGTAGGTGTCATGGTGCTCCTGAGGAATCTTAAGGGGCGCCGAATGAGTCCCGCCTGCCTCGTACTCGAGCGCGTTGGTTTTCTCTGTATATAGTCGCCAATTCGGCTCTGGGATCTCGTAGCCAAGCGAGTTCAGCCAAGCTGCCCAAGCATCCGGGAAGGTACCCATCGGTACGATCGGCCGAATGCCGGGCAGTGGGCCCTCATAGGATGCCAACACCGGATCATCGGCTGAAAACGCTCTCGGATCGTTGGCAGTATCGGTATAGCCAAACAGGACGGGGTCATAGCCTGAGGCCCTGGCTTCTAAAGCCCAATTGGTAAACCGAGCATCGAGGGGGGTGCCATTGGTGCCAGATCGATGATTTTGCAGATACATGCCTGTATGCAAACTGGCCCGTGAGGGTCCACAGGGCACGGCATTCGCATAATGATGTTTAAACAAGGTCCCAGATGCGGCCAATTGATCTAGGTTAGGCGTTTGTACTCGGTGCCCGAGCGTCGAAAGGCAATTGCCCCGCCATTGATCGGCTGTAATAAAAAGAACATTTTTCATAGCTTGATGTGCCTCTTGCCGCAGTATGCCACAGGCGGTGGCCTCCTGCTGGAGACTTTATGGTCGGTTGCGTATGATCCGCTCCAGCCTTTTTAGAAATCGTTGTGAAAGTTTGATTCTCTCTTCTAATCGTTTCGTTGCCCTACGCGCCTGGTATCCCTGGGTTATTTGGTTGTTTTCTACCCTGGGTTTTTTGTTCAGCGTTCCTGGACAGACCATGGGCATGGGCGTATTTACTGACTATTTTATTGAGGTGCTTGACCTTACTAGAACTGAATTGTCCCTTGCTTACCTCGTCGGCACATTGGGTTCGGCTGCTTGTTTAACCCGAGCTGGCCGCTGGTTTGATGTGTATGGTGGCCGCGTTGTCATCGCGTTGTCGAGTCTCGCGCTTGCTTTGGTTCTAGTTTATATAAGCGCGATCGACCAATTTTTAACCTTTAGTGAATCAGGGTTTTTGCTGCCTTGGCTGTTAATTTTGATGGGTTATTTTGGGGTTCGATTTTTCGGGCAAGGGGTGCTTACCAGTGCCTCGCGCAATATTTTGTTGATTTGGTTTTTAACCCGTCGGGGCTTGGTCAGTGGTATGCGAGGGATTTTTGTGTCTCTCGGGTTTGCGCTGGCGCCACTGGGCCTTGCGGCACTGATTGCGGGCTATGGTTGGCGAGGCGCACTTTGGATTCTGGCGGCCGGTCTGATCGTTTTTGCAGCGGCCGCATGGGTTTGTGTGCGCGCTCGGCCACAAAGATCAGCTCCAGAAGGAGGCGCTTCGAGGGCCTCAAATTTCAATGATCAAGAATCTGAAACCCAACAAATTGTTGGCACTAGTTTAGCCGAAGCAAAGCGAAATCCTGTATTTTGGCTTTACGCATGTAGCCTTTCTATGCACGCCTTATTTGGTACTGCATTAACGTTTCACATTGTGTCGATTTTCCAGGAGTCTGGTCGCGGAGCTGATGAGGCTTTTGCCTATTTCCTGCCAGCCGCTATTTGCTCAACATTAGTCAATCTTGTTGGGGGCGCCCTGGCGGATAGCCGGCCGCTCAAACCTTTCTTAGTCGCCATGTTGGCAGCATTTCTGGTCGGTGCCATCGGCCTTGCCTTTTTAACCGAAGATTGGGGTTACTGGTTGTTGGCGATTGGCTTTGGTGTTGGCGGGGGGCTTTGGGGGGTGTTGTCGAATCTCGCTTTCGTTCGTTATTTTGGATTAAAACATCTAGGTGAAATCAGTGGCTTAAATACGGCGTTGACGGTTTCTGCTAGCGCTATCGGGCCGGCTGCATTTAGTTTAGGACTAGATTTTTTTGACAGTTATCAGATGCCGGTTTATGTCTGTATTGCTGGCTTGGGGTTGTTATTGTGTTGGGCTTTGTGGCAGCCGAGTGAACAAGCGCCAATAGTCTAGTGGCATCAAGGACGAAATTTGCGTAACGCCCGGGAGTATTCTGGATGGCACCAAAGCGGTTATTTTGTCGTTTAAATCTATTTGAATGATCACGTCCTTGGGTTAAAGCGCCAACTGCCTGAAGTGCTTGATCGGTTTTGGGTAAACTGCCGGGCGCTGTAGACGCATTTCGTTATGGCAGAGCGGGCAGACCAAGCTGTGTGAGGTTGTGCCGACACCGTAATTTTAGATCGCGAGGACAGTCACGATAAACTGGTGTTGACGAGGATTAGCCCCGCGCAGGTCGTTATCAGCGCAACATTGTTTAAAAGATAACCTAGGCTGCGTGAGTGTTAAATGAAAAACCAAGCCGCTGGGTCGGA
>Ga0181579_10000447_pt1 | contig 33011 bp, 20 predicted proteins | sample 071ome_24_FD_132996 | JGI IMG/M metagenome (GOLD analysis project Ga0181579, IMG submission 132996) | Coastal salt marsh microbial communities from the Groves Creek Marsh, Skidaway Island, Georgia - 071402CT metaG (megahit assembly) | ecosystem: Environmental > Aquatic > Marine > Intertidal...
AATCCATAAAAAGTGTCCTGCATAAGCCTTACGATTATATAATCAATGCAGGAGCATATACAAGGGTAGATCAGGCGGAACAGGAAGAAGAACTGTGCATGGCCATCAATGCTGAGGCCTTGAAGCATCTAGCTCAATACGCGCCTGCAAATAGTTGTATAATCCACTTTTCCACAGACTATGTCTATAATATTGATCCCGGTCGCCCTTTATTAGAAACTGATGATACCAAGCCTCGCTCTGTGTATGGCAAATCCAAATTAAAAGGTGAAGAGTACCTAAGGACATCGAAAAAAGAACATATAATCATCAGAACTTCATGGGTATATGCCGCGCATGGACATAATTTTGTAAAATCGATGCTGCGCCTGGGTAAGGAAAGAGAGGAATTGGGTATCGTATCCGATCAATTGGGTACACCAAGTTATGCACCGGATATTGCCTATGCTGTACTTGACATAATAGGCAAACTTGAATCAAACAATTTTGACAGGCAAAGCAGTTTCGGAACCTATAATTTCAGTAATGAAGGGCAAACCAATTGGGCAGATTTTGCACGAAGCATTTTCCTGAAATCAGATATCGATTGCCGCGTTAATAATATCTCGACAGAAGGTTTTAATGCTCCAGCCCCCAGGCCCCTTTGGAGTGTCATGTCAAAGGATAAAATAAAGAGCCAATTTGACCTTAAAATACCGCATTGGAAAGATGCTCTTGACCGATGTCTGAAAATACTGGGCGAGAGTTAATACCATCGAATTACAGAACACTGTCGTGTTCAGTTATGTTATTCCATTGTGAATTAGGTATTTTTATTGGTATTAAGAGCTTTGAGCGTGTTGCAGCATTTCAAAAGAGTAATACTTGTATTAGTTGTTTGCCTCTCGGCATATTCGAATTTATTCGGAACACATAACAGGTCCGGAGAAATCACATATGTGCAGTTAGGACCATTAACTATACGTGCGACCATCACTACATATACAAAAGCCAGTTCTACTGCTGCAGATAGAGACAGCCTTCTGCTGAATTGGGGTGACGGAACTTCTCAAAACGTTGCCAGATCCAATGGATCGGGAGATATCATTCCAGGTGAAGACATAAAAGTTAATTATTACACCGCAGAACATACCTATCCTGGAAGAGCTACCTATACACTTTCGTTTGAAGATCCCAACAGGGTAAATAACATTGTCAACGTTAATTTTCCTAATTCTGTGGATGTACCGTTTTTTGTCTCGACAACATTTACGCTCATAAATACACAATTCCAGGGGTTCAACAACAGTGTCATACTCCTTCAGCCCCCGATTGATTTTGCCTGCTTGAATCAACGTTTTGTCCATAATCCAAATGCCTACGATATTGATGGAGACAGCCTCTCGTACGAACTGGTGGTACCACTGCAATCGGAAGGAACTCAAGTCCCGGCATACCAATATCCTGACCAGGTTTCGGCAGGTCCCGGGAATACAATCTTCCTTGATCCTGAAACCGGAGATTTTATTTGGGATTCGCCAAAACAGGCTGGCGAGTACAATATTGCCATCAAAATCAATGAATACAGAAACGGAGTTCTTCTTAACAGTGTAATCAGAGATATGCAGATTAGGGTGCAGAGTTGTCAAAGCTTGCCACCCCTTTTGGAAGTTGAGGAAGAAATATGTGTTGTCGCCGGCGAAACCATAGATATACCAGTATTCACCGATGATCCGGACCAGGATCAACAGGTTCGGATCAATGCAACCGGAGGACCATTCCTGGTAGACTTTTCAAAGGCTTTACTCACCAACGAAGGTGAATTCGCTGACACGCCTTACAGTTCAAGGTTTATCTGGGAAACCAAATGTGAACATATAAGCAATAATTTTTACCAGGTTGTATTCAGAGCACAGGATAACAGCATCAATAATCTGTCAGGCCTCGCTGTGCTGAAAACCCTCAAAATAAAAGTAGTAGGACCTCACCCAGAAGACCTGCAGGCTGCAGCAGACCTGAGCTCTGTCAATCTGAGTTGGGAACTCCCCTATCAATGCGAAGAAACACAAAATGACTATTTTATTGGATTCAGCGTATGGAGAAAACTAAACACCAATCCGTTTGAAATGGACACCTGTGAAGCAGGACTCGACGGAAGGGGATATTCTATAGTCGAATTCCTCACAGACGAATCCTCGGATAGCAGGTACCGATTTACAGATACAGATGTTGAAAAAGGAAAAATTTATTGTTACCGGGTCTTGGCAAATTTTGCCAAACAAACAATCTCGGCAAATCCATTCAATATAGTCGAAAGCCTGGCATCTGAAGAAGTATGTATTCAACTGCAACAAGATATACCGCTTCTAACAAAAGTAAGCGTTGAACAAACCTCTGTTAACACTGGAGAAGTAGATCTGAAGTGGATCAAACCTAAGGTCGGGGATTTTGATACACTGCAATATCCCGGTCCTTATCGGTACCAGCTATTAAGGTCTGATGATGGCGTACAGTTTGAAGAGATTTCGGGCGCATCCTTCGAATCCATAAACTTTGCAGATCCTGTGACATTGAATTTCACAGATACGGGATTAAATACTCAAAATATCCAATACTATTACCAGGTAGATTTTTATGCTGCAAATTCCTATTATTCATCATCTCCTGAAAGCTCGACAGTATTTCTGGAAATAGCCTCATCCGACAAGCTCAACGCTCTGCGCTGGCAGTCCGAAACCTCCTGGGAAAACTACAGCTATTCAATATACAGGAACAATCCAACAACAAGTCAATTTAAACTGCTTGATAGCACGACTCTCTCAAATTACTTTGACAGGATGGTCTCCAATGATACGAATTACTGTTACAGGATTGAGTCCCGTGGAACTTATGGTCTGGAAGGAACACCTCAAAACATATTCAATTTTTCTCAGGAGACTTGCGGAATGCCCATAGATACTGTTGGGCCATGTACACCGGTTCTATCCGTCAGCAACCCTTGTTCAGAGGGCCTCAGTGATGTTCCAGAAGAAGATCTTTTAAACTATCTCAATTGGACTAGATCAGATTTTACCTGTGAAGACAGCGGTGATATCGAATTTTACAACATATATTTTTCCAACTCCGTAAACAATGAAGTCGAGTTGATTGAGCAGCTCGAAAGTTCAATAAATAGCTATGAACATCTCCCTGATGAAGGTATCAATGGATGTTATCGAATCAGTGCTGTTGATAGCCTGGGCAATGAAGGGCCTATAAGTGATTTTATTTGTGTTGACAACTGTCCGATTTACATCTTACCCAATACCTTTACACCAAATGGCGATGAAGCTAATGAGTTTTTCGTCCCAAGGGAGAATCGCTTTGTAGCGGAAGTTCAATTCATCGTCTATAACCGTTGGGGCAATAAAGTTTTCGAAAGCACTGATCCTGAGATAAACTGGAATGGACAGGATTTTTCAGGACGCGATCTGGACCAGGGGTCATACTATTACACCTGCAGAGTCTTTGATATTGATAATGATGGTTTGCTTAACCAGGTAGATCAGCTCAGCGGCTATATTCAGCTGTTCAGATAAATAATTACAGCATGTTTTCAGGTATTATAGAAAAAACAACTCATTTGATTGGCCTTGAAGAATCAGGGACAAATAAGATATTCTCATTTGAAAACGTATACCCCGAAGATATCTACATAGATCAAAGCATAAGTCATAATGGTGTATGCCTGACTGTCATCGAATTTGATGATAAGATTTATAAGGTAGAAGCGATACAAGAGACATTGGCGCTGACCAATCTTGATTCTGCCAAACCCGGAGACCTTATAAACCTGGAAAGAAGTATGATGGCGCATTCACGGATGGATGGCCACATGGTTCAGGGACACGTTGATGGCGTAGCTGAAGTCAAAAAGATAAGTGAAATGGATGGCAGCTGGATAGTACAATTAGAAATCCCGGCAGACAAGGTAAATCTGGTCATCCAAAAGGGTTCTATCGCACTGAACGGCATAAGCCTTACTCTTAAATCCGTCCATGAAAGAATGGTTGAAGTGGCTATCATCCCGTACACCTATCAGATGACCAACATCCACCAATGGAAACTCGGTGACTATATCAATGTCGAATATGACATAATGGGTAAGTATATAATAGCTTATATGGAAAAAATAAATGCCCGATAAGAAATCTCCTACCGGGCATTTTTATATTACTTACTGATTATGCTTATTCTTCAGTAGTCTCTACCAGTTGCTCCTCACCTTCTGAGCCATTGGTTAGAGGTTTTGCGGTAACTATAAAGTCTCTGAAAGCTCTTGTACCTGTACCAGCTGGGATATTCTTACCGGCTATTACATTTTCTTTCAGTCCTAATAGATCATCACGCTTAGCTCCAATGGCCGCAGTACTCAATACTTTGGTAGTCTCCTGGAATGAAGCAGCAGAAATCCAAGATTGAACACCAAGTGAAGACTTGGTAATACCTTGAAGCAATGGTTTGGAGGTTGCAGGAATTGCATCTCGGAATTTAACCAACTCCTTGTCATTTCTCTTAAGGTATGAATTCTCTTCCCTGATCTCTCGTATGGTAACCAATTGCCCAGGTCTCAAATTGGAAGAATCACCTGCTTCATCAACTACCTTCTTGTCGAAAACAGCGTCATTAGTTTGAAGGAAGTCATATCTTTCAACGGCTTCGCCTTCAAGGAAGTGCGTATCTCCCGGATCTTCTATTTCTACTCGACGCATCATCTGACGAGAAATAACCTCAATATGTTTATCGTTGATGCCGATACCTTGTGAACGATATACTTCCTGAATACCATTAACCAGGTACTGCTGTACAGCATATGGTCCCATAATATTCAAGATATCGAACGGCGAAGTAGCACCATCAGAAAGTTTTGTACCAGCTCTTACGAAGTCTCCATCCTGGACAAGCATCAATTTACCTTTTTTGATAAGGTATTTGGTTTTTTGTCCGGTCTTTTCATCAGTAACAAAAACCTCCTGGTTACCTCTCTTCACTTTACCAAATGAAACGATACCATCAATCTGTGATACAACAGCTGGATTGGATGGGTTCCTCGCTTCAAATAATTCAGTAACCCTTGGAAGACCACCGGTAATATCCTGGATCTGTCCCTGCTTTCTTGGAATCTTGGCTACTTTTTGACCCGACTTCACTTCCTCTCCGTTTTGAACGGTTAGGTAAGCGCCGACAGGCATATTGTAAGATTTAAGTTCTTCACCTGAAGGAGATATGATTTTGATCATCGGAATGACCTTTTTGTTTTTAGACTCGACGATAACAATATCCTCGTTACCTGTCTGGTCATCTCGTTCCTTTCTGAAAGACATACCCTCTTCGAGATCTTCAAATTTAACGATACCATCAAATTCAGATATAATCAATGCGTTGAATGGATCCCATTGTGAAATAAGGTCTCCTTTCTTGATCTTTTGCTTGTCCTTGATATGGATTACAGATCCGTACTGAATGTAGAATGTTGTAAGCAATTTCTTAGAAGAAGGATCAACAAGTCTAACCTCACCTGATCTTGACAAGACAACATTTTGCTTGACACCATTCTCTTCAAACTGAGTAAACTCAACATTATCGAATTGCGCTACACCATCGTGCTTGGAAACAAGTTCAGACTCCGTCTTGGAAACTGAAGCAATACCACCCACGTGGAAGGTTCTCAATGTAAGCTGTGTGCCCGGTTCACCAATACTTTGAGCTGCGATAATACCTACGGCATCCCCGATCTCGGCCAGCCTGTTGGTAGCCAGGTTTTTACCATAACACTTCGCACACACGCCGGATTTTTCTTCACATGTCAGAACAGACCTTATCTTGACACTTTCGATACCAGAAGCCTCTATCTTGTCGGCCATTTTATGATCAATATAATCACCAGCTTCAATCATTAGCTCATCAGTCTCTGGATGGTACACGTCATTCAAAATGTATCTACCCTCAATCCTGTCAGCCAAAGGCTCGACAATCTTATCGTTTTCCACAAGCGCTGTCATCTTGATACCTCTTAAAGTATCACAATCGTATGATGATATAATAACATCCTGGGCTACATCAACAAGTCTCCTTGTAAGGTAACCCGCATCCGCTGTTTTAAGGGCTGTATCGGCAAGACCTTTACGAGCACCGTGTGTGGAGATAAAGTAATCCTGTACGGACAAACCTTCAAGGAAGTTGGAAAGGATCGGATTTTCAATAATCGCTCCTCCGGTATCGCCTGATTTACGTGGTTTTGCCATCAATCCCCTTAATCCACACAGCTGCTTAATCTGTTGTTTAGAACCCCTTGCACCGGAGTCAAGCATCATATATACTGAGTTAAACCCAGACTTATGCTCCTGAAGCTCCTTCATAAGGTTTTCAGTAATCTTATTATCGGCATAGGTCCATTTATCGATGATCTGATTATAACGCTCATTTGGCGTAATAAGACCCATGTTGTAATTCTCCCAAACCTCATCAACTTCATCCTGAGCTTCAAGCAAAGTAGATTCTTTGATAGTAGGGTTAATAAGATCTCCAAGGTTAAAAGATAATCCCGCTTTGAATGACCAATAGAATCCCATAGTCTTGATTTCGTCAAGGAAATTAGCTGTAGTTGGGAAATCAGTCCTTGTAATAAAATCAGAAATTACCTTTTTAAGGTTCTTCTTTGTAAGCAATACATTAATGAATGGTACAGTGTTAGGCGTCTTCTGGTTGAAAACTACTCTACCCACAGTTGTTTCAATAATCTGCTTTACTATATTACCCTCTTCATCTTCTGCATTGGCTCTCACCTTGATGCCTTCATGAAGATCAAGCTTGTTTTCATTGTAAGCAATCAAGACTTCTTCAGCAGAATAGAAGATCTTATCTTTTCCATTACTTCCAATCTTCAATTCAGGGTGTTCTTTGGTCAGGTAATACAGACCAAGTACCATATCCTGAGAAGGAAGTGTAATAGGTGATCCATTCTGTGGGTTCAACATGTTATGAGATGAAAGCATCAATACTTGTGCTTCAAGTATTGCGCCCTGGCTCAATGGCACGTGTACCGCCATCTGGTCACCATCGAAATCCGCGTTGAACGCGCCGGTCACCAACGGGTGAAGTTGAATCGCTTTACCCTCTACCAGTTTTGGCTGGAAAGCCTGGATAGAAAGTCTGTGTAGTGTTGGAGCCCGGTTAAGCATTACCGGATGCCCTTTCAACACATTTTCAAGAATCTCCCAAATAACAGGGTCTTTTCTGTCAACCAGTTTTTTAGCCGACTTCACCGTCTTTACAATACCTCTTTCAATTAACTTTCGGATAACGAAAGGTTTGAAGAGCTCTGCCGCCATTCCTTTAGGAAGACCGCACTCATGCAATTTAAGTTCAGGACCTACTACGATAACAGAACGACCAGAATAGTCTACCCTTTTACCAAGTAGGTTCTGTCGAAAACGTCCCTGTTTACCTTTTAGAATATCACTCAATGATTTAAGAGATCTACCTCCTTCCGCTTTTACAGCATTCGATTTTCTTGAATTATCGAATAGTGAATCAACAGCTTCCTGTAGCATCCTTTTCTCGTTTCTGAGGATAACTTCAGGAGCTTTGATTTCGAGAAGCCTCTTAAGTCTGTTATTTCTTATGATCACCCTCCTATACAAGTCGTTCAAGTCGGAACTCGCAAATCGTCCGCCATCGAGAGGTACAAGAGGCCTGAGCTCAGGTGGTATTACAGGAAGATATTTAATGATAGCCCATTCAGGCTTGTTTTCAATACGTGTAAGCCCATCTCTGAACGCTTCAACTACTCGAAGTCTTTTAAGAGCTTCGGATTTTCTCTGCTGTGATGTTTCATTGGCAGCCTGGTGTCTAAGCTCGTATGACAAGCTGTCAAGGTCGAGACCTTCCAAGAGATCGAAGACTGCTTCTGCACCCATCTTGGCTATGAACTTCTGTGGATCTGAATCATCAAGTTGCTGATTACCTTCAGGAAGTGTATCCAGAATCTCGAAGTACTCCTCTTCTGTGAACAAATCCATTTTTGCAATCTCACCATCCTTTATACCCGGTTGAATCACAGCATACCTTTCGTAATAAATTATGGATTCAAGCTTCTTGGATGATAGACCCAGGAGGTAACCAATTTTATTTGGTAATGATTTGAAGAACCAGATGTGTACTACTGGAACAACAAGTTTGATGTGTCCCATTCTCTCTCTCCTGACCTTCTTTTCAGTCACCTCAACACCACACCTGTCACAAACAATACCCTTGTAACGGATTCTTTTGTACTTGCCGCAGTAGCACTCATAATCCTTTACGGGCCCGAAAATTCTCTCACAGAACAAACCATCCCTTTCAGGCTTGTAGGTTCTGTAGTTGATCGTTTCGGGCTTTAGAACCTCACCATAGGATCTCTCAAGGATTTCATCCGGTGAAGTCAGGCAAATAGTAATTGAATCGAAATTCTTACTGTCTGCATCGTTCATTCTTTTGAAAGGCATAATCTAAAATTTATAGAGATAAAAATTTTATTAAAACACAATTACTATAAAGTACTAGTCGAATTTGACATCAAGAGCCAAACCTCTCAACTCATGAATCAATACGTTGAATGATTCAGGAATACCTGGTTCAGGCAGGTTCTCACCCTTAACGATAGCTTCGTAAGCTTTTGCCCTACCAATGATATCATCGGACTTGATAGTCAACAATTCTCTCAATATATGTGATGCTCCAAATGCTTCAAGTGCCCAAACCTCCATCTCACCAAAACGCTGACCACCAAACTGGGCTTTACCACCCAATGGCTGCTGTGTAATAAGTGAGTATGGCCCAATGGATCTGGCGTGCATCTTATCATCGACCATGTGGCTCAGTTTCAACATATAGATGATACCAACAGTAGCCTCCTGGTGGAATCTGTCTCCTGTCTCACCGTCATACAGATAAGTTTGACCCAAAGAAGGAAGATCCGCTTTCTTCACAAATTGATCGATCTCGTCAAGGCTGGCTCCATCGAAAATTGGTGTAGCAAATTTGACACCCAACTTCTGTCCGGCCCAACCAAGAACAGTTTCGAAAATCTGTCCGAGATTCATCCTTGAAGGTACACCCAGTGGGTTAAGAACGATATCTACCGGAGTACCATCCTCAAGAAATGGCATATCCTCCTGTCTAACGATCTTGGATACGATACCCTTGTTACCGTGACGACCTGCAAGCTTGTCCCCCACTTTAAGCTTACGCTTTTTAGCAAGATAAACTTTAGCAAGCTTTAATACACCTGCTGGCAACTCGTCACCAATAGAAATATTAAACTTCTCTCTCTTGTAACGTCCGACTTCTTCGTTGAACTTGATAGTATAGTTATGAAGCAGTGTTGCTACTAACTTATTGGTAGAATCTGCTTTAGTCCAGTTCGAAAAGTCTACTTGAGAATAATCAAGATCCTTCAAAGTTTTAGTTGTAAACTTCGCACCTTTAGCAACCAAAGGTTCATTATAAATACTCTTGACACCTTCAGACACTTTACCTTTCAGGATCACAAGTAATTTATCAATAAGCTTGGTACGTAACTCGTTAAGCGCTACGGCGTGAGAATCTTCGAGTTTGGACAAAAGCTCTTTTTCCTGAACCTTCTGGAATTTATCCTTCTTGGCTCTGGCAAAAAGTTTTTTGTCAATGATAACACCTTTAGTAGATGGTGGTGCTTTTAATGAAGCATCCTTCACGTCGCCCGCCTTGTCACCGAAGATGGCTCTTAGAAGCTTCTCTTCCGGTGTAGGATCAGACTCACCTTTAGGTGTGATCTTACCGATAAGAATATCTCCTTCTTTTACCCAAGCCCCCAACCTTATGATACCATTCTCATCAAGATCTTTGGTAGCTTCTTCGCTGACGTTAGGAATGTCGTTTGTCAATTCCTCTTCACCAAGTTTTGTATCCCTGACCTCCAACTCGTAGGAGACGATGTGGATAGATGTGAATACGTCCTCACGAACAACCCTTTCAGAAAGCACGATGGCATCCTCGAAGTTGTACCCTTTCCAAGGCATAAAGGATACCAGAAGGTTTTGACCTAGAGCCAATTCACCTTTCTCTGTAGCGTAACCGTCACTTAAGAGGGTCCCCTTCTCAACCCTCTCACCTTTGCTTACTATAGGCTTCAGGTTGATTGTTGATCCCTGGTTGGTTCTCTTAAATTTAGATAGATTGTATGTTTTAACGTTGCTTTCGAAAGAGACAAGTTCCTCTTCTTTGGATCTGTCGTATTCGATTACAATTTTTTCCGCATCTACGTACTGGACCTTACCTTTACCTTCTGCGTTGATAAGGATTCTAGAATCCTCAGCAACTCTCTTTTCAATTCCTGTACCTACGATAGGAGATTTTGGCTTGACAAGCGGAACAGCCTGTCGCTGCATGTTGGATCCCATCAATGCCCTGTTGGCGTCATCGTTTTCAAGGAATGGAATCAAAGAAGCAGACACACCAACAATCTGGTTAGGTGCCACATCCATATATTCGATTTCTTCCGGCATCAATACCGGAAAGTCACCGTGTTCTCTACATTTAATCCTGTCACTCAGAAACGCGCCTTTTTCTGACACAGCAGCGTTGGCCTGCGCAATTTTCTTGTAATCCTCACCTTCGGCTGAAAGATATTCGATCTCAGTCTTCAAATCTACCTTTCCTTTATTGACCTTCCTGTATGGTGTCTCAAGGAATCCCATCTTATTAACCTTGGCGAATACACAGAGTGTCGAGATCAGGCCAATGTTAGGTCCTTCCGGAGTCTCAATGGTACATAGTCTACCGTAGTGAGAATAGTGAACGTCCCTTACCTCGAAACCAGCTCTTTCTCTCGAGAGACCTCCTGGTCCCAGGGCTGAAATCCTTCTCTTGTGAGTGATTTCAGAAAGAGGATTTGTCTGGTCAAGGAACTGTGATAACTGACTGGTGCCGAAGAATGAATTGATCACTGATGAAAGTGTTCGAGCGTTAATAAGATCGATCGGCGTAAAGACCTCATTATCCCTTACGTTCATTCTTTCACGGATTGTTCTCGCCATCCTGGCAAGACCAACACCGAACTGAGCGTACAACTGCTCACCTACGGTTCTCACCCTCCTGTTGCTAAGGTGATCAATATCATCCAGCTCGGCCTTCTGGTTGATTAGGTCAACAATATACTTGATGATTTCAATGATATCGTCCTTAGTAAGTACAAGTGTTTTAAGGTCTATGTCAAGATTAAGTTTTCTGTTGATCTTATATCGACCTACCTCACCAAGGTTATATCTCTTATCCGAAAAGAACAATTTATCAATAATACCACGCGCCGTTTCTTCATCCGGTGGATCTGTTCCTCTTAGTTGTCTGTATATCTGTGTAACGGCTTCAAGTTCAGAACTCGCAGGATCTTTCTGCAGTGTCTGATAGATGATGCTGTAGTCTTTGGCATCCTCCCCTTCTTTATCCTTTTGAAGGATGATTGAATCGATTTCTGATTCAAGGATGAGATTGATATTTTCTTCATCAAGGGTATCGTCCCTTTCCATGATGATCTCATTCCTCTCGATGGTAACCACCTCACCCGTATCTTCATCTACGAAGTCTTCATTCCACTTTTTCAAGACACGGGCGGCCAATTTCCTACCGATTGCTTTCTTGAGGCTTCGTTTATCCGCCTTGATTTCTTCAGATAAACCGAAAATCTCAAGGATTTCCTTATCTGAATCGTAACCGATAGCTCTCAATAATGTGGTAACAGGGAATTTCTTCTTCCTGTCGATGTAAGCAAACATCACATTATTGATATCCGTAGTAAATTCCATCCAGGCTCCTTTGAAAGGAATTACTCTTGCGGAGTAAATTTTAGAACCATTTGGGTGGAAGTTCAGACTAAAAAATACTCCTGGTGACCTGTGCAGCTGAGATACCACAACCCTTTCGGCTCCATTTATGACAAATGTACCTTTAGGCGTCATATACGGAATATTGCCCAGGAATACATCCTGAACAATAGTCTGAAAATCTACGTGTTCCTCATCATTACACGACAATCTGAGTTTGGCTTTAAGGGGAACACTATAGGTTAAACCCCTTTCCATACATTCCTCGATGCTGTAACGTGGAGGATCAATAAAATAATCTAAAAATTCCAGGACGAAAATGTTACGTGCATCTGTAATAGGAAAGTTTTCCTGAAACACGCTGAAAAGTCCTTCATTACCCCGGTTTTCGGGTGTTGTTTCTAACTGGAAGAACTCCTGGAATGATTTAATTTGAATTTCCAATAAATCAGGATAAGCATCTGTAGATTTTGCTTTTCCAAAGAAATGCCTCTGATTTTTGTTCGGTGCGACTACACTTGCTTGAGCCATTTAAATGTATTTAAAACAACAGGAAATAATAATTAAAGGAGGACCTGTTTGTATATAAACAGGTTTAGCCTAGCCATTGCGTTCAATGACTAAGCTTCCTTATACTTTAAGCAATTAGAACAATATTTGTTCATCTACTGGTAGGACGTTTATTTTAATTCAACGTCGGCACCAGCAGCTTCTAAAGCAGATTTAATGCTTTCTGCTTCTTCTTTAGATACACCTTCCTTAACTGGAGCTGGTGCACCATCAACAAGTTCTTTTGCTTCTTTTAGTCCAAGACCTAATAGATTTTTAACCTCTTTAACAACTGCAAGCTTGGCTGCGCCAGCTGAGTTCAACATTACTGTGAATTCAGATTGCTCTCCACCACCAGCTTCTCCACCGCCAGCAGCAGGGCCAGCAGCAACTGCAACAGCAGCAGCAGCAGGTTCAATACCGTAGTCTTCCTTTAAAATGTCTGCCAATTCATTAACCTCTTTTACTGTTAGGTTAACCAGTTGGTCCGCAATTGACTTTAAGTCTGCCATGATTTAAATTTTAATATTTTTAATAATTACATCAATAAATAAAGATGCGATTAGCTTGGAAGCCAAATTTATTCAGCTCTCTCCTGTAGCGCTTTAACAAGACCTGCAATTGTTGAACTACCTGACTTAAGCGCAGATACAACGTTTTTAGCAGGCGATTGCAGAAGCAATACAATATCGCCAAGAAGTTCTTCCTTAGATTTTAGTGAAGCCAACTCTGAAAGGGCTTCATCACCAAGGTAAACGGATGACTCGATAAAAGCCGCCTTCAAAAGTGGCTTATCGAATGATTCTCTGAACTCCTTGATCAGCTTGGCTGGTGAATTGGCTACTTCTGTAAACATCAATGAAGAAGGTCCTTTAAGGGCACCATAAATTTCCTCATATCCTGATTCTTCACCTCCAGCAGCTTCAAGAGCTTTCTGTATCAGGGTATTTTTGACGACACGCATCTCTACGCCTTTCTCAAAACAAAGACCCCTGAACTTATTAATTTCCTCTACGGTCAATTCCGAAGAGTCTGCTATATAGAAATAGGGTGATACTTTGAACTTCTCGCTCAATTCCTGGATCACCACTGATTTTTCTTCTCTGGTCATTTTTAGGCTTTTTTAAAATGAACTTAAATTTTGGTTTCAACTTTGATACCCGGACTCATCGTAGAAGCTACGCTGATCGACTTAAGGTAATTACCCTTTGCCGAGGCAGGACGTAAACGCTGGATCGTTGTCAACAACTCCTTAGCGTTCTCAGTCAACTTTTCAGGACTGAAAGACACGCGACCTACTGTGCTGTGGATAATTCCGTATTTGTCAACCCGGAAGGCGATTTTACCACCCTTTACGTCTTTTACTGCGTCACCTACATTAGGTGTAACAGTACCTGACTTAGGGTTTGGCATCAAGCCACGAGGACCTAGAATACGTCCTACACGACCCAACTGTGCCATTACATTAGGAGCAGCGATGATCACATCTACATCTGTCCATCCTTGCTGGATTTTTGTGATATACTCATCAAGCCCTACGTAGTCAGCACCAGCAGCCTTGGCTTCTTCTTCCTTGTCTGGTGTACAAAGTACTAGAACCGATTTAGATTTTCCTGTACCGTGGGGAAGAGTTACGGTACCCCTGATAGCCTGGTCAGCCTTTCGTGGATCCACACCCAAGCGGATGTGCAAGTCAACGGATGCATCGAATTTTGCGGTGTTGACTTCCTTTACCAGGCTCATAGCCTCGTCGAGCAGATATAATTTATCCTGATCGACTTTGGCATTTGCAACTTTTCTCTTTTTAGTAAGTTTTGCCATAATTAAAGGTTTTAGCGTTCGCTATTATACGAACTCCCTTGTTAAAAAAAATTAATTTATGCTTCCCATGGGGGCGTACCTTTGACGACTATCCCCATGCTTCTGGCTGTCCCAGCAACCATTTTCATTCCTGATTCAACGGTAAATGCGTTGAGGTCTGGCATTTTATCTTCAGCGATCGCTTTTACTTGGTCCCAAGTAACGGAGCCCACTTTGTCACGATTGGATTCTGAAGATCCCTTTTTCAATTTAGCAGCTTCCATCAACTGTACAGCAGCAGGTGGAGTCTTAATGATAAAGTCGAATGACTTGTCTGCATAGACAGTCACTACAACCGGCAAGACCTTTCCTCTTTGGTCTTCTGTCTTTGCGTTGAAACGCTTACAGAATTCCATGATGTTAACACCTTTAGCACCCAATGCAGGGCCTACTGGTGGAGAAGGGTTTGCTGATCCTCCCCTGACCTGTAGTTTGATAAAGCCTTCTACTTCCTTCGCCATAACAAATTATCTTAAATGACTTATTGTTTTTCTACTTGTATAAAATTCAGTTCGACCTCTGTTCCACGGCCGAATATCTTAACGATGACTTTCAACTTTTTCTTTTCTTCGTTGACTTCCTTGATTTCACCAACGAAATCATTGAAAGGGCCATCTATTATCTTCACTGTCTCACCAACGATGAATGGCTCAAGCATGGATTCGCCCACTTCTTGAGACTCATCGACTTTACCCAGCATTCTGTTGGCCTCAGACTGGCGCATAGGAATCGGGTTCGATTTTCCAAGAAAATGAATCACATTAGGCACATTGGCTATGGTTGTGATCATCTCTCCTGTAAACTTAGATGGCAGAGCTTCTATAAGTATATAACCTGGAAGAATGTTTCTTTCAAGGATAACTTTCTTACCGTTTCTAATTTTATACACTTTCTCTGTAGGAACAAGAACCTGGGTCACAAAATCATTCCACTTCTTTCTCTGCAGCTCAAGCTCGATATATTCCTTTATTTTCTTCTCTTTGCCGCTTATTACGCGAAGAGAGTACCATCTAGTTTCTTCTGACATGAGAAATATTATCTCAGATTAAATAAAATTCAACTCGTATATCCTTGTTAGCACCCCTTTGGATACTACATCCATCAAGAATATGACCAAGGACAAGATTATTGTCGCGATAATAACAAGCCTTGAACTGCTGAACAGGCTTGGCCACGTTGGCCATGTAACCTTGTGAATCAGCTCGTTGTAGCTTTCTTTGATATATAGAATAAGATCGTTCATATTCTTTCGTCTTTTAATTGCAGGGGAGACAGGAATCGAACCCGCAGCCTACGGTTTTGGAGACCGTCGCTCTACCAATTGAGCTACTCCCCTATGGGTCGAATACATAACTGCTATAATGCAGAAAATTAAGCACTCAAATTAATGAGTGCTTAATTCATGATATCAATTTGTTAAGAGTCAAATAACTTCTTATTCGAGTATTTCAGTTACCTGACCTGCACCTACTGTTCTACCTCCTTCTCTGATCGCAAATCTCAATCCTTTTTCCATCGCAATAGTATTAAGCAAGCTCACCTCAAGTGATACATTATCACCCGGCATTACCATCTCAACACCATCTGGGAGTTTTACATCCCCAGTAACGTCAGTAGTTCTAAAATAAAACTGAGGTCTGTATCCGTTGAAGAATGGGGTGTGTCTTCCACCTTCATCTTTACCAAGAACGTATACCTCACACTTGAATTTCTTGTGTGGGTTTACTGAGCCTGGCTTAACGATAACCATACCTCTTTTAATATCAGTTTTATCAATACCTCTAAGAAGAAGGCCTGCGTTATCACCAGCCTCACCTCTTTCCAGGATTTTACGGAACATCTCAACACCTGTGATAGTGGACGTTAATGGCTTTTCACCATCTTTCATCATACCTACGATCTCTACTGGATCTCCAGTGTTGATTACTCCTCTTTCAATTCTTCCTGTCGCAACAGTACCTCTACCTGTGATAGAGAATACATCCTCGATAGGCATAAGGAAGTCTTTGTCTACTTCTCTTGTTGGCTCAGGAATCTCAGCATCAACAGCAGCCATCAAATCCATGATTTGTTGCTTACCTGCTGCATCGCCTTCAAGAGCCTTAAGAGCAGAACCCTGAATAATGCTGGCGTTATCACCATCGAATTCATACTGGCTCAATAATTCTCTTACCTCCATTTCAACAAGCTCAAGCATTTCAGGATCATCAACAAGGTCAACCTTGTTCATGAATACTACGATTTTAGGTACACCTACCTGTCTACAAAGTAGGATGTGTTCTCTTGTTTGAGGCATAGGGCCATCCGTTGCCGCTACCACAAGGATAGCACCATCCATTTGAGCCGCACCCGTAACCATGTTTTTAACATAATCGGCGTGACCTGGACAGTCAACGTGCGCATAGTGCCTGTTAGCAGTCTCGTACTCAACGTGAGCTGTATTAATTGTGATACCCCTTTCTTTTTCTTCAGGAGCACCATCGATTGAATCGTAGTCCATCTTTTGTGAGAGACCTTGCTCTGCTAATGTATAAGTAATAGCAGCAGTCAAAGTTGTTTTTCCGTGGTCGACGTGACCAATAGTCCCGATGTTAACGTGGGGCTTGGTACGTTGAAAGGTTTCTTTAGCCATTATAAAAGAATTTTAAAAAGTTATTTTACTAAAACAAATTATATCCTCGTTTATCAATAGAGCCAATGACTGGACTTGAACCAGCGACCCCCTCCTTACCATGGAGGTGCTCTACCAGCTGAGCTACATTGGCAATACTGCCGTTGTAAAAAAGAGCGGAAGACGAGACTCGAACCCGCGACCCTCAGCTTGGAAGGCTGATGCTCTACCAACTGAGCTACTTCCGCATTGTTGTTCTGTTAGTGGGGGTGGTAGGATTCGAACCTACTCAGCCTAAGCAACAGATTTACAGTCTGCCCCGTCTCTCCAACTTCGGCGCACCCCCTGCTTTTTTTAACAGATACAGAGCCGGTGGAGGGATTCGAACCCCCGACCCGCTGATTACAAATCAGCTGCTCTGGCCAACTGAGCTACACCGGCAAGATTGTCAATTTGGCAACGCTTTCTCTAAAGCGAACGCAAAAATAGATATTTTTCAATTATATGTAAACACAGAATTGAAAAATATTTTAAGTTTTTTGATGTGATCTCGGATGGGCCGTTTTATAGATCATTTTTAACTTTTCAACAGAGTTGTGGGTATAAATCTGCGTAGCCGCCAGACTGGCGTGTCCAAGCAGTTCTTTGACGGCATTTAACTGCGCACCCCCATCCATTAAATGTGTGGCAAAACTGTGTCGCAAAACATGCGGTGATCTCTTTTTCTTGCTGGTTACCGATGTAAGGTAGCGGCATACCATATTATACAGCCATTTCGGGTACAATTTCTTCCCTTTATCATTTAAAAACAGAAAGTCCTCCTTGCCCTCACAAAAAAGACTGTCCCTGTCCTCTTTCCACTTGTCAAGCTTATCGAGTAATTCCTTTGAGAGAGGAATATATCTTTCTTTATTACCCTTACCCAGGACTTTAATACGTGATAATGCTTTATCAATGCTTGAGTCTTTAAGCTCCATCAATTCAGACCGACGTATTCCAGTAGAATAAAACAGCTCTATGATCAACCTGTTTCTGAATTCGAAAACATCCCCCATATCAATAGTGTCAAAAAGGCGCTCCAATTGCTCACTGCGTACTGTTTCAGGCAGAGTCTTCGCAATTTTAGGGAGTTGTATTTTCAACATTGGACTTGCGTCGATAAGACCTGTTTGTTTAAAATAATGAAACAAACGTCGAAGACTGGACAGCTTACGCGCAATGGTGCGGCTTGTTATTCCGATATCCACGAGATCAACCATCCAGGATCGTATATCATGATGCCTAATTCCAGACCATTCCCTTTCGCCATACGTGCCGATCAAAAAATCAATGAACTGTTCAATATCAGATCTGTAAGCATTAAGAGTATGCGATGAATATCTTTTTTCATATTCCAGATGATTGAAAAAAGAAGTGCAACTGTCTATGTGTACTAAAGTGTTCACGCTATGCAGAATAATACAATTTAAATGGTCTTTGTAACTAAAAGCTCTGTTGAGATAATCTCCAAAAAGCAGATGCCCTCTGACAGTCCCCCTATATTACTGCAAAAATCATTCTCAAATACAATGGAATACCACAGAATGAATGAAAATGAGAAACAAGCCTGTAAACCACATTCTCATTTCGACTTGATTGAATTGTATGAGGGACATTTACAGAAATAGTCTCTTCGTTGATGTACATTATAGCATCTCCGTTCTTCATATCTGATATCTATAATTAGTCAATATTATGAAACGAACTCTACTCCTGGTCAATATTTTATACAATCAGCGTTAACAATTATCTGATATGTAAAGGCAACTTAGCAAAAAATAAATAATTATAGAAGCTGCATTTTACTCGTTAACCGCAGGACCGTGTAGAGCAAATAAATCTCTGATTCTTCGGAAGACAACAGACAAAATTTCATAAATATCGCTTACAAGATGTAAAGGATTAGTCACAGTCAAGCTGCTGTGGAGTCAATCTTGGGAAATTATCCAGAAGGGGGTGACTGAGGTTGGATCGAATGACCAGGGCATCAGGATATGTCTCCTTAATTTCAGACCATCTCAAGACTTCCCAACTGCCTTCATCATGTCTTTTGAGTTGAGTTCCATGTAAATCACCTGATATAGCTTTGTCTATGAGAGGCCACCAGAGACTTTCGGTATCTCTATCCCATAACACAAATCCATCTCTACCATCCCTGATCTCAGGTTCATAATATGTATATCCTGACAAAGCAAAAGTCAGTGTATTATCACAATAAACTCTGGAATATACAGCTGCAAAGTCAGCCAACACGCAATAAGTTACCATAAGGGGTTGTCCATCACTGATCTCGTTGATGACTTCATAACGGATCATATCCTCGAATGGATAAACCTTGGTAGAATTGACTGAATATAAAACGAGACATTCTTGGGTTTCACCATATTTGTTAGAGACATCTGCTAATGTCTCGTATTGAGGCTTTGTTAAAGCAGGAAAGGATTCGCGACCCAGACAGTAACCCAGATTGCATTCATTCAATTCCCAATCAGTGATATTGAAATGCCAGCTGCTATCTTCTCCGGCCCACAAATAACTCTGGTCATCTATTTCATAGATATAGCCTATATCCCTGTAGTAAGAATCGCATGGCTCCCAATCCAAATTGCGATCCATACCCTCTTCTTCCATTACCGGAACTGTTTGTTCAAGATCATCAGAACAGGAAAATATGAAAAAACACAAAAAGATCAGACCTACCAGTCTCATTTACAGTGATTTTAATGCAATTTAATATATAACAGGCGAAATCCCATATTGCTTAAGATGCCGAACAAGAGCAATCTAATGAGGCGGAGTAAACAGCTGGACTTCTTCATCTATGCTGAGTCCATAGATAAGGGCTTTATTAGCCTGAGCTTCATCAAAAACAGGCACATCAAAAGGCAAGAAACTGTCCCTGGCCATATAGCTATCAAATTTGGGTGTTCTGTAGTCCAGGTCAAAGCCCTGGTTCTCACTGAGAACTGTGTACGCGTCCTCAGCATTCATCCATGTGCTCCAGTCCGTCATAATAAAACTCACCACCTCCAGCTCTTTACCTATCATGGAGCCAACGACGGCTCTATTTAACAATTGGGACCAAAAGCTGCCCGTCTCCCGGTCAAACAACAAGATATTATTCATATAGACCTGACCACTGACGCCAAAACTTCTGTCCTGGCCATCAATTCTTCGCCTGTGGACCGAAGGAGATCCGGTATATGGCGCGTATGATATTACGACAGGTACTTCCCCTATTATGTCATTCACAATTTCATGATGGTCCAGAATTTTCACTGGGTATATTTTTGTCTCTCCATTGAGAGAAACGACAATTACTTTATCATCCTCTCTCAAGAAATCATAGCTCAACAATGCTTCCTTGAAACTTATCATGTCAAATAATGGATTGTCAATGGATGGAATTGCATCAAACTTGGCGCCCTCGTTCACAAATTCTGTGGAAATATTCCAGGCTGGATCATTTATTTGATAGCTGGCATTTTCTTTAACAATACCATTGAATGTGTAGCTTGGAAAGAGGTTAATCCAACTAAACCAATAGGCCAAGGTGCCGGTTGCCGGATTGAGTTTAGAGCCGCTGTAAGGGCCGCTAATGCATTCTCCAAAGACATTCCACAATCCCCCCTGTTCATCTTCCATGACAACAGGAAAGGCTTCACGAGAGGCTTTAAAAGCATAGCTCTCGGATTTGCCATCTAGTTCAAACGCTATTATAAACGGCAAAGTGCTGCTCTCAATCTTCAAAAAACGCTGTGATTTGAATTGGAATGTATCCAGCGTATATAATGACTGAACTGGAGCATTATTACTATCTATAAATTCATCTTCCGGCGAGCAAGCCACCGCAAGAGTAATTGCAAGGATGAGTGATATGATGAATTTAGATATTGGCATAATAAAAGGAGCCTAAACCCTTTTGCGGGCTTAGGCTCCTAAAATTTATTAACAAATCAGTTTTTAGTTAACATCCCACCAAAGCTTCGTACTCATATCATCGATATTAGAAGTAGCGGCGCTTAGGGAACTACCATTATTTGTTTCTTCAGAAACCGGATAAGGTAATCTTACTGGAATAACCGGATTACTGGCAGCAGCAGGAACTGAAAGCTGCGGATAATCCAATCTTCTCCACTCAGACCATGCCTGAGGGCCGTTCATATAGAAAGCAACCCATTTGGCAGTACCAATTGATTCTTTCCAATTTCCTGCATCATATGGATTTGCAGCCAAGAAAGCTGAAGCATCAGAAAAGCCCCAGTATTCCATAGAAGCAGCTACACCCATATCATAGTAAGCAGCAGCATCACCAGAAAGGAAACCTCTCTCAACAGCCTCAGCTTTCAAGAAAGCAACTTCAGCAAAGTCCATTACAACGTGAGGAGCAGTAGCTGATCTTACAGCATCTGCTGGCCTTGAAGTTGTACTCTTAAGCGCAAAGGCCTCTGCATCTGTCAAACCGTATGGCATACCATTGTATTCACCCGAAGGTGTAAGGGCAGCATAAGCTTCCAATCTAGGATCGCCAGTAGCTTTTAGGTGATCAATAAGAACATCTGTTACAGCAAAATCATCCCTGTTGTTCAAAGTGTTATCTCTGTACAATGGGTTAGATAAATCTGGTGCAGAATCAAATACGAATAATGCGTTATCAGCAGTGCTTTCCATGACGCCGGCGTTATTAGCAGCCTGAACATACATTGAAGCTGTAGCAGCATCAACATCAGCGATACGCATAGCCATTCTCATCATCAAAGACGCGCCCAATGTCTTCCAAGCAGCTACATCACCACCATAGATAATGTCACCGCTATCAAAAGAACCTGTTGAAGCATCCATACTTGAAACGGCTGCATTCAAACGAGATAAAAGATCCATGTAGATAGACTGTTGTGAATCATACTTAGGATTAGGAAATTCAGCATTGATGGCTTCGCTGTAAGGAATATCACCCCATGCATCAGTTGCTGCATGGAAGGCATCAACCATAAGAATTTCAATAACTCCCAATTGATTGGCTTTACGAGATGCAGGCACGTTTTCATCGGCTTCAATAATAGCTTTTGCAGCGACCAACTCATTCAATACACTGGCGTAAAAAGCTGTCCAGGTTCCATCAAATGTATTTCTGTCTGCTAGGTATCTAGACTCTTCTGCATACTCATTCTGAGCCCAATGCTGAACCATCAACATAGTCCATTCGCCATTATAGACTCTGGAATGCATCCTGTCATAAAGGCTAAACTGTGCTTGAGTAACTAGGTTTGCTGCAGGAACCGCTGTAGGATTATTAGGATCCACATTCAGATCCAAAACATCATCACAGCCGGTGAAACCTACACCTATTATAACGGTCATTAAGACCCAAAATTTATTTATTACTTTTTTCATGTTTTACTAATTTTTGAATCCTACAATTTAAATGAAACACTTACACCAACTGATCTTACTGGAGGAACCTGAGCATTTTCAAGTCCTTGTCTGTTACCAGAACCAGTAATAACCTGTGGGTCAATAAATGGTACATCTGAAGCAAGAATTGCAAGATTCCTTGCGATAATGCTGATATTCAGATCTCTGATTCCTGACTTGGAAATAGCTGAGTTAGGAACCTGGTATCCAAAGCTAAGTTCTCTCAATTTGACGAAGTCAGTAGAGTATACATTAGGTGCAGCTCTTCTCCAGAAAGTCTGATAGTATGTTTGAGGATCAACTGGAATGTCATTAACAGTTCCATCTTCCTTAACACCGTCTAGGATCATACCATTTTCACGGATATTAGTCTGACCGTTGTATTCAACAGTCTCCGGGTGCATACCTGAATACTTGGACCACTGAAGCGAAGTAGAGTGCATGATACCTCCAAACTGGAAGTCAACCAAACCACTCAGGCTGAAGCCTTTGTAAGTAACGCCTGTACGAACACCACCGATCCATTCAGCCAATGCTGAACCAAGGTATACCCTGTCCGTAGTGAACTGGTAATTACCGTTTTCATCAACCAGTCTGTTACCGTTGTCATCGTATACGTAGTCCTGACCATAGAGAGCCATGTAAGTCTGACCTTGCTGTACTCTCAAGTCAGCTGCCCATGTAGCTCCCATGTTGATTGACTCAACACCGTCAGCAAGTGCAACGACTTCATTGCTCAACTTAGATACATTCAGACCGATATCCCATGAGAAATTCTCAGTCTGAACTGGTGTAACTGAAAGTTGCAATTCTATACCCGAGTTCTGCATTTCACCTGAATTCAGGATTCTAGATGTATATCCAGTAGCTGAAGAAGAAGGTACTGAGAATATCTGATCCTTAGTATTTCTAGTAAAGTAAGCGAGGTCAACGCCTAACCTGTTACCGAAGAATCTGGCATCAACACCAAACTCTATTTCTGTTGTTCCTTCAGGCTTCAAGAACGGGTTGTTCTGTGAATTTGGAACACCATATCTTGGGAATGCTCCAAAGTTTGGCACTTGTGGACTAAACACATCAAGCAATAGATATGGTTGTGCATCGTTACCTGCTTTAGCATATGAAGCACGTACTTTCAAGAAAGATAGAGAGCTGGAAGCTGGCATCTTCTCAGAAAGAATAGCACTCACAGTAGCTGATGGATAGAAGTAACTGTTTTCACCTTCTGGTAAAGTAGATGACCAGTCATTTCTAGCTGCGATATCCAAGTATAACCAGTTATCAAATCCGAATGAAGCGGATCCCATAACACTGTTGATTCCCCAATTGAATTCATTGGTTGTAATTGTTGGAGAAGCAGCTGAGTTACTGATGTTATAGAATCCTTCCAAACTCAAACCACCGGCTGTAGAAGCCAATGTAGACCTTCGTAGCTGACGCATCCTGTTTGTTCCAACAAAAGCGTTCAATGACAATCTGTCGTTCAACTGCTTGCTATAGTTCAATCTTGCTTCCAAGTTCGTTTCATTGAATCGAATTTCTCTTTCCTGATATAGAGAAGTTTCAACAGAAGCTATTGGAATACCAGCAATATCTGATGTTTGGTAAAAGTCAGTACCTGCTCTACCTGAAAGAGTCAATCCTTCAGCGAGGTCAATAGTCATAGTAGCACCTCCAATAAACCTGTTCCTAGTATCTTCTTGTAGATAATTATCTCTGACCCAATATGGATTATCGAAGAAGTTAGGAGAATCATCGAATTCAATCAAGTTGCCATCACCATCAACGATAGGCCCAACTGCATTCCATGTCTGCTGACTACCATCTACCTTATACGCATTTTTCAATCTTTCTACATCCAGCTGTGTCTGCCACCACTGAGTAAAAGCTTGTAGAGGGTTACCGTTGTTATAACCGGTAATATTTCTATTCTTAGCTTCTGTATTAATGTAAGAACCTTTAATACCTACATTAATTCTCTTGTGAATGTCATAGTCACTCTTGAAAGTGAAAGTATTTCTATTCAGCTGAGCGTTTGGAATAGTACCGTTGCTTTCAAGGTTGGTATAACCTACTCTGAATCCACCGAGATCATTTCCTCCTGTTAAAGCAACAGAAGTAGTTCTTGTTGTACCAGTTTCAAAGAAGTTTTCATAACCATTAGCCGGAGCTACCCAAGGACGTGTTTCCTTGTATGTATCAGGATTGTCTGGATCCCATGAATCCCAGTGTCTTACCAATACATTTGGATCATATCTAGGACCCCATGCACCATCCTTAGAGTAAGCAGGAGTCAGGTATGTAACACCATCCTGAGTAACTTCATAAAATCCTGAATCCGTAGGAGCAGTATCACCACCACCATATTGTTGCTGGTGAGGAATGAGGTTACGAACATTTTCAAATGTCAATTGATTGCTTACTTCGACGCCCAAACCGCGTTGTCCTCTACCCCCTTTTGTAGTAATCTGGATTACACCGTTAGCACCCCTTTGACCATAAAGAGCTGTTGCGGCAGCGCCCTTAAGAACAGTCACAGATTCAACACTCTCAGGATCGATATCCTGAGCAGCATTACCGTAATCGTAAGCAATGGCTCCACCAAATCCTCTTTGCTGACTTGAGTTGGAAAGGTTTCCATTGTCTACTGGTATACCGTCAATTACGAATAGCGGCTCATTATTACCCAAGAATGAGTTAGCACCACGAATTGTAATTCTTGATGATCCACCCAGGGTTGATGGGCTACCTGCAATCTGGACACCGGCAACGCGACCTTGCAAAGAGTTTACGATATTGACCTCTTTTGCATTAGTAATGGCGTCACCATCTACTTTTGTTACAGCATACCCGAGAGACTTTTCGTCTCTTTCAATACCCAAGGCCGTTACAACAACCTCTGAAAGTAATTCACCCTCTGACATAGTAACATTCGCAACTTCAAGTCCAGTAATGTCGAGTTCTGTCGTAGAAAATCCTGTATAGGAAAACACCAAAGTGTTGTTTCCTGAAGGCACCTCTAGAGAGAAACTACCATCAATGTCCGTTATAGTACCAATTGTGGTACCTTTTACCAGGACGTTTGCACCAATAATGGCTACTCCGCTGTCATCCTGGACCATTCCCGTAACTGTTCGCTGTGCGAACGTAAACGAAACGGCAAAGAACATAAGTGAAAAAAATAGAAAGAATTTTTTCATAACATGTGATTAGTTGATTAGAGAATAATATTATTAATGTTCGGAGACAACTATAACCAAATGCTCAAAAGCGGCGATTCATTGAGCTTATCTTCATTAAGACATCTGTTATCGATGCTCCGATTTGTCTATTTAAGTACCTAATGTATGAAAATATTTGAAAAAAATGTCTTCATTATTAACAAATAATTAGCATTATGGTAACAAAGCTTTAATATTATCCGCATTTACAAATATCATAACCTTCTGACAATCAGTATTTAATTTAAGTCGAGGCAACTTGAATCCTTTCAAAATTGAATAAATAGTGGTTTGAGGAATTAAAGCCTTACAAAGTCGACTCAAAATGCGCAAGAAAACGGGCAAAATCAGCATCATCCTTGAGCTTGATAGATTTTTCTTTTATGTAGTTTTTAACCCTGGTTTTAGTGAATATATGGTAGAAGTCTTTTTCTCTTTTTTTGACCTCCGTGATTTCGTCATTATGCCAAAGAAGGTATTTGTGCGTATTTATAATTTGGGTGCTTGCAGTTTCCTGGCTTAAAGCCTTTTGTTTGATTGGCCTTTGACTCGATTCCATCCTTTCAAAACACTTGATCTTCTCGCCGTCATATATGACCATGGCATAGCCTGGAAGACCTAATGGGCTTATATTTCTATATTCTTCACCATCTATGACTGCTTTCACATAGAAATACCTGTTGAGCTCCATGACCACCTCTTCAGATTTCTTTGAGAGCATAACATGATTCAAGGCATCGTAATTGAGTTCGATATCTTGATACTCCTGACCTTTATTATCAATCAGTATACCTTTCTTAAAATCATCGAAGAGAAACGGACTGCCCAATATGCCACGACTTCGCTCCTGAAGGGTCATATCCGTTCCATAGGGCGGATGTTGTATTTCCTGCGCGATTAGACTTACAGTCAGATGGAAGAGAACACATATTAAGGCTATTCTAGCAGCTTGTGACAACACACTCAACATAGGTTTTTAATTCATTTAAGATCCAATTATTACGTGGTCCGTAAGAAATTCATTTAATCAGCATGGTCCTTGTTTTCTATCCCTCAATAGAATTAGCTGGTCACGGCATCTAATCTGTTCAATATTAATAGATTATGCGCATAATAGGCTCCTGAACCGGTAATTTTTAGACTAATCAAGTGTTGATTCAAAATGTGCCAGAAAGATGGCCAAGTCATCATCATTTTTCAACTTAATGGAATTATCCTTTAAATAGGCTTTTACGGCAGACTTTGAGAATAATTCATAGAAGTCCTTATCCTTCCTTTTGACCTCACTGATTTTATCATTATACCAAAGCAGGTTCTTATAGGTACTCACTATTTTATACTTGGAGCTGACCTGGCTGTAGGTCTGTCGATCAGTGGTTTGTTTTACAGCCTCCAAGCTTTCAAAGCATTTAATCTTCTCGCCGTCATATAACACCCTGGCGTAGCCTTCGATACCATAAGGACTCATATTCCTGAACTCCTGGCCGTCAATGACAGCTGTCACATAATAAAACTTATTCAGTGAAAGCATTATGTCCTCTGATTGCTTGGAGAGCATGACATGATTCAAGGCATCATAGTTAAGCTCAATATTGTTGATCTCCCGGCCATTATTATCTATCAAGGTACCTGATTTGAATTCCTTGAATATCAATGGACTTCCCTGGATACCACGATTGAATTCCTGTATGGATATATCGCTGCCATCCAATTGCGTTTGCAATGCCTGTGATTGAGCTATTACAGGTAAGTGAAGAATTATTGGAATAGCTACAATTCTAATGGGATATGATAATAGTTTTAGCATAAGTGTTTTCTTTATTTTCAATCAATATAATATGGGGGCCAGAAGCATTAGCTCCTAAGGGAATCGTTGTGACACCCTTACTTGAAATATCTGTTCGAGACCAAACTAAAGAACCGGAATAAGTCAAAATGGAAAGCTTCACCTGCCCTAGGTCTTCCAGCCATTGCAAATTAATTATATCCTTAGCGGGGTTGTTGAGCCTGATGAAAGCACTTGCACTCTTGTCAAGATCTATGATACTGGTTCCGAGGTCGAGTATTTCGGATCTTCGGTTGCAAGCGCCATTGAATGTTAATACCCAATAAATACCCGGAGCACCATTATAGAGATATACCCTATCGGTCTCACCTTCAATTTTCCGGCCATAACTATACCATTGATAGGATTCAGCCAGTTTAAGACTAGCAAGCTGCGTTGGGTTCTGAATGATCCTGTTCTCCTCAATGTCTGAAGCCTGAACAATGATCTCATCCTCCCAGCTTTTTTTATTGCCGGAAGCATCTTCGATAGTGAGCCCCAACAAATATGTTCCTGCCGCGTCAAACACGTACTCCATCTCCTCATCGCCCCACACTTCTACCCCATTTACCGTCCATTGCCTATGGGTCACGTTGCCATCAGAGATATCCTGAAAGAGGCTTAAGGCGCCTTCACATAAATAGTCAGCATTAAATTCTGCAAACAGAAGATCTTCACATTTGCCATCAAACCACCCTTCGGAATCCGTTATAGTAGAATTGTCTCCTACGCTTACCGCAGAGTTCCCAATCAGGTCAACATTCAGAATATCCAGATTATCAAAGCAAAACTTTCCTCTTACAGCTATATCAAAGTAGGCCTTTCCTCCTCCACAGTGCAGTCCCGTTATATTGTCAGTATCATTGGCCATAATTAAATTATCACATGTTACTTGAATATCATTTGACAAAATCAGTGAGCTCATACCATTCAATTCAAGATCCTGAACATCAATATTTGTGTACACATTGAAGCTCGAATTATTCAAGAGCATTCTGGAAATACCAGATTCTGCGATAAGGTCAATTATAGAATTATTCGATTCCAGCGTAAGAGTATGCTCAACATTAGATAAATTGATATCGGCACAGGTCGCGTTGTTGACTATAAGCCTGTTTGTCCCCATCTCATCCAAAACCACCGAAGGCATCAGCTGGAATTTAATTCCGGGCATGAGGACCACCTCTGCAAGACTTAACTCGCCAGCCAGTGCTATGCTGTCTGCCTCCAGGGTGGAATTGCTGATATCCAACCGGCCATCATACATTCTAAAATCAGAAACAGCAATGCTGTTATTCAGAATTTCCCAAGTGGCCTGGTTTGAGGCCGCAATCTCAATTGAGACATTCTCAAAATTTGTCATATCAAGATTTAGCGTATTGCTATTCGACGAGCTAACACCTTCCAGAACGATCTTTCCATTTCTAACAGTAAATTTATCCGAGCCTAAAAGAGTAGTCCCGGAAATATTGAGGGTGTTTCCGGCGAGGTCGAGTACAAATTCATTCTCTGTAAAGGCTACGAGGCCTGCTACGGAAAAATCAGTGTCCATTATCAATACGTCACCATTGCCAGCTACTGAATTATCATCAATAATTATCTTGCTATTTGTTGCGGGGGTTGACCCTGTTGACGAAGCTCCTGAGTTATTAGCCCAGTTTGAGCCATTGGACCAATTCCCCGACCCATTGACCCAATAAAGGTTTTCAATACCTTCATTTTCTGATTCGTATTCCAGGACAAGGCTGAAGTTTTGAGAAAGCCCAAAGAGTTGTCCTTTATGAGAAATACGTAAAGTGTAAGGCCTGGCATCTGGGTTGTCGAATTCTATCTTCTCAACATTATCCCTGAAATTATTTCCTTTCGTGGCTGCAGCTGGAGGATTGGCAGGATCAAGGATCCATGGAAGACTTTCATTGCCGCTGCCATCCGTGATGACTATATCGAGGTCATTGACAAGCATAAGATCCTCAGGGTCCAGTGATCTGACGGGCACCGTTCCAGCCCTGTCCGTCCATGCAATTGTTGCAGTAATCTTTTTACCCTGGAGTGGGGACAACAGAATCTCAAAAGTTTCACCGTTATTAAGTGTAGCTTCAATAATTTGCCTGTTCCGCCCATCTTCATTCAGGATAAAATCAACGGCTTTATCCGCACTGATCATTCCCCATCCAAAACTGTAATCAGGGCCGGGTGAATTTCCTGTTTCGTGAGCCGTGTGAATCAGAAGCGCCTTCAAACTGGCTGAAGTGAGGTACCTGTTGTTATAAAGATGGTAAGCTTCATTGACAAGAGCTACCACACCAGCGGCACTGGGTGAAGCCATGGATGTACCGCTGGAACTCCCATAGGCCTGGTCAGAAGCATTGGAAGCAGAAAACAGGTTGACGCCAGGAGCTACAAGGTCCGGTTTGATCCGTCCGTCGTCCACAGGTCCCCAGGAGCTGAAGCTGCTCATTATCACGTCATTAGGGCCTGTATATCCCGCATTCAACTTATTGACAGCCCCGATGGTAAATACGTTTTTGGCAGTAGAAAATCCGGTAATGCAATCATAAGGCCCGTCAGGCGGAAAGGTACCATCACCAGAATCACCTCGTTCATTACCCGCTGATGTTACAACAGAATAATAAGGTGCATTAAATGCTATACCATCAAAGGCAGCTGCCTCTCCATCATAATATCCAAAGCGGTAATCTTCTTCGGTAGATATTCCCGGGTCACCAAACCAATTGGTTCCATTCCAGCCTCCTGGCACACCATAAGAGTGATTGGAAACCATAAGTTGATTGATCATCACTTCATCTATCATTTCTTCAGTATCCTGAAACCAATCAAATGCCCTGGCTTCTCCACGATAACAAAATCCACGGACCGATGGATTGATACCCCCTGCTATGATGGTTCCAGTGACATGGGTACTGTGAAAACTGAATTCGGAAGCCGCATCGCTGTTAAGCAGTCTTCCTCCAAACTCAATGTGGCTGGCCAGAGGCAATCCCCTGTCCCAGACAGCAATAGTTGCATTTGCTCCTGCAAGGTCTAGACCAAACCGGCCTCCCGGTCTTAATTCGTATACACCACATGAACGGGCTGATCCATCATTATGGGTTGTGTAATAGACAGGCTTGCCATCTAGGATATCTACAATTGACATCTCATTGGCCCCCTCTACTTTTGACCTTTTCAGAACTGGATTATTTTCCAGATATTTTTTAATTCTGAGTTCTTTTTCTTTTCGCTTTTCTACCAATTCCTTTTTCAACTCGATCAGTTGGGATGCATTGATCTGATACTCAAAGTCCTGAGCATTTGACACGACTGCACACAGTAGTATAAAGACACTTAAGGATACCCGCATGGTTTGGTTTGTATTTGCATAAAAATAAAGCTTTAAAGAAAATGCATTTCTTTTGGAGGCCTTAAAAAAACAAAAAGGGTCGTGCTCAAAAACACGACCCTTTTTTTATTATGCGTTTTGTCTTACAGACTTAAACTTGGCCAATCCGAACCATCAGCCTTTGTCAAGGTTACTGTCCCGAATTCAGGATAGGTATTTTCATACTTAAAGGTGAAATTAGGACCTCCAGATTCAATAATTTCAGTCATGGACCAGGTGTCACCATAGTTATCTGTTCCGGATAATGATATAACACCGCAGTTTTCTCTGAATCTCAAAGAACCCGTTGGAGGATCTATACCATATGCTCCTGGCCATGATCCAAAAGAGAAATCATCTACAACATATACACCAGGTGTATTATCGAAGATTCTGAACTCGTCTTCTCCTGTGAATGTCTCACCGGCGAAATTATCAAAGTTTGTAAAATTGACAGAAGTGCTAAGGTCTGCATCACATGTAACCTGTATGGTGTAGTCCCCTCTTACATAATTATCATTAAGGGCTACATCGGCACTTGTCAGACGTACAACCAAGCTAAGTACCTCACCAGGGTTGATATTATCATCAATGATACTGATAGGTACGCTGCCTTCGTTTGAATTAGCTGGTATGGAACCAGAATTAGCATCAACGACGTAATGTAAATTTTCAATGGCTGTTGAAGCTGTATCTACAACCTCGAAACTGAAGTTTACCGGTGTAGACTTTTGTGCACCAACGAGTCTCACTATAAACCCGCTTGGCGTATTGACTCCATCATTGATTCGTGGATAAGCAGCATCAAATACTGCAGGAAGCTGAATGAACTCTCCTGTAAAGGTTACCTGTTCATTCTTAGCACACGAGTCCAAAAGGACGATCAAGGATAGAGCGAAAAGACTATATAATAATTTTCTCATTGTCATGATTTTATATTCATTCTATTAATAACCTGGGTTTTGTTGTTCCCTGATAACCGCGTTAGCATTTCTTTCAACTTCCGGAATTGGCAATGTGAACTTATATGCATTTGTATTATCAAAAGCAGGATATTCACTTGAACCAGCACAAGAGTTATTTATATCACAATCCAATGCGTCGCGATCGATTCTTCTGTTGGCTCTCTCGCCCAATCTCTTCAAGTCAAGGTATCTGTGACCTTCGAAACAAAACTCGAGTCTCCTCTCATCCAGGATAGCTCCAAAAGCTTGTTCAGCATTGGAGAAATTCATCATTGGTGTGTTTTCACCCAATCTGGCATCACGAATCTCTTTGATGAATGAAGCAGCAGCAGCCAGGTCACCCTGAGCAGCAGCAGCTTCGGCTTCAATAAGTACCATTTCAGAAGATCTGAAAACTTTCAGGTCGTTCATCAAAGGTTGACCATCTGAACCCGGATACTTTCTGATTACAAGAATATCATCATTTCTGAAATTAGGATTGGAAGCATAATTCGGATCGATTACAGAGGAAGGATCAATATTTCTTTCCAATCTGATATCATTGGCATCAAACTGATTGTACAGAGCTCTGCCCATTTCAAAGTAAGGAGAACCTGACAATGTAGCATTTACAAATGCATACAAAGCACCAGCCCAGCCACCACCACCGGTAGCCTGACCATCATAGCTATCACCTACTGATCTTTCGAGTTTGAAGATAACTTCAGTATTATCCGTATCTTCATACATATTGAAATACTGAGTTTTATCAGCTAAAGGATATTTATCAGACAATGACTTTGCAAGTGTTGCAGCTGTCGCATAATCCTGACGGTAGGCTGCTAATCTTGCTTGAACCGCCGTTACAAAATCTGTATTCATGAAAGTAATATCACTATTATCACCATCCAACAGATTCGCTGCACTGCTCAAATCATTATTGATAAGATTGACTACTTCTGCAACTGTGTTCCTTCCAGGTGTCGCGTCTACATCCGGAACATAATCCACAGCAGGGACACAAAGACCATTATCATCCGTGTAGTCAACAGTGTAATAGGTGAATAAAACAAAATGAGCCCATGCCCTGATCGCATACGCCTGACCAAGAATATTGTTGTATTCTGCCTGCTCGGAAGCATCAGGGGTAATCTCCTGAGCTGCTTCAATAAGCCTTGTTGAAGCATTGATAGCATCGTATTGATCTACCCATATAGCGCCCGGAGCACCACTGGTAGAGTTCAGAATATATCCATACCGACCATCGCCTAATCCCTGACCACCATTATCAAATCCAATGGATATTTCAT
>Ga0181579_10000448_pt1 | contig 32994 bp, 28 predicted proteins | sample 071ome_24_FD_132996 | JGI IMG/M metagenome (GOLD analysis project Ga0181579, IMG submission 132996) | Coastal salt marsh microbial communities from the Groves Creek Marsh, Skidaway Island, Georgia - 071402CT metaG (megahit assembly) | ecosystem: Environmental > Aquatic > Marine > Intertidal...
CGAGCAGGCAGGCACACGATCCCGGTGATCACGGATGAGCCGGTGCGCCACCCGGCCGCCGCGGTCATGCCCTGCCACAAAAAAGCGGGGATGGCCCAAGGCCTCCATCATCTCCACCATATCGATGGCCATCCGGCGTTTGGAATAGGGATAATGGGTCTCATCGCTTGGCGGCACCATGCTGTCACCACAGCCGCGGATATCGGCGGCGATCACGGTAAAATGTTCCGCCAGTGCCGGGGCTGTCTTGTGCCACATCACATGCGTCTGGGGATGGCCGTGTATCAGCAGCAGCGGCGGGCCATCTCCCCTGATACGGCAAAACATCTTTCCATCGCTGACCTCGACTCGTTCGGAGGCAAACCCTTCAAACATCCCCTTCTCTCCTCTGGGTTAATCCCGGAATATCCCGACAAGGCTGAAGGCTGAATGACGGGCTGTCAACCTCAGAGGGCTTGTATCTCACCGGATGAGTAACCTCTTGTTGCGGCACCAGAGAAAGACCCTTTCACGTTTTGCATATCAACAGCGCGCGAGAAATCTCAAGACTGATTTGTAATATGCTTTGTTGACAGCGTGAAAATATGGCAGGAGATAGACGACCGTAACATGCCGGCATCCGAAAGACTTGCCCGGCCGGAGGTGAAGATGACTTTAGCTGACTGGGGACTGCTTGCCCTGACCTGCCTTGCCGGTGCGGCAAGCCCCGGCCCGAGCCTCGCCCTGCTGATCCGGAGCGTCGTTCGTGACGGCCGGATTGCCGGGATGATGTTCGGCATCGCCCATGGAGCTGGAATTTTGTTCTATGCCGGGGCTGTGACTTTAGGTCTTGGCGCGGCCTTGCTGGTGTCGCCCGCTATTCTGATTGCCTTGCAGGGCGCAGGTGCGATCTTTCTTCTGTGGATTGCGGGCCAGATGATCCGCGCTGGTCTGACGGCGCCGGTTGCCCCTGATGAAGACAATCTCAGGACACAGACATCACGTCCTTTATTGCGGCACGGGATGGACGGTTTCATGATCGTTTTTCTCAACCCCAAGATAGCTGCCTTTTTCCTTGCGATCTTCAGCCAGTTCCTGAGCGATGGGCAAGGTATCGCAACACGTGCCGGCATGACCATATTCGCCTGGCTGATCGATACGGGATGGTATCTGCTCGTGGCCGTCATCATTGCGTTTCCGCCCTTGCTTGCGCGCCTTGAGACCCATCAGCACCGCATCGAGATGGTCATCGGATGCGGATTGATGCTCATAGGTATCAGCTTGGGTGGACGAATGTTCGGTTTGATTTAAATTGGACTTTAACTCACCTTCGGTGCATGTATAAAATGACGCCTTAAGGGATACGAATAAGGAGAAAGAGATGAGCTATCGCGCGCTCGTGGTCACCCAGGATGAGGATGGCAAGGTAGACGGATCTGTGCAGATGATTACTGATGCGGATTTGCCTGCAGATGGAGATGTGCTTATCGCCGTCGAATATTCAAACCTGAATTTCAAGGACGGGTTGTGCATGACCGGCGGCGGCCGTCTTGTCCGCGACTATCCCCATGTCCCCGGCGTCGATGTTGCGGGTGTTGTCCTTTCCTCCGGCGATCCCCGCTATAAGGAAGGCGACAAGGTGCTGGTCACCGGTTGGCGCTTTGGTGAGATCTGGTGGGGCGGCTATGCCGAACGTGCCAGGGTGAAAGCGGATTGGTGTGTTCCCCTTCCCGATGGCCTGACAACCCGGGAGGCGATGTCTGTCGGCACGGCCGGATTTTCGGCCGTCCTTGCCCTGATGGCACTGGAAAGGCACGGGCTAACCCCTGAAAAAGGTGACGTGCTGGTCACCGGTGCGGCCGGCGGGGTCGGGTCGCTTGCGGTCGCGATGCTGGCGCATCGCGGCTACAGTGTTGCGGCGGTCACCGGCAGACCTGAAACAGCCGATTACCTCACCGGTCTAGGGGCCAGCCGGATCGTTGCCCGCGAAGAATTGTCGGAACCCACGACAAAACCGATGGAAAGCGCCACCTGGGCGGGGTGCATCGATAATGTCGGCGGCGCGACGCTGTCCCGCGTTCTGGGGCAGATGGCGTATGGCGCGTCGGTTGCTGCCATCGGCAATGCCAGCGGTATTGAAATCAATACCAATGTGCTACCCTTTATTCTGCGCGGGGTTAATCTGCTGGGGATTGACAGCGTCGCCCAGCCTTACGACAGCCGGGTGGAAGGCTGGAAGAATGCCGCCGCCTGGATCCCGAAGGACAAACTTTCCGCGATGGTGACCGAAGCCAGACTGGAAGACATGATGGATCTGGGCCGGTCGATACTCAAAGGCGGAGTCCGGGGGCGGGTGCTGGTCAACCCTTCCGCCTGAACCGGTCAGCCAGCGAGGGAAATTCAACCATTTTCGTGACAGGACACAACAGATGAGTTTTGGTATTGCTCTCGGACCAAGGATCCGCAAATCCCCCTTTTTCAACAGTACCGTAACAACAGGGGTGACGCATTTCACCACCTATAATCACATGTATATGCCGGTGACCTATGGTGATCTGGCGGCGGAATATGACCGGCTGATCCATGGTGTTTCCATGTGGGATGTGGCAGCGGAAAGACAGGTCTCGCTCAAAGGCCCTGATGCACTGACCCTTGCCAGATTGCTGACCCCCCGCAACCTCTCTTCGCTTACCTGGGGCGTGGGAAAATACGTGCCGATCTGCAATTCCATCGGCACGTTGATCAATGATCCTGTCCTGCTCAGGATCGATGAGGATGAAGTCTGGCTGTCCATAGCCGATACCGATATGAAATACTGGGCCGAAGGCGTCGCCATCGGGCTGGGCCTTGATGTCCGGGTCACCGAACCTGATGCATCGCCGCTTGCCATCCAGGGCCCGAAGGCCGAAGACGTGGTCGCCAGCCTCTTTGGTGACTGGGTCCGTGATATCAAATATTTCGGTTTCAGAGACGCTGTACTTGACGGGATACCCCTGCTGGTGGCGCGCTCCGGCTGGAGCAAACAGGGCGGGTTTGAACTCTACCTTCTCGATGGCAGCAGGGGGGATACGCTCTGGCAAAAAGTGGCTGAGGCGGGCCAGCCTTATGGTATCGGGCCCGGCGCACCCAATTATATTGAACGCGTGGAAAGCGGGTTGATTTCCGTCGGCGCCGACACGGATGATCACTCCAACCCGTTTGAGATGGGGCTCGGCAAATTTGTTGACCTTGAACAGGACGTGGACTTCATCGGCAAAGACGCGCTCAGAAAGATCAGGGCCGAGGGCGTAAAGCGTCGTTTCTGCGGGGTTATTATGGATGGCGCGCCGCTGGCATCGACCAACAGTCATCCCTGGCGGATCATGCATAACGGCGTTGATGTCGGCTTCGCTTCGGCGGCGGCCTATTCACCACGGCTGGAATGGAATATAGCAACCGCACTGATTGCGGTAGAGGCAGCTGATGCCGATGGCGGGCTTGTGGTCCTCAGTGACGATGGCGAACGCCATGCCCGTCCCACCAGCCTGCCCTTCCGTAATGAAACCTGAGGCCGGCCAGACAGGATCAAGGGAAACCCATGACAGACTATAAATTCGACACATTAAGTCTCCACGCCGGACAGTCTCCGGATGACCGGCACGGCTCAAGGGCTGTGCCCATTCACCAGACGACGTCCTACCTTTTTGACAGCACCGAACAGGCGTCGGCGCTCTTCAATATGGAAGTGGGGGGGCATATCTACTCACGCCTGACCAACCCGACCGTGGCAGTGCTCGAACAGCGTCTGGCCGCGCTCGATGGCGGCGTGGCGGCAGTCGCCGTGTCTTCCGGGATGGCGGCCCTGTTTCTCACCGTATTGTCGCTGACATCCCAGGGTGATCACATCGTGGCATCATCCCAGATGTATGGCGCGAATATCAATCTCTTCCAGCATACGCTGGGGCGCTATGGTATCACCGCCAGTTTTGTTGCGCCGAACGATCCTGCCGCCATCAGGAATGCTATTCAGCCCAACACAAAAATGGTTTTCGGTGAAGTTATCGGCAATCCCGGCATGGACGTCATGGATGTTCCTGCGGTGGCGGAAATCACCCGCAAAGCCGGTATCCCCTTGGTGATCGACGGCACGTTCAACACCCCGTGGCTGTTCAAACCTATCGAACACGGGGCCAATATTGTCATTCATTCCCTGACAAAATGGATGGGAGGGCATGGCGTGGCGCTGGGTGGCGGTATCATTGACGGCGGCAATTTCGACTGGGGCCAGAACGATAAATTCCCCACCCTGACCGAACCTCATTTCGCCTTCCAGAATGTCAATCTCTGGGAGGAATTCGGCCCGCTTGCGTTTTCAACCCGGGTGCGGACGGAAGGCATGTACAATATCGGCCCCTGCCTTGCCCCGATGAACGCGTTCCACCTTCTTCAGGGGATAGAAACCCTGCCGCTCAGGATGCAGCGTCACATGGAGAACACCTCCAGATTGCTTGAGTTTCTGACCTCACACGAACAGGTCTCCTGGGTCAGGCATCCGCTTCTTGCCGATCATCCGGATCACGACGTCGCCGCACGTCTGATGCCGAAGGGGGCGGGATCGATCATTGCCATTGGCGTCAAAGGCGGACGTGAGGGCGGGCGCGCCTTTATTGAGAATGTTGAACTGGCCTCCCATCTTGCCAATGTGGGTGATGCCAAGACACTGGTCATCCATCCGGGCAGCACCACCCATTCCCATCTTGACGAAAAAGCAATGCGTGCGGCCGGGCTGACTGATGATCTCGTCCGGATCTCCGTCGGGCTTGAAGACATTGACGACATCATTGCCGATATGAACACAGGCCTCAAAGCGGCCGCCCGGGCAACAGGATCACGCTGATGCATATCAGGATGGATGATCAGGATATTTTCGTTTCAACCGGTGGTCGTGATTTCGATCCTGCGGGGGATGTTCTTCTTTTTATTCACGGCAGCGGGCAGAGTCATCTCTCCTGGCTTCTTCAGGCCCGCTTTTTTGCCAATCGCGGCTGGTCGGTGCTGGCGCCGGATCTGCCCGGGCATAATCTTTCCGGTGGTGAGCCGCTTGAGAGCATCGAAGAGATGGCCGATTGGTGCGCCGCACTCCTTGATGCCCTTGGCGTTAAAAAGGCGGTGGTCATCGGCCATTCCCAGGGCGGATTGATCGCGCTTGAAACGGCGCGGCGTCATCCTGACCGGACCCGTAAACTGGCCGTTATCGGCAGTGCCCATGCCATTCCTGTTGCTGATCCTCTGCTTGATATGGCGCGTGATGCCGAAGGCAAAGCCTTCCGTTTCATGGTCTCGTGGAGTCACGGCACCGAAGGCCATCGTCACGATCATACCGTGCCGGGGCAGAGCCATCTGCTTTTCGGCAACAAGGTCATGGGCCGGAACAAGCCCGGCGTGCTGCTCACCGATCTTCTGGCCTGCAATTCCTACAAGGCAGGCAAGGATGCCGCCGCCGCCATCAGTTGCCCGGCATTGCTGATCCTCGCTGATCGTGACCGGATGGTGCCGAAGAAATTCGGCCTTGAGCTCAGTGAAATGCTGACCGACAGCCGTGTTGTGGTCATCCCCGACGCCGGCCATTTTCTGCAAAGCGAGAAATCGGTTGAAACCAATGCCGCTTTGCGCCCATTTTTTCTTGAATAGGCAGAATTAAATTTTGGTGGTTTGCCATGGTACATGACGTTCCTTTCTCACGCATAGCTGTTATCGGTGCAGGTACGATGGGTAGCGGCATCGCCGGTCAGATCGCCAATGCCGGTCATGAGGTGATGCTGCTGGACCTGCCCCGGGATGATGATCCGAACGGCGCCGCCAGCGCTGCGGTGGACCGGCTGCTCAGATCTGATCCTCCGGCGCTCATGCATAAATCGAGGGCAGATAAAATCACCATCGGAAATATCCGTGATGATTTCGGAAAACTGGCGGAATGCGACTGGATCATCGAGGCCGTGGTCGAACGGCTTGATATCAAGAAAGACCTTTATGCGCGGCTGGACAGCGTGATCCGTGATGACTGCGTGGTGACCTCCAACACCTCAACCATCCCGATCCGTCTTCTGGTGGAGGATATGCCGCAATCGTTCCGCCGACGTTTTGCCATTACCCATTATTTCAACCCGGTCCGCTATATGCGGCTTCTGGAACTGGTGGAAGGTGAGGATACGGATCCGGCCATCATGGCAAAACTTGCCGATTACAATGACCGTATTCTCGGCAAAGGTGTTGTTGCCTGCCGCGATACCCCGGGCTTTCTGGGCAACCGCGTTGGCGTCTATGCGCTTCAGGTCGGGATGGACGAAGCCCATCGCCAGGGGCTTACCATCGAAGAAGCCGATGCCCTTATGGGCCGGCCGATGGGCATTCCCAAAACCGGTGTCTTCGGGCTTTATGACCTGATCGGCATTGATCTGATGGCTGATGTGGTAAAGACACTGGGGGTGATCCTGCCTGATGGTGACGCCTTTCACGCCGTTGGCGGCAATAACCCCCTCAATGGGCTGATCAGCCGGATGATCGACAGCGGATTCACCGGCGACAAGGGAAAGGGCGGTTTCTATCGCACGGAAAAAGAACGCGAAATGGCCGTTGATATCCTGAGCGGAGAGATCAGGCCACGCACCCCCGGTCTGCCGGCCAAGGCGGAACGTGCCGCAAGAACGCTTGCCGACCATGGCGAGGCGCTTCATGTCCTGATTGAAGAAACAGATGACGGCGATGCCGCGCAGACACGGTTCTGCCGTCATGTGCTGGCCCGGGTGCTCGGGTATGCCGCCAGCCTCATTCCTGATGTCACCACCTCACCGCAGGATATCGATGATGCCATGAAACTCGGCTTCAACTGGGTCCGTGGCCCTTTTGAGATGATGGATGCTATCGGCGCGGAAACGCTGATGGAGATGATCAGGGAGACGGGAAGTGACATCCCGCCCGTGCTCAAGCATGGCAAGACCTTTTACGAAGCAGGCCCCGATGCACTTCAGGTCCGCGTTTTTGAAGATACCGGCAAGCCCGGCACCCTCAAACCGGTCAGCCTGCCCGAAGGAACCATCCGCTTTCATATGATGCGCCAGGGCCTTGAGCCTGTTGCCAGCAATGCGGCGGCAAGTCTTTTTGCCCTTGATGGTGATCTCAGGCTGGTGGAATTTCATTCCAAGGCAAACGCGCTCACGGATGCTTCCATGGAAATCGTCGCCGAAGCCGCGCGCAACCATGGCAAGGGTATCATCATCCATAACGATGCCCAGCATTTTTCAGCCGGTGTCGACCTCAACGGGGTGCTGGCGCTGATCCGGGCGCAGGACTGGACCGGTATCGACCGGTTCCTGATCCGTTTTCAGGATGCCGTCAAGGCCCTGCGCTATGCGCCGGTGCCGGTGGTGGCTGCCCCGTCGGGTCTCACGCTTGGCGGCGGCTATGAAGTCGTTGTTCACGCCGATAAGGTAATCGCCCATGGCAATATCGTCATGGGTCTGGTTGAGGCGGCGGTCGGGGTTGTGCCGGGTGGTGGCGGCGTCAAGGAAACGCTCAGCCGCTGGCATAATGCAACCGGCGACTGGCGCAAGGCGGCGTGGAACACCTGGATGCAGATCGGCTATGCCCGCACCGGTACCAGCCCTGAGATCAGCGCCTCGATGATGTATTTCCTCAAAGACCGTGACCTGAGCGTCATGAACCGCGATAAGCTGATGACCACTGCCATGGCTGAAATTGAAAACATGCGATCAGAGGGATATACCCCGCCTGCGGTGCCGCAATTCGAGCTTCCGGGTGATGGCCTCATTGATGAAATGGCCTCTTTCATGGACAAGGGGATCAGCGACGGGTTGTTTTTCCCCCATGACAAGACCGTGGCGATGGCGGTCGGCAGCATCGTTGCCCATGAGGAAAGCGGCGGTCTTCCGGCCAGTGAAGATGATCTTTTCGCCCGGGAAAGGGATGCGTTCATCCGCCTTGCCCGGACAGCGGAAACCGAAGCCCGTATCGTGGCCATGCTGGAAACCGGAACCATGCTGCGGAACTAGACTTCGGGACAAACGACAAGGGAGGATATGAAATGACCGACAAGTACGATGCTTTTGATAAAGTTGATGCGAATTTTGTTCCTCTCTCCCCGCTTACTTTCATCCGCCGGACTGCCGGAATTTTCCCTGACCGGACGGCGGTGATTCACGGCCGCCGCCGCTACACCTGGGCCGGGGTTTTCGATCGATGCCGCAGGCTGGCATCCGGGCTTGAAAAACTCGGGGTGGGGCATGGCGATACCGTTGCGGTAATGGCCTTTAACACCCCTGAAATGGTGGAATGCCATTTCGGTGTCGCCGCAACAGGCGGGGTGCTCAACACGATCAATGTCCGTCTTGATCCGGAGACGATCGCCTATATCCTTGACCATGGCGAGGCCCGTTGCCTGATCACTGACACAGCCTTTGCCGATACCGCCGCGAAGGCTCTTGAAATCCTGGGGCCGGATCACGGCATAACCGTCATTGATATCGACGACAGCGAAAATGACGGGGACGGCAGATGCCTCGGCAAGATGACCTATGAAGACCTGCTTGAAAGCGGTGACCCCGGATACGAATGGCGTCTGCCACGCGATGAATGGGATGCAATGGCGCTGAATTATACTTCCGGTACCAGCGGCCGACCCAAGGGTGTTGTCTATCATCACCGGGGCTCGCATCTCATGACCATGGGCACCATCGCCGACTGGGGCATGCGGCAGCACCTCAAATATCTCTATATCGTGCCGCTTTTTCATTGCAACGGCTGGGGCCATGTCTGGGGGGTAACCGCGATGGCGGGAACGATCGTCTGCACAAGGGCCGTCACCGCCAAAACGATTTACGATGCAATAGCCGATCACGGGGTCAGCCATTTCGGGGGGGCGCCCATCGTTCTGGGAATGGTGGTCAACGCCGCCGACGCGGACCGGCGCCCCTTTAATCATACGGTTGAGGTCATGACAGCAGGTGCCCCGCCACCCGCCGCCATTCTGGAGGCGATTGAATCCCTCGGCTTCAACGTAACGCAGGTCTACGGGCTGACCGAAACCTATGGTCATACCGTCATGTGCGTCTGGAACGAAGACTGGGATGAGGTCTCTTTTTCTGATCGTGCCCGCATCAAGGCGCGGCAGGGTGTGGCCATGATGCTGACCGAAGACGCCATCGTGGTTGATCAAGAGACCGGCAAGCCTGTCCCCTGCGATGGTGAGACTATCGGGGAAATCGGGCTCAGGAGCAACACGGTCATGAAAGGTTATCTGAAAAATCCCGACGCCACCAAAGACGCTTTTGACGGCGGGTATTTCCATTCAGGTGATCTGGCGGTGATGCATCCCGACGGATATATCGAAATCAAGGACCGCTTGAAGGATATCATCATCTCCGGCGGGGAGAATATCTCTTCGGTGGAAATTGAAGGCGTGCTGCACCGGCATCCGGCCGTTGCCATTGCCGCTGTTGTTGCCAAGCCGGATGAGAAATGGGGTGAGGTGCCTTGCGCCTTTGTCGAGATCAAAGACGGGGCCAGCATCACCGAAGACGAACTGATTGCCTTCGCCCGTGAGCATCTGGCCGGATTCAAGCGGCCGAAACAGATTGTCTTCTGCACCATCCCCAAGACAGCCACCGGGAAATTGCAGAAATTTGAGCTCAGGCAAATGATCACCGAAGGCAAGGTCTGAACCTGCGTGTAACTTATGGGCCGATCCCGGTTTATAAGGGACGCTCACCACGTGGCAGGAGTATCGCGCCGAGGGCGTAGCTTTCATTGATCACCAGATCCCCGGGCAGGGCAGACCGGCCAAAGCCCGTGGCCGGCTCCAGTGACGTCACCGCGCGGGCAAAACCGGTTTCGATCTCAGTTCTGCCATTGGCCCTGAGCGCACGCGCCGAAGCAAGCCCAAGCCCGAGATCAACGCGGCCGTCATCAAGCACCGTTTCTTCCTCGCAGCAGGTGAGCCCCACCCGACCCCGCGGCGTCACCAGCACTATCGGCAAACCCTCCACACCATCGGCGAGTTTTCGCCCTCCGCGCGCCCAGGCGAGGGCACGGATCTTGCCGGTGAGATCAAGGCTGACCTGTGTTGAGCTGCAATGACTTTCGGCTTCAAGTCTCTCCGCATTCGTCCCGGGCAGAGGTCTGTCGGCGGCAAGCCAGCACCCCTCAACCCCGACAACCCAGGAGCCGCCCTGGGCCAAAGTCTCAAGAGCGAGAGATGTTATATCCTCATTATCAAGGGGAAGACGCATCAGATGACGTCCGGCGGCATCGATCTCCTGAGGCAATCTGGACCAGACCTCAAGCCGGCTTGCTTCAGACGCATCACGCCAGATCCCGACTTCGTCTTCATGCCGGCGGCAGGAGAGGCAATGCCTGCCCTCATCATAGGTGCAATGCCCGACACAAGGGCTGTGGTCAGGCTCATGGGCGCGGCGCATACGATCAATCGGCATGGGGTGATATCTCCTCAGATTTCGTCCTGATGCGGCAGGATACCCTGATGACGTTCTTCGGCAAGGACGGCACGCATGCCATGGCGATAGTCAGGATAAATGAATTCAATGCCGAGCTCCCGGCCCACCTTGCTGCTGTCGACCCGCCGGGATGTTGCATAGAAACTGCGGGCCATGGGGCTCAGCTCAGCGTCTTCAAAAGGAACGGGCACCGGCGCCGCAACGCCAAGCAGATCAGCCGCATAACGGATGACATCACCTGCCTCGCAAGGGGAGCCGTCCGCGAGATTGAGTATCCGGCCCGCCACCGGTGTTTCCATCGCGGCGGCGATGATCCGCCCCATATCTTCGACATGTATCCGGTTGAACTGGTGACCGGGTTTCAGGATGATGCGCCCCTTTCCCTGCAAAAGGTCCCGGAAAGGGGACCGGCCGGGCCCGTAAATACCGGCGGCACGAAACACCTCTGCGCTGAGCTTACCCTGCCAGGCCATTTCGGCTTCACGCCGGAGTTGCCCGCGTCTGGTCACGGGATCGGCCGGGCTGTCTTCGGTGACCCACCCGCCATCCGCTTCGGTATAAACGCTGGTGGCGGAAACATATCCTGTCCAGCAATCCAGCCTGCGGATCACCTCGCCATGGTGCCGCAACACAGGATCAATGCCGCCGATGACAGCAATCGTCGAGATCACATGGGTAACGCCGTCAAAGGCCGCATCTGTATCTTGCAACGGGGTGTCATCGGCAAATGGAAAGAGTGTCACCCCGGGCATTTCTTCACCGGCGGTGCGTCTGGTCCCGCGCACGTCATAGCCGAGCTTCAGCAGCTGCCGCGCCAGCACACGCCCCGAAAAGCCGAGCCCGAAAATAAAAGCTGTTTTTTTCATGCCCCAAGACTAGCACCTTCCCCTTCTGAGGCAAGACCGGTTTTGGCAGGTAACCCCGCGGCAAATCCCCGCTTGATAGGAGGGCAGGTGAACGTGTAAGTACATCCCCAAGGAGGAGACCAGCCATGCCATTATCCCCGAGAACCCGAACCGCCATCAGCATCAGTGCCGGGGTTGGTGCCTTTCTTGTTGCCGCCTTGCTGATCGGGTTTCTTTCGGATCAGCTGGCCCGCCGCACTGTCCCTGCTGTCTTTCCCGGGCTTGATACGGTCCGTTTTGATCTTGAGGCGACGTCAGGGGTTTCGCGGAAAAATACAGATTTTCTCGGCCGGCCCGCGGCGCTCTTTTTCGGCTTTACCCATTGCCCCGAAGTATGCCCCACCACGCTCTACAGCCTCAACCAGCAGATCCGTGCCATCGGCACCGGGGCCGCTCCGCTTCAGGTGATTTTCGTGACGGTTGACCCGGAACGCGATACCGCATCGGTGCTGAAGGAATATATCGATGCCATCAATCCAGGTGCTGTCGGGCTTACCGGGTCCGTTGAGGCGATCAGTGCGATGGTGAAAAGCTTCGGGATCTATGCCGAAAAAGTGCCGCTGGATGACGGCGATTATACCATGGATCATACCGCAACGGTGTTTCTCTATGACAGCCGGGGGCGCCTTGACGGCACCATCGCCTGGGGGGAGGATGAAACCGTGGCCCGCCGCAAGCTCGAAAACCTGCTTGGCCTTTCGGGTTAGATACGAAGCCTGTCCCTGAGTTTATACCAGGACATGCCCAGCGCCAGTGCAGGTGTCCTGAAAATCCCGCCGGGAAACGGCAGATGACGGATTGAGGCAAAGGTATCGAACCTCTCCGTATCTCCGTCGATGGCTTCGGCGATGATCAGCCCTGCTACCCCGGTAAGGGCGACACCATGACCAGAAAACCCCTGCACAAACCAGATATTCGTACCGATCTTGCCGAAATGTGGTATCCGGTCCACGGTGATGCCTATCCTCCCTGACCAGGCGTGTTCAATGTCCACCCCGGCCAGATCAGGAAACACCGAGGCCATGCGCCGGGACAGATCATTCCGGATAGCGCCGCTTTCCTGTGCCAGATAAGATGCCCTGCCGCCAAAAAGCATCCGGCCTTCGGCATCGATGCGGAAATAATTGAGCGCGGTATTGCAATCGGCGACGGCGATCTGCCCGGGAAGAAGCGTCAGGGCCGTGTTTGAGCCGAGCGGCCGTGTCGCGATAATGGCCGACGTTACCGGGGCTATCCGCTGATCCATAAGACGTGGGGCTATCTTGCCCAGATAGGCATTACCGGCGAGCACCAGCTTTCTGGCCCTGACCACACCATGGGCATGTTCAAGCCTGGCGTCATCCCCTCTTTCTGCCGGGATGATGCGGGTGATGCGGCAGCCTTCGTGAATACGCACTCCGGCATCCGCCGCAGCCCGGGCAAGCCCGAGGAGATATTTCAGCGGGTGAAGATGACCTGACGTTGCGTCATAAAGCCCGCCTATATAAGCATCGCTTTTGATATGTGGTGCAAGAGAGGCTTTATCGGGCAGAAAGGTCAGCCCATCGCCCCCCTCGGCTTCCCATTCCTCCTGCATCGCCTTGAGTTCGTCCAGCTGGCGACGATGCAGCGCGGCATGAAGATAGCCGAATTTGAGATCCGCATTGATCCCGTGACGCCGGCAGCGATCAATAATTATCTCCCGGCCCAGCATCCCGACATCCCAAGCCATGCGCCGCTGTTCCGGCGGGATACGTTTTGCGATCTTGGAAAAATCGGTGGTCCAGCCCTGACAGACCTGCCCGCCATTCCGGCCTGAAGCCCCGTATCCTATCCGTTCCGCTTCATAGAGATGAACGCTGTATCCTTTTTCAGCAAGGTTGAGCGCGGTGGATACGCCGGTAAAACCGCCCCCCACAACCGCGATATCCACCTGCTGATCACCATCCGGTGCAGGGTAAGGGTCTGCCCAGTCAATCTGATCGGCATAGATCGAAGTTGGTGTGTCCGGCATTATCGGTACCATGCCCATTCAAGCGGGGTGATCGTGCTGTTGAATGTCAGGCGTTCGTATTCCTTTGTCTCTGCATAGACATGCCGATATTCTTCGCCGAGCCAGCGTCCGATGAACGCACTTTCACGAAAACAGGCATTGGCCTCCGCCCATGTGGCCGGCAGACCTTCACGGTCCGGTGAGGCATACGCATTACCTGTTGTAATCTGAGGCGGCGTGATTTTTCCTGCCATGCCTTCGGCCATCGCGCCAAGTATCAGTGTGGTGGCAAGGTAGGGATTGACATCCGCACTGCCGCACCGGTGCTCAAGCCTCCGGTGCGCAGGACTGCCGGGAGGTATCCGGAAACTGACGGTTCGGTTGTTTTCGCCCCAGCTCCGGTCTATCGGCGCGTAATGCCCGGGCTGGATACGCCGCCAGGCATTCGCATTGGGCGAGAAAACCGCCATGCTGTCGGCGAGAAAATGCCCCATTCCCCCGGCTGCATGACGAAGGTTCGGGTTGCTGTCGGCGCTTTCACCCTCCTCTTCACGCAGGATATTGCGGCCCTCCTTATCCCACAGGCTGGCATGGAGATGAAAACCTGAACCGGTATCATCGGCAAATGGCTTACCCATGAAGGTCACATCAAGCCCGTGCTGGCGGGCCACCAGCCGGGCGAGCCGCCGCAGAAGCGCGGCCTCATCACATGCCCTCAGGGCATCATCACGATGGGTGAGATTGATTTCAAACTGGCCGCGGCCATATTCGGCAATCGCCGTATCGGCACCAACCGCGATCTCCTGACACGCGGTCTTGATCGCCTCAATCACGGGCTTGAATTCATCATAGGCATCGATGCCATAGATCTGGTTGGTTGGCTGGCCCTGTCCCTGGGCAGGGACAATAGCCGCCCGTCCCATTCCCATCTCATCCGGTGCCGGATCGATGAGATAGAATTCAAGTTCAGGGGCGATGACCGGGTAAATATCCATATCTGAAAGCATCTTCAGCGCATTTTCCAGAATGCTCCGCGGATCAAGGGGATGCGGCTCCCCTTCATCGGTCATCATCTGGATCATCACCCCGGCTTCCCGGCCATCGGTTCCGGGCAGAATATGGAACGTATCGGGGATGACGCGCCAGGGGAAATCCTTGTCTCCTGTCTCCCAGACAAGACCTGTCGTGGCGACCGATTCGCCTGTTGCATCTGTTCCGAAGACACTGGCGGGCAGATACACGCCCTCGGCAAAGAGTTTTTCAAGCCCGGATGCCGGGAGGATTTTGCCGCGCATGATCCCGTTGCTGTCGGCAAACATGGCCGTGATTGTTTCAAGGTCGGGGTAGCGGCCACGAATATCACGTGGGGTGTCCGAGGTCGGCAACATAATCATTTCCTCACAATCTCTAGGCGTCGCGCGCGTTTCATCTTATAGTGATTGGTGAAAACAACAAGATAAACGGTTTCATCATGAACAACATTAGCTCATCCTTGTCTGATATTGATATCAACCACCATCTTCATCCTTTCACCGATTACAAGTCGATGAAAAAAGAAGGCACCCGTATCATCACCCATGCCGAAGGTCATGATATCATCGACAGTGATGGCAATCGCATTCTGGATGCCATGGCCGGTCTGTGGTGCGTCAATGTCGGCTATGGACGGGCTGAGTTGATTGACGCGGCAGCCGAACAGCTCCGGAAGCTTCCCTACTACAACACCTTTTTCAAGACCAGCAACGCTCCTGCGGCTGAACTTGCGGAACGGCTGGCATCGATCTCGCCTGCCGGACTCGATCATGTCTTCTTTGCCAATTCGGGATCCGAGGCCAACGATACGATTGTCCGGATGATCCGACACTACTGGGCCCTCGAAGGCCGGCCGGAAAAACAGGTGATCATCAGCCGGGAATACGGCTACCACGGCTCCACCACCGTTGCCGCCAGCATGGGCGGGATGAGCGGCATGCATGAACAGGCCGCACGTCTTCCTGATTTCAGGCACATCAAACCGCCCTATGGCTTTCTTTATCAGGGCAATATGGATGACGCCACGTTTGCTGAAACCGCGGCCTCCTGGCTTGAGGCGGAAATTCTCGACGCGGGCGCCGATAATATCGCCGCGTTCATTGCCGAACCCATTCAGGGCGCGGGCGGCGTGATCATTCCTCCGGCCGGGTATTTCAACCACATCCAGGCCATCTGCCGGAAACATGACATCCTGTTCGTGGCCGATGAAGTCATCACCGGATATGGCCGCACCGGCCAGTGGTTTGCCAGCCAGACCATGGGACTGGAGCCGGATCTGATGGCGACCGCCAAAGGGCTGACTTCAGGCTATATGCCCATGTCTGCGGTGCTGGTGGGTGACCGGGTGGCCGGAAAGCTGATCAGTGACGGGGGCGAGTTTTATCATGGTTTCACGTATTCAGGGCATCCTGTTGCCGCCGCCGTTGCGCTCGCCAATCTTGCGCTGATCGAACGTGAAGACCTCATCACCCGTGTGCGTGAGGATACAGGCCCCTATCTGGCCGAGGCACTGAAAACCCTTGATGATCATCCGCTTGTCGGTGAAACCCGGAGCTTTGGCCTGCTCGGCGCGATTGAACTCGTTGCCGACAAGACCGGGCCGGAGATGTTCGAAAACGAAGGCGAGACAGGCGTGATCTGCCGTGACCACGCCATTGCCCGGGGCATGATGATGCGGGCGGTGCGGGACGGCATGATCCTGTCGCCGCCACTCACCTTTACCAGAGATGATATCGACCGCGTGATCACCATCACCCGCGGCGCCCTTGATGATACGCTCCAAACTCTGGGGAGATCGTGATGACCATTGATTACTTCAACAGCGACGCCGCGTTTCTGCGTGAGGATATCAAGGGAACGTCACATGAAATGACCTATGCCGGCGCGCTCAGCTTTCTGCGCCGGAAATACACCCGCAACCTTGACGGCGTGGATATTGTGGTGAGCGGCATTCCCTTTGACGGGGCGGTCACCAACCGGCCCGGATGCCGGTTCGGGCCCCGCGCCATCCGCAGCGCATCCACCGAACTTGCGAGCCTTAAGGCCTTTCCCTTCGGTTTTGATATTTTCGATACCCTGGCCGTGGTTGATTACGGCGACTGTGCCCTCGACCCCCATAACCCGGCCTCGATACCGGAGACTATCACCAACCATGCGCGGCATATCCTCAAATCCGATGTTAGGATGTTGACCTTCGGTGGCGATCACTTTGTGTCAAACCCTCTGATCCGCGCCCATGCGGAAAAACATGGTCCGGTTGCTCTCCTGCAATTTGACGCCCATTGCGACACATGGGAGGATGGCGGCTCGCCTCTCAACCATGGTTCCATGTTCCTTCAAGCCAAGGAAGACGGCCTGCTCCGGGTTGATAAATCCATACAGGTCGGGCTCAGGTCTTATAACGACAGCGATCATGGGTTTGAGATTCTGACCAGCCCGTGGGTTCACCGCAACGGCATCGACGCAACCCTCGACGTCATCCGGGAACGTATTGGCGATACGCCCTGCTATATCAGTTTTGATATCGACTGCCTTGATCCGGCTTTTGCCCCGGGAACAGGTACACCTGTCCCGGGCGGGCTTGCGAGCTGGCAGGCGCTTGAGCTGATCCGCGGGCTGGAGCCGCTGAACATGATCGGCTTTGATCTTGTTGAGGTCTCTCCTGCATATGATCACGCTGATGTCACCGCCATGGCGGCGGCGAACATCGCCCATGACTGGCTGGCTGTCATGGCCAGGAAAGCCGGGGCGATACCGCAACCTGTCGGCAGGGTGTGATTCGCACATTCCGGGGGATAACACTTCTTATTCCGGTGCGTCAGGCTCACAGGTGGCGCCATCACAGCAGGGCATGGCATTGACACCGCAGAACGCACACTGACCGTGACCATGCACCCATACCAGCTGTTCGGGCTGGCCGCAGAAAAGACAACGCGCGATATCCTGCGGCGGGGCATCACCTTTGCGATGCGTATCAGGGGCGGCGTTATCCGGATCAGTCATGAAACCGATTCTAACCGGTTTGCGGGCGGTTGACCAGCCAGACCCCGGCGCAGGCGGTGCAGACACCGGCAATACCGACAAGGCCGAGTGTTTCCCCGAAAGCGAAATAGCCCATGATGGCGGATACCGGCGGCACCAGAAAGAACAGGCTTGAGGTGGCGGCCATTTTTCCAGTCCGGATAAGATACATCAGTATCGAAACGGCCCCGACAGACACCATACTGATGATCCAGATCATCGAGAGGGTGACGGGCAGTGTCCATTCAAGATAATAGGTTTCGACCGTCAGCAGCAGCGCCCCGTAAAACACGGCTGCAGCGGTGGCATGGATAAAGTTGCTGGAAATCAGATCGACATCCTGGGCGTATCTTTTCTGCATGATGGTGCCGACGGACATGGCGGCCACACCGACAAAACAGCTGACAAACCCCCATCCCGGCACTTCCCCGCCCAACCGGGGCCAGACCACGATCAGCACCCCGATCATCCCGAGGACAATCCCCAGCCATTGAATGGCGCGAATATCTTCCTTCAGCACGGCAAGCGCGATGATGCAGGTGATGGCAGGCTGAACAGATACGACAAGCGCTGAAATACCTGCGGGCGTGCCGATGGATATGGCAAAGAAAACACCCCCCAGATAGACTCCGTGCATCAGGCAACCGGCGATCGCCGTCGGAATGAGTGTTTTGCGCTCAGGCCAGGCCGACCGCATCACCACAGCCATGATCACGAATAACGCAGCGACGATCACAAACCGGGTAAAAAGATAACTGAACGGCCCGGCATCGGTCAGCCCGTATTTGGCAGAAACAAAAGCGCTCGCCCAAAGCACAACAAAGATGGATGGGAAAAAATATGTCGGCATCCGGGGTTTCCGTGAAAACAATTCATTAAACGCATTATTATGGCATAAAGGCTTTGCCTGTCACATGGATTTCGTTAGTTTTGGTGATCAGACAGAGATTGGATGGACATGCCCGGCAACCACAAAACACCGACCATTCCCCTCGCCATTATCGGTGACGGCATTGCCGGATATGCCATGGCGCTTGCCTTTGCCCGGAATGGTCATGACGTGCGGCTGGTTTCTTCCGGCAGCAGGGTAGTTCCCGGCGGTGTCCAGATGGCACCAAACACCTGGGCTGCCCTTGCTGATCTTGACGTACGGGGAGACCTTGAGGCCGCGGCAACCCCGCTCATGATGATGCGTCTTTTATCTCTCGACACCGGGATGACGCTGGTCTCCCTGCCGCTCAATGACCGCCCGGAACGTCACTTCTATGCCAGTATGCGGCGGGCAACACTGATCGATACGCTGGCCAAAGCGGCGCTTGCCACCGGCCGCGTTGAAATTGCGACAGGTGAAGTGCAGGAGATCACGCAAAGCACCGGTCACGCCGAAGCAATCCTGACCGACGGGAACACCATCAGGGCGGAATGGCTGATCGGGGCAGACGGAGCGACAGGGATAAGCCGCCGGTATGTTGAAGCTGGCGGCGCACCTGATCCGCAACACAAACGTATAGCTTTTCGGATGGTGCTGGAAAAGGCCGCCATGCCGGGCCTTACCGGACGGGCCACAACCGTATGGCTGGGCGACGGCGGGCATATCGTGCATTACCCCCTTGATCAGGATCAGATCAATTTGGTGGTCATGACAACGCCATCATCAAGGGCAGAAGATAAGGCCGCCGCGATGCTAAGGCAGCAGGACCGGCTGGCTCCGGCGGCAGAAGGGCTGAAGACCGCTTTTGCCCAGCCTCTTCTGGACCGGCCCCTTCTTGATACCTGGCAACGCGGACGTGTTATTCTGGCAGGCGATGCCGCCCATCCGATGCCGCCACATCTGGCGCAAGGCGCCGGCCAGTCGCTGATTGATGCCGCCGTTTTATCAGCGAGACTGAATGAGCAAGCTCCGGGAGATGATCTCCAGCCTGTCTTCAGCGCATGGTCGGCACAACGTATCCGGCATTTGCGTGAGATTACCCTTGATGCGCGACGTGCGGGTGATCTCTTCTCGCTTAAAGGGCCCCTTGCGCGCATACGGAATATCGGGCTTCACGGCATCGGCCATGCCGTGCTGGGACGACAGCTCGATAAACTGTGGAGCCATTAAAAAAACGCCCGGGAAATTCCCGGGCGCCATAATCTGTCAGATGATCTCCCGACTATTCGCGATTGCCGAAAAGACGCAGGAGCATCAGGAACATGTTGATGAAATCAAGATACAGCGACAGCGCCCCATGGATTGATTTCCGCTGGGCGTCAGCATAGCTGTCGGTCACCATATACATCGATTTGATGCGCTGGGTGTCATAGGCGGTCAGCCCGGCAAAAAGCAACACACCGATGACCGAGATCATGAATTCCATGCCTTGCGACTGGACAAACATGTTCACGAGGCTCGCCAGAATGAGGCCGATCAGCCCCATGATCAGGAAAGCACCCATCGGGCCGAGGTTACGCTTGGTCGTGTACCCATAAAGGCTGAGGCCGGCAAAGGCACCAGCGGTAACAAAGAAGGCCCGCGCCACGCTTTCACCGGTATACACCAGCAGAACCGAGGCAAGAGACATGCCCATCAGACCGGCAAAGATATAGAAAACTGTCTGGGCTTTTGTCACGGACATGGCGTGAACGCGCATGGAAAGCCAGAAGACCATCGCAATCGGTGCAAGCGCAATCACCCACATCAGCGGCGAATTGAAGATCATGTTGCCAAACGCCGTAAGGTACATGGCCCCGTCCGGGCCGGTTGTCACGGCGAGCATCTTGGTGCCGAAGGCAAACAGACCTGTGACCGCAAGTGCTGTCGTCATGTAGTTGTAGACGCCGAGCATATAGGCCCGGAGTCCTGCATCAACCTCGGCAGACGCAGCAACTGAAGGGTTAAAAGGGCGTGGATCTTGCATGAGTTATCTCCCAATAATTCAGTACGATTCTAATGTAACTATTGCCCGCACAAGTTTCAAGATGCTGATATTGTTCTTGTGCTTTGGCGCCGCCCCCGTTCCGAAGCAGATTTCAACTGCCCGCAGGCGGCCAGAATATCCTGCCCGCGTGGTGTCCTTACAGGGCTTGCATACCCTGCTTTCAGCACCAGCGAGGCAAATTTTTCCACCCGCTCCGGTGCCGAGCATTTGTATTGTGTCCCCGGCCAGGGGTTGAACGGGATGAGGTTGATTTTTGACGGGATCCCCCTGATCAGTTTTATCAGCGCTCTTGCATCGGCATCGCTGTCATTGACCCCGTCCAGCATGACGTATTCCCAGGTGATGCGGCGGGCATTGGAGAGACCGGGATAATTCCGGCAGGCCTCAATCAGCACATCAAGCGGATATTTCCGGTTGATGGGCACCAGCTCGTCCCTCAGCTCATCCCGCACCGCATGAAGGGAAATCGCAAGGTTAACCCCAAGCTCTTCACCGCAACGGGCAATTTCCGGCACCACCCCCGATGTGGACAGCGTGATGCGCCGCTTGGAAAGACCGATCCCTTCGCCGCTCATGGCGATCCGCATCGCATCGGCCACATTCTCATAGTTAAACAAGGGCTCGCCCATGCCCATCAGCACGATATTGGTCAGCCGGCGGTTTTCCTTGCCCGCAGGCCAGTCGCCGAGTTCATCCATCGCCAGCATGACCTGGCCGGTAATCTCCGCCACCGTCAGGTTCCGGACAAGTTTCTGGGTTCCGGTATGACAGAAAGTGCAGGTCAGGGTGCAGCCGACCTGCGAGGAAATACATAACGTGCCACGATCATCTTCAGGAATATAGACGGTTTCCGCCTCATTCCCGTCGGGGAAACGAAGCAGCCATTTGATGGTGCCGTCACGGGACTGAAGCCGTCGGCTCACCCGGGGACGGGATACATGAAACCGCTGGCTGAGCATCTCGCGCACAGGACGGGCAAGATCCGTCATGTCATCAAAACTGGTGACGCCATGCCGCCAGACCCACCGCCAGATCTGACGTGCCCGGAAAGCCGGAAGATCAAGGGCGCGGATCGCCTCCTCCAGTTTCGGTTGCGTCAGCCCCAAAATATCAACAGGTATATCAACCGGTAACGGCTGGTCATCCGTCATGGCAGGTTCAGTTATAGGCGCACCGGAGGGCATGTTACGGGCAGGCCTTGTCAATGACTTTCATCGCGGCGGTAAACCCTTTGAGCGAATAGGTATCGATGGTTGTATTGCCGCGGCTGGAAATACCGGTGACCTTGAGGCTGTTGCCCCGTTTCATGGCACGCACAAGCTGCCGGTCCATTTCAGGTTTGACGGCCCAGGCACGGGTATCCACGCTGAAGAGATTAAACGTCTTGCCATCGACACTAAAGACAACGTCACGCCCTTCTTTATAGCGATATCCGGCAACCGTGCTGACAACGCCGCGTTCATCGGCATTGCTGCTGTGATGCGTGACAAAGACACGTGTCTCGCCACGATTGTCGCGGTCATATTTACCCTCGAACTTTATGGGCTGGCTGGTGATAAAACAAACTTTGCCGGCATCTTTGCCCGCGCGATAGGCCTGCCAGTTTCCGTTTTCGCTGAGCAGGTCTCCTGTCTGTGAGAGAGCAGGTGATGTAAATCCTGCCACAACCATGGCAACCAAAAGAATACGGCTGCCTACTCTGCCAAAATCGAAGGTTTCAAAGATACGCATCATCTGCCCCACCTGTTCGTCCTTGCTTTCGTCATGTGTTATCAGTTAACCGGGCTATGCCCGAAAACAGCTTCGGTGCCATTTCTCATACCGCCGTTGGCCAGAACCGCACCAAACTGCATGAACCGTGGCCTAAAATCACAGAAAGAGCGGCAAAGTGCAACCCCGTCAAGAAAGGCCTGTTTCTTTTTTCCGGCGGCGATCCTTTTTTTTCCATAATGGTTCCCCGAAGACCGGTTCAGGAAGAGCCTCGGTTGCCCCTCCCGGCATTAACGGCCGCGGCGCGAACCGGTCAAGGGAAAGCATCCGGTCATACAGCACCAACGCACCGGCAACCGCAAGGTTAAGCGAGAAACGTGTTGGAATTTTGACGGTATGATCACATAAATCAAGCATATCAGCGCTCAGCCCCGCCCGTTCAGAGCCGAGGATATACGCCGCCCTGCGCGGATGACGAAAACTGGGGAGATCATAGGCATCCTCCGTGATCTCAATCCCGACCAGCTGGCATCCCGATGGCAGGGCAAGATCGCGGGGGCCTTCAAACTGATACAGCGGGATCTGTTCCGCCGCGTTGGATGTGTCCGACTGGTTGATCTCGCGTCTGCCCGTCTTGCCGCCCACCAGAAAAGCGAACGCCGCGTCAAAGGCATGCGCCGTCCGGATCACCGCCCCGGCATTACGTGCCTTGCTGACCTCTTCCACACCAAGTGCTGCATATCCCCGCATCAACCTGCTCCTCACCTCATCAGAATATAAACGTCCGGAGTGTCATTTTACCGCAGCCGCAAGCAGACGTTCAACCAGCGGCATGAGACGACGGACGATTTGATCCACACCTTCGGGATTGGGATGGATGCCATCCGCCTGATTGAGTTCAGGCATCAGGGCAACGCCTTCAAGGAAGAACGGATCAAAAAACACCTCCCCTCCCCGCGCCTGTGCCTCTTCCAGCGCCCCATGGAAAGCGGCATCAAAATCAGCCCCGTATTCAGAACCCATATTCAGCGGAGCTTTCATCCCTGCCAGCAATACAGGCAGGCCTTTATCCTGTATCCGCCCCAGAATACCGTCAAGATTGTCGCGCATTGCTTCCGGCGGCAGTCCCCGCAGCGCGTCATTGCCTCCCAGCACCACCATGACGGCATCAGGTTTGTCCCCGAGCGCCCAGTCGATCCGGCTCAGCCCGCCTGCGGTTGTGTCCCCCGACACACCGGCATTGATGACATCGACATCATGCCCCGATGCCCTGAGGCTGTTCTCAAGCCGGGCAGGAAAAGCCTCCGAAAGATCCAGCCCGTATCCGGCAACCAGACTGTCCCCGAATATCATCAGGCGCAACGGCTGATCGGCCCAGGCGAAACCCGGCAGCAGAAAAAGCAGAAAAAGCCCCGCCTTAACCCGGCGGAGACCTGCTTTCACAAGACGTCTCATCGGCCAATTGCATTTTGGCCGGAAGGGCACCATATAAATCCAAGCAGAAGCAGACACCATTATATCCCGTAACTGTTTTCGGCCAGCCGTCAACAGAGAGTTTTCACCGACTATCCTGAGGAATACACCCAAATGCCATCCCCCTCAACCGCCGAGATGATCCGGCTTGATAAGGTTTCCCTCTCCCTGCCCAGCCGTGCCGGATCTGTTGACATTCTGAACGATCTGTCGCTGTCGATCACGGCGGGGGAAACCGTCGCCATGCTCGGCCCGAGCGGGGCGGGCAAAACCACCGCCATGATGGTCATGGCCGGACTTGAAGGCGTCACGAGAGGTGAGGTGCGCGTCGCCGGACATGATCTTACCCGGCAGGGTGAAGACAGGCTGGCAAGGATCAGGCGTGACCATATCGGGATCGTCTTTCAGGCCTTTCGTCTCATCCCTTCCATGACCGCTCTGGAAAACGTCGCCGTGCCGGTTGAGCTCAACGGCGATCCGGATGCCATGGATATGGCCGCAACCGCTCTTCAGGACGTGGGTCTCGGGCACCGGCTCGATCACTTTCCGGATCAGCTTTCCGGCGGTGAACAGCAACGTGTGGCCATCGCGAGAGCCATCGTGACAAAACCACAGATCCTCCTTGCGGATGAACCGACGGGGAATCTGGACCAGACAACCGGCGGGGAGATCATTGATCTTCTGCTGGCCACCGTGAAAAAGCACAACACCTCCCTTGTGCTGATCACCCATGATGAAAGTCTTGCCGAACAATGCAGCCGCATCATCCGTATCGCTGATGGCAGAATTGCCTCCGACAGCGGCGACAAGACAAGGGCCGCCCAATGAACGACGCTTCTTTTGCTCTTGCCTTCACACTGGCCCGTCGTGAGCTGAGAGGCAGTCTCGGCAGGTTCCGCGTCTTTCTGATTGCCCTGACGCTCGGGGTGACGGCTATCGGCGCGGTGGGCAGTATCGCGGATGCCATGCGCGCCGGTATAAGCGCCAATTCACGCGCCCTTTTTGGCGGCGACATTGAGGCCAGCAGCACCCAGCGTGAGGTGCCGGTTGAATTGCGCGAGGAAATGGCAGGCCGCGGCACGGTCTCCAGTCTTATTGACATGCGGGCCATGCTTGCCTCCGAAAAGGATGGCCAGCCCATCCGGCGCCTGACCGGCCTTAAGGCCGTGGATGACAACTGGCCACTGATCGGCAGACCGGTGCTGGACCCGCCCGTACCGCTGGCACAGGCGCTGGCCCGCAAAGACGGACGCCCGGGAATTGTGGCGAGCGCCGGTGTTTTGCGGATTCTCGGGCTAGAGGTTGGCGACATTGCCCGGCTTGGCATGACCGATGTGCATATCGGCGCTATCCTCATCTCAGAGCCGGATCAGAATCTCGGCTTTGGTGCCTTTGCGCCGCGGGTCATTATCCACCGGGATTTCCTTAATGAAACCGGACTGCTGGCACCGGGAGCGCTCCTGACCTATCGCGAAAGGCTCAGGCTTAAAACCCCCGGGGACGACATGGATGTGCTCGAAACTCTCCGGCAATCCCCCGGCAATACTCTTGTCCGGCTCAGGCATCATCGTGAGGGCTCGGCAGGATTTGAATCCTTCCTTTCCCGGACGGAGACCTTTCTTACCCTTGTCAGCCTGACGGCCCTGCTGATTGGCGGGCTTGGGGTTTCAACGGCGGTCCGGGCCTGGCTTGGCAGCCGCATGCCTGTCCTCGCCACCCTCAAATGTCTTGGCGCGCCGGCCTCTCTTATTTTCCGGGTCTATTTTCTGCAGGTGCTGATACTGACGGTGCTGGGAATAGCGATCGGGCTTGTTCTGGCCATCCTTGCGCCTTTTGCCGCCCAGATTCTGCTCGGCGACCGGATTGCTGTTCCCATCGCCGCCGGGATCTACCCTGTCCCGCTTGTTGCCGCCGCGGCCTATGGTACGCTGACCTCCATTGCCTTCTCACTCTGGCCGCTCGGCAAGGCAAGAGACGTAAACCCCTCGCAACTGTTCCGGACCTTGATTGCCGCTCCAACCGGAAGGCCCCGGGGGATATATCTTGCCGGTATCGTTATGGCCACGCTCGGCCTTGCGGTACTGACCGGCTGGATCACCACGAGCCCCGTTCTCGCCGGTGCCTTTATCCTTGGTGTGCTGGCAAGTCTCGGTCTGCTGGCGCTGGTGGGTGAGGCTGTGTTGCGGCTGGCCAATCATCTGCCGGTGCCATCACACACGCCGCTGCGCCTTGCCCTGGCCGCGCTTGTCCGCCCGGGCAACGCAACCCGGGGCGTGATCATCACCTTCGGTCTCGGGCTTGCGGTTCTGGTGGCGGTGGCGCTTTCCGAGCACAGTATGCGGAGCCAGATCGGCGACCGGCTGGAAGAAGACGCCCCGGCGTGGTTCTTTATTGATATCCAGCCTGATCAGCGTCAGCCTTTTCTGGATATCGCTGCTGCGCATGTGCCGCGCGATCACGTGATGATGACGCCGCTTGTGCGCGGGCGTATCACGGCCCTTGCCGGTGTGCCTGCCGAAGAGATTGATGCCCCGCCGTCCGAAGCCTGGATTCTGCGTGGCGACCGCGGGCTGACATGGATGGGCCCGCCCCCTGATGGCGCCCGCATCGTCAAGGGTGAATGGTGGGATGATGATTACACCGGCCCGCTTCAGGCATCGATGGATGATGAAGCGCTTGAAGCCTTCGGCCTCAGGATCGGCGATACGGTGAGTATCAATATCGCAGGACGTGACATGGTGGCAACCATCACCAGCAGTCGTGCCATCGAATGGCAGAATTTCGGGCTGAATTTCGTTTTCATCCTGAGCCCGGGGATGATCGAACAGGCCCCGCATAACTGGGTTGCCACCATAAGGACAGATAACCGGGAAACCGAAGCGGCCATTGACCGGGACGTGGCCGCCCGGCTGCCTAACGTCTCTTCAATATCGGTGCGTGAAGCGGCCGAGACCGCCGCCCGTATCCTCGGCCTTGTGTCCACCGCCATCCAGATCACCGCCGGAATAACACTCATCGCAGGTTTTGCCGTTCTCGCCGGAACCGTCGCCGCCAGCGAAGCCCGCCGTATCCAGTCTTCCATTATTCTCAAGGTGCTGGGCGCAACCCGGCCCGTGATCCTTTTATCCTATATTCTTGAATATGCCCTGCTCGGGCTGCTCACGGCACTTGTTGCGGTGGTGATCGGCACCGCGGCGAGCTGGGGGATGATAAAGGGGTTTCTTGATACCGATTTTGTCTTCGCGCCTCAACTGGCCGCAGGTGTTGCCCTCGGCGGTGTTGCCGCGACCGTGCTGCTCGGCCTTATCGGTGCGACACGGACACTGGGCCGCAAACCCGGCCCCGTCCTGCGCGAAGAAAGCACCTGATGCCACACTTTGAGGCCTGCTGATACCTGATACTTGCAACAGGGTGAAGTTCAGGCTATACGAGCGGCATGATGACATCAGATGCACCCAAAAAGGTCGTTCTTGCCTATTCCGGTGGGCTCGACACATCCGTAATTCTCCGCTGGCTTCAGGATGCCTATCAGGCTGAAGTGGTGACCTTCACCGCCGATATCGGCCAGGGCGAAGATATCGAACCTGCCCGCGCCAAGGCCGAAGCCCTCGGGATAAAAGAGATCTTCATCGAAGACCTGCGCGAGGAATTCACCCGTGATTACGTCTTTCCCATGTTCCGGGCAAACGCCCTCTATGAAGGGGAATATCTGCTTGGAACATCGATCGCACGCCCGCTGATCGCCAAGCGCCAGATCGAAATAGCCCGCGACGTCGGCGCCGATGCCGTCAGCCATGGCGCGACCGGCAAGGGCAATGATCAGGTCAGGTTTGAACTCGGCTATTACGCGCTTGAACCCGGCATCAAGGTGATCGCTCCGTGGCGCGAATGGGATCTGACCTCACGCACGCGACTGATCGAATACGCGGAAAATCATCAGATCAAAATACCCCACGACAAACGGGGTGAGGCTCCTTTCAGTGTGGATGCCAATCTCCTGCATATCTCCGCCGAAGGCAAAGTGCTCGAAGACCCGTGGGTTGAACCCGAAGAATATGTGTTCTCGCGCACGGTTTCACCCATGGATGCCCCGGACACACCGACGGAAATCACCATCGACTTTGCCGGTGGTGACCCGGTCGCTGTCAACGGCAAGACCATGTCACCCGCAACCCTGCTTGAGACGCTCAACACTCTCGGGGGCAGGAACGGGATCGGCCGGGTGGATCTGGTGGAAAACCGTTTTGTCGGGATGAAATCCCGCGGTGTCTATGAAACCCCCGGCGGAACAATTCTGCTCAAGGCACGACGGGCGATGGAATCCATCACCCTTGATCGCGGCGCGGCCCATGCCAAGGATGCGCTGATGCCCCGCTATGCCGAGCTTGTCTATAACGGTTTCTGGTTTGACCCTGAACGTGAGATGCTGCAAAAGGCCATCGATGAAACCCAGGGCATGGTGACCGGCACGGTCAGGCTCAAACTCTATAAGGGAAATGTTATTGTGACGGGGCGCAAATCACCCCATTCGCTCTATCATCCTGATCTGGTGACGTTTGAGGACGGCACCGCCGATTACAATCAGGCCGACGCCCATGGGTTCATCCGGCTCAATGCCCTGCGGCTCCGGGTCGCGAAAATGTCCCAGGGGCGGAAATAGCCTGTCGGCACGGTTCCGTTAATTGCACACTTCCGGTGCCAGGGTTCCGTCCTTGTTGACCTGCTTGAGGTAAACATTGCCTGACGGTGCCAGCGCAAATCCCGTATCCCTGAGGCCGGTATCACAGGGCTTTGACGTAACAAACCTGTATTCAGCCACTCCGTTGCTGTGTTTGCGGAATTCCTTCATGTCTTCCGTCGGGAAGAGAAACAATCCCAGTGCCAGGACCAATAACGGCATTTCATATCCTTTCTGCCAGTAAATTTGGTGATTACCTTATACTCATGACGTAAGAAAGAGGCAGAAAGATTTCAAGATTACGGCGAAATAAAGAAACGCCCCTTTTCCTGAGGCCGGTTTGCCCATATATATTGGATAGATACATGGCCGCGAGGTCATCCCCCAACACGAGACCTAAAACAGGACCCAACACAGAACCCAACATAGAACAAGGAAAAACCCATGGCTTTTGAACTCCCCGATCTTCCTTATGCTTACGATGCGCTGGCCGCCGGTGGCATGAGCAAGGAAACCCTCGAATTCCATCACGATCTGCATCACAAGGCGTATGTCGATAACGGCAACAAACTGCTCGAAGGATCCGGGCATGAAGGCAAATCCCTTGAAGAGATTGTCGCCGCCACCTATCAGGCAGGCGCGCTGGTCCAGTCCGGTCTGTTCAACAACGCATCGCAGCATTGGAATCATATTCAGTTCTGGGAAATGATGGGCCCTCAGGGCCGCGCCATGCCATCGGAGCTCGAAAAAGCGCTGGTGGAAAACTTCGGGTCGGTTGATGCCTTCAAGGAAGCTTTCTGTGCCGCCGGTGCAGGGCAGTTCGGCTCAGGCTGGTGCTGGCTGGTCGTCGACACCGATGGCAGCCTCAAGGTCACCAAGACCGAAAATGGCGTCAACCCGCTCTGCTTCGGCCAGAAGACTCTTCTTGGCTGTGATGTGTGGGAACATTCCTACTACATTGATTTCCGCAACAAGCGGCCAGCGTATCTGACCAATTTCCTCGATAATCTCGTCAACTGGGAAAATGTCGCCTCGCGCATGTAAGCGGCTGAAAATACACCCACCTTCAGGGGGAGGGGTTGCCCTCCCCCCTCAGTCACAGTGATCCGTTTTTCGTCAAGGAGACCAGCCATGAAACTCAAAGATAAAGCCCTTTTGAAAACAGCCAGCTACGTTGGCGGGGAGTGGCTCGATGCCGGTGGCAAGACCTTTGCCCTCAACAACCCGGCGACGGGGGATAAACTTGCCGATATCGCGGATCATGGCGCGGCGACGATCCGCCTTGCCATCGACAAGGCCGCCGCTGCCCAGAAGGAATGGGCCGCCCGCACCGCCAAGGACAGGGCCATGCTGATGCGCGGCTGGTTCAACCTGATCATGGAAAATCAGGAAGATCTGGCGCAGATCATCACCGCTGAAATGGGCAAGCCGCTGGCCGAAGCCCGGGGCGAGGTTGCCTATGGCGCCTCGTTCATTGACTGGTTCGCCGAAGAAGGCCGCCGTATTTCCGGTGATATCCTCCAGCCTCATATGACGGATAAACGTCTCATGGTGCTCAAACAGCCGATCGGTGTTGTCGGCGCGATTACCCCGTGGAATTTCCCCAACGCGATGATCACCCGCAAGATCGCACCGGCGATTGCCGCCGGTTGCGCTGTCGTGCTGAAACCTGCCGAACAGACCCCGCTGTCGGCGCTGGCGCTGGCGGAACTGGCTGACCGTGCCGGCCTGCCTGCCGGGATCGTCAATATCGTGAACGGCATGGACGCACCGGCGATGGGGCTTGAGTTGACCACCAACCCGATCGTGCGCAAGGTGACCTTCACCGGCTCAACGGAAGTCGGCCGCATCCTGATGAAGCAATCCGCCGATACGATCAAGAAAGTCAGCCTTGAGCTGGGCGGCAACGCGCCGCTGATCATCTTTGATGACGCGGATATCGATGTCGCCGTGCGGGAGACTCTGGCGTCGAAATTCCGCAACGCGGGCCAGACTTGTGTCTGCGCCAACCGGATCTTTGTGCAGGACGGTATCTATGATGATTTCGCCGCCGCGCTGACGGCCAAGGTCAGCGAGATGAAGGTTGGTAACGGTGCGGATGACGGCGTTGTCACCGGCCCGCTGATTGATGGGCAGGGGCTGGACAAGGTTGAACGCCATGTCGCCGATGCGCTGGGCAAGGGGGCGGTCGCCACCACCGGCGGCAGCAAGCATGACCTGGGGCTGACCTTCTTCACGCCGACGGTGCTCACCGGAATGACCACCGATATGCAGATCTTCAAAGAAGAGACGTTCGGCCCAGTGGCGCCGCTGTTCCGCTTCAAGACCGAAGAGGAAGTGGTGGCCATGGCCAATGATACGATTTTCGGCCTTGCGGGGTATTTCTTTGCCCGTGATATGGCGCGTGTCTGGCGGGTGGCCGAGGCGCTGGAATACGGGATCGTTTCGGTCAATACCGGTATCTTTTCGAATGAGATCGGGCCGTTTGGCGGGGTCAAGCAATCCGGGATCGGACGCGAAGGCTCCAAATACGGGATCGACGATTTCCTTGAGATGAAATACGTCTGCCTCGGCGAGATCTGATCCGCCGCGCCGGAGCGCGGGGCTGGCCCCGGTGAAAATCATCCGGGAGCGGGCGGGCGCAAGGCCATTACCACGTATATCACCAACAACAAAGGCGGCGCTCCGGTGCCGCCTTTTTCAATGGGGTGAGAGGTTCATGAGGGCAAGGGCCCGGCGCCCCAGTCCGCGTTGACTTGACCTGAAGAAAGGGGGAGATTACCTTTAAGGTCAATCCGCGCGATGCCATTATTTTCCGCGCTTCCCCCTTTAATGTTCCGGAAGCCCATCCCGCCAGATAAAGGGAGAGGGCTGTGTCCGGCGAAAAACCCAACGCGCTCCATTACGGCGATTGTCTGGATATTCTGGCGGATATTCCTGATGATTCGGTTGATCTCATCTATCTTGACCCGCCGTTCAATTCCAACGCCAATTACAACATGCTGTTCGGCGATGAGCAGGGGGAAGATACGGCGCAGGTTCATGCTTTCACCGACACATGGTATTGGCGGCCGGATCATGAAGAGGTCTATTCAAACCTGATGTTGCGTGGCGGTACCCTTGGCAACACCGCCGAAGCCCTGATGCAGATACGTGGCCGTTGCGGCATGCTGGCCTATCTGTTTTTCATGATGCAACGGCTGATCCTGATGAAACGTGTGCTCAGGAAAACAGGCTCCATCTACCTGCATTGCGATCCCACGGCAAGCCATTACCTGAAAATCATCATGGATGCTGTTTTCGGAGCAAAAATGTTCCAGAATGAAATCACGTGGCGGCGGACAAACGCAAAAGGGCTGGCATCAACAAATTATCCCAAAAATGCTGATATTCTTCTCTATTACAGCATGGGTAAAGAGTTCCGGTGGAATACCCAATACAAGCCCTTAAACGATGAATATATCAGACGATTCTATCGTTACGTTGAAGAGGGCACCAACAGACGCTACCAACTCGATAATTTAGCCAACCCGAACAAGAACCGACCCAATCTGACCTATGAATTTCTTGGGGTGAAAAGAGTTTGGCGCTGGACGAAAGATCGTATGGAAAAAGCCTATAAAGAGGGAAGGATCGTCCAGTCAAAACCTGGAGGCATACCTCGCTTCAAACGCTACGTTGATGAATCAAAAGGTATTGCGGTTGATTCGATCTGGGATGATATTGAGCCCATTCAATCCCACGCCAAGGAACGCCTCGGCTACCCCACCCAGAAACCGCTTGCGCTGTTGAACCGTATCATCAGCGCATCCAGCAACGAAGGTGATGTGGTGCTTGATCCTTTCTGCGGTTGCGGCACAACGGTGGATGCGGCGCAAGCTCTGGGGCGGCGGTGGATCTGCATTGATATATCCTGCCTTGCCATCAATGTCATCCTTGACCGGCTGGAGCATGTCCATGGCAAGGATGTGCTCAGCCAGATTGAGGTTTCGGGTACCCCGCGTGATCATCCCGGGGCGGAAAAGATGTTCCGGCGTAATCCCCTTGAATTTGAACGCTGGGCGGTTGGCCTGATCAGGGGACGCCCGAACGACAGGCAGACAGGCGACGGGGGCAGTGACGGAGAGTTGCGCTTTTATGGCCGTGATAAAGACAGGCCCCAGCGCGGTATCATTTCCGTCAAGGGCGGCAAAACCCTCACCCCTTCGATGGTGAATGAACTTGAAGGCGCCGTCACAAAATTCAACGCGAATATGGGCGTGCTGATCACCCTCAACACACCGACCAAAGGGATGATTGAAACGTCAAACCAGTTCGGATTGTGGAAGGATGCCTTTACCGGCAATTCATACCCGCGCATCCAGATAATCACGATCAGGGAATTACTCGAAGGGCAATCCCCCCGCATGCCTTCGGTGATCAGCCCCTATCTCAAAGCCAGTTATCAGCATGACCGGCAGATGGAGTTGGTGTGAATTTCACGTGGCTTACATCAAAGGGGGTACGGAATTTTCAGCTAAGGAAAATCAAGGGGAAAATTCGTGATTGGCTCGAATATCCATTCAAATTAAGAGGGCGGAGTTATCTGTTTATTTTAAGCGTCATCCTGCTGCTATTCTCGATTGTTATCGTAGCAATGTCATACTGGTTGATTTCTGATCCGCCCAAATCGTTTGAAGGAAAAGAAAACACCATTCTGGACATTATCAGAACTGCCAGTTTCATTGTGGGTGGGTTAATTGGCATTATGACTTTGGCAATAGCAACATTCAGGAGCGTCATTGCCGAAAAACAACAA
>Ga0181579_10000451_pt1 | contig 32960 bp, 33 predicted proteins | sample 071ome_24_FD_132996 | JGI IMG/M metagenome (GOLD analysis project Ga0181579, IMG submission 132996) | Coastal salt marsh microbial communities from the Groves Creek Marsh, Skidaway Island, Georgia - 071402CT metaG (megahit assembly) | ecosystem: Environmental > Aquatic > Marine > Intertidal...
GATGTAGACCGAGTCGGTGGGATGGAACTGATCGCAGTCGGCGTCGAAATCGACGTTCTTGGCCGCCACAACCGGAGCCGAGCGATCAGGATCCCACTCTCCGGGTGACGGAGGATCCGGGATCGGCGCCGATTCCCCGTCGGGCCCGGGAACGCGGAACGCAGCAGTGTCGTAAACGTCGCACGCCCAGGTGATCCATCCATCGCGGTAGCGCCGAACCGACACGCCCTTCGACAGGGGAATGTCGCCCATGAACATCTGCCACTCGTCCACCGAGGTGACGCCGACTCCGTCGTCAAGGAATGCAACTTCGCCCATCGGCCGAAAATCGATGAAATCGATCGACGCCATCGTCGGCACCAACCAACCGCGGATCGCCTGCTGGCCATGGAACGATCCGTAGATCGCGTCGAAGTAGCGGGAACCTTCGGGGGCCATGAAGTCGGCCATGAGTTGAATGCCATAGGCGCGATCATCCGAGAATCGCGCATGCGAGAGAGCTTGATGCATCTCGACAGGCGACAGACCGCTCACTTCGATCACGTGACGGTCGATTGCATTCACGTCGACCACGCTCTCGACGAACTGCTGGACGAATCTGTCGACGTGGTGACTCATGTTTGCTTCCTCCCGGCCAAGTACTCTCGAGAAATCGTCCGGCTTTCGGGGTCGTGTAGCGCATACACCAGAACATCGGCATCGGTGGTGCTACGTGCCGTCGACGCGATCTCGTCCATCACGGCTTCCACATGTTCTTTCGTGGTGCGTACCACGTAACTCGACTTGGCGACCAGGGCTCGGGCCGTGGATTCCACCAAGGACTCCAATTCTTCGCCCGGGACCACGCGATTGAGAAAGCCGATGCGTTCGGCTTCACGAGCATCGAAGGGACGGCAGGTCAGCACCAGTTCTTTGGTGCGGGCCGGGCCGATCTCACGAACGAGGCGAGGTATTCCTCCCCAAGCGAGGGGAATACCGAGATCGACCTCGGGCACACGAAAGCGAGTCGAGTCGGCTGCGTAGCGAAGATCGCATGCACCCACCAGTACGAGCCCACCGCCGATGCAATGCCCCTCGACGGCGGCAATCGTGATCTGTGGAACCCGCGCCAATGCTTCGGTGGCCCGACGACCCATGTCGGCGTTCTCCCGTGACGAACTCCCGTCGGGCGCGGACTCGAAATCGTCGAGATCGAAGCCGGCCGAGAAGTTGCCGCCGTCACCACTCACGATCACCACGCGGATGTCGTCCCGATCGTGCAGCCAGTTGGCGACGGCGACGATCTCGGCGAGGAGCTGTCGCGAGAGCGCGTTCAACTTGTGGGGGCGGGCGAGAACCAGCCGGACGATCGGACCATCGTGTTCCACTCGGAGGTTTTCGTAGTTCGCCACCCCGACAGAGTGTCACATCGGCAGATCACTCCGAACACGGAGTCCGAACCCTCTGAGGTCGACGATCAACCCGTGACGATGCGTCGGACCTCTTGGATCCGAGAATCGCTCGGCATCCGAGTGATTCGAACGTTCGCCCCTGTGTACGGGGCCTCGATCCACTGCGAATCACTGATGGCGATACCCACGTGGCTGATCTGGGTCGGATTCGCCGACGAGTAGGTGAACACGAGGTCACCCGGCTGGATCGTCTCGTTCCGCCAGTCGACTGCGGTTCCCCGGAAGGACTGCCAGTAGCTGCTGTGCGGCAGAGAGATCCCGATCTGGCGATAGGCGGCACGCACGAGGCCTGAGCAGTCGTAGGCATCCGGTCCGACCGCACCGAACTGGTACGGCTTACCCACTTGGGCTTTGGCGAACTCGACGACCTTGATCAACTTGACCGTGGCGGCCGACAACACCGGGGCGGAACTCGAGTTGCTCGTCGATGTGCTCGTCGCTCCGGACGGCAGCTTGATCGTCTGGCCAGGGTGAATCACCGTCGTCTTCGAAAATCCGTTGACCGACAACAGATCCGACACCTTCACGCCGGTCTTCGACGCAATACGAGCGAAGAAGTCACCGGGCTTGACGACGTACGTGCCGGCGGCGACGACTTTCGTCGACGATCCTGAACTCGGAGCCGACACAGCGACGCTTGCAGTGGTCGAACCGGGCAGCTTGATCGTCTGACCAGGGTGGATCACCGTCGTCTTCGAGAATCCGTTGACCGCCATCAGATCGACCAACTTCACGCCGTTCTTGGAGGCGATTCGGGACAACCATTCACCAGACTTCACAACGTAGGTTCCGGCCACGGTGCTCGAACTCGACGGGCGCGAGTCGGCGTGCACTCCGGGAACACCCACGACACCGAGTGCGGTCGCCGCACACAGCGACGCCAAAACCGTGCGCTTCAGATTTCGTCCGAACCTCTTCACGAGGATGGGTATCGAAGATTCCGCTGTCCGGCTTGAGCGAAAACTCCAAAATCAGTCTCTGATCAGGCCGAACGACTCTTTCTGTTCATCTGCTCGTGGTAGTGGGCGATCTTGCATTCACGCTCGGACAGGATCTGGCGGGTGAACGCGCTCGAGTTCTTGGTGCGGGCCATCTGGTCGTAGATCGAGATGTCCTCTCCCACCACCTTTTTCAGGGCTTCCCAATGGGCCAGAGTCTTTGCGAGATACCGCGCGTAGTCGGGATCGTCCGCATCTCCCTTGTAGAGGATTTCCCAGCAAAGAAACCTCGTACGGTCCACCCCGATCGGTATCGGTTGAAAGACTTGAACGTGCTCCGGGTTGCAGTTGAAGACGGTGTTCGGAAAGACGAGGTAGTGACAGATGGCGTGTCGATGATGGTCGTATTCGGGGCTCGCCAACTCGTCGACGTGTTCGGGTCGAGGCACGAAACACATGTAGTTGTCACCGACGACCCGAAACGTCGCGTGCCGGGCGGTCTTGGTGAACTCCGAGGGAACATGATGGAGCTCCGTCACGTGGTAGATCTCGTTGAAGCCGTCCACGATCGCCTTGTAGTTCACTGGCACGTCGTACTCGACGACTTCGTGGACGACCATCTCTTCCATCCGGAATTCGCCGAGGTCGGCGAGAATGTCGTCGCCGATGAATTCGCGTAACGGCGTGGCAACTTCGGGTCCGGCCATGTTGATCCAGACCCATCCACCCCAGTCGTCGACGGCCACAGCCGGAGCCCTCGTGTCGAGATGAGCGGGGTCGAAGTCTTCCTTTTCGGGAACTCCGACGAGACGGCCCGTCGTGTCGTAGACCCATCCGTGGTACGGACAGGTGAATCGACGTGCCCCACAACCAGACAACTCGCCGACGATGGCGGGACCACGATGGCGACAAACATTGTGGAACGCTGCGAAGGAACCGTCGGCTTGGCGCGTCACCACCACGCTCTCACCATGACCCTCGTACGTGAGCCAGTCACCGACTTCCGGAATCGATTCCACCCGACCGGCGATCAGCCAATGGGTGGCCAGAACGGTGCGACGCTCGCGTTCGAACTGATCACCGTCGCGGTACACGACGGCATCCATGATCGAAGGGGCGGCGTCGACGACACTGGGTATTCCGAATCCGGCACGTTGCGGAAGATCACCGCGTCGGGCGACGTGCACCGGTGACTCCCCCATCAGGCCAGCCTAGATCCTGCAATCGAGATGGTGGCCACAAGGTTCACTACCCTGGCCGTGTGAAGGTCGTGGCAGGAATGAGCGATCGCCTGCCTCTCGAAGACACGGGCGACTACGCACGACGAATCGAGGCACTTGGTTTCGACGTATTACACGTGCCAGAGACGATTCACGACTCGTTCAGCGTGGCTCTTCTGGCCCTCGAGCACACGACCACACTTCAGGTGCAGACCAGTCTGACTCTCGCCTTTCCCCGCAGTCCGATGCTCGTCGCCCTACAAGCCTGGGATCTGTCACGAATGAGTGGAGGTCGGTTCGATCTCGGCCTCGGAACTCAAATCCGCCAGAACGTCGAGGGGCGATTCGGTGTTCCTTGGCGACCGCCGATCCCGTGGATGCGCGACTACGTCGACGTGGTGCGCTCCGCCTGGAACTCGTTCTCCACGGGAGAACGACTACACGTCGAGAACGACAGCTATGCGATCACCCGCCTACAGCCCTTCTTCGATCCCGGACCTCTCCCTCATGCCGGTCCGCGACTCTGGCTCGGGGGAATCAACGATCGAGCCATCGAACTCGCCGCCAGTGTCGCCGACGGACTCGTGACCCATCCGACGAACTCACATCCGCGGTTCCTGCGCGAGCGTTTGCACACAGTCGTCTCGGCGAGTGGACGGCACGTGGAGATCGCCACGGCTTCTCCGTTCATGACCGGCCCGACGCCGGACGACGTGGCCGCGAGCCGAACCACGCAGCGAGCGGTGCTCGCCTTCTTGTACTCGACACCGGCGTATCGGCGAACTCTCGAATTGTTCGGCTGGGAGGACGTGGGAGCTCGCCTCCAGGATCTCACCCGCAAGGGCGAATGGGATCGGCTCGCCGACGTCTTGACCGACGAACATCTCGATGTTCTGGTGCCGTCGGCGACGTGGGACGAACTTCCATCAGTGGTCGAGCAATGGTTCGCCGGGCTCACCGACGCCGTGCTGATACAGCCACCAGCCGATCCAGCCGACGACGATCGTTTCCGACCCGTCGTTCAGGCGATTTCCGCGATCAGCTCGTCGAGCTGATCGGGATCGAGTGAACCCATCACTCGTTTGCCGTCACCCGACTCGTCGACGAACACCCATGCCGGTTGTCCGGTGACCCCGAAGGACGCGAAGACCTCACCGCGTTGATCGTCCACCGACGGGAACGTGAGCCCATGCTTGTCGATGAACGCAATCATCGAATCCGAGGAGCCAGCCCACGCCACACCGATGAAGGTGATGTCTCCGTCGTAACGCTGTCGTGCATCCTCGACCGAGGGTGCTTCAAGGTTGCAGACGCCTCAACCAGGTGCCCAGAACCACAGGACCGTCGGACCCGATATCTCAGGAAGTTCAGAGACGAGACGGGCACCCGAGGACTCGGCGACGACCTCGGAAGATGCCGTCTCCGCCGACACACCCGGAACTTCCGTCTCGGTCGACCCAACCTCGGACGCCGAAGCCGTCGACACCGGGCCCTCGGCCGTCGACGAATCACCACCGCAAGCCCCGACACCGAGGCCCAGGACGACGAGTACAAGCGCAACACCACGCACGGAACCACACTAACGACCTCCGATGTGGCGGTGCTCTCGGACACCGGTACCGTTTCTCACGTGACACGACTCTGCGTGCTCGGCGATTTCGCGTGGGACGTCCTCATTCGTACGAACAGTGAACTCTTACGGGGTGGCGACACGTTCGGCGAGGTCATGCTCACTCCCGGCGGTAGCGCCGCCAACGTCGCCGTATGGGCCCGACGTTGCGGCCTCGACACCAGCTTCGTCGGCAAGATCGGCCGCGATCGATTCGGTCAACTCGCCGACGAAGATCTTCGGCGCGAGGGCGTGCACGCCCATTTCGTCGAGACCGATGTGCATCCCACCGGCTCGGTCGCCGTGTTCGTCGATCACACCGGACAACGCTCGATGGTGTCCGGGCACGGGGCCGACTTCTATCTCATGCCATCAGAAGTACCAATCGGAGTGATCTCAGGCAGCGACCATCTGCATCTGACCGCTTGGTCGTTCTTCACCGATCCACCTCGTTCGGCAGCTCGGCGTGCTGCTCGACTCGCCCAGCAGTCGGGGGCGACGGTCTCGTTCGATCCCGGCTCGTTCCAGATGATCCAGGAAATGGGCGTCGAACACTTCCTTGCGACGTGTGCCGATCTCGATGTCGACATCGTCCTTCCCAACAAAGAAGAAGCTCAGGTCCTCACCGGGTGCGACGAACCTCACGACATGGCACGGGCGATGGCCAAGATCTTCCCCGGCGCCTTGGTTGTCCTGAAGCTCGACGCCGATGGCGCTCTCGTGCTCGATGGAGACGCCGTGGCACATATTCCGCCCGCCACCAACAAGTTGGTCGATGCCACCGGCGCCGGCGACTCCTTCGCCGGCGCTTTTCTCGCCCACTATCTCGTGCATCGTTCGCCGGTCGCCGCCGCCCGCTTCGCGACTCGGGTGTCGGCCTGGGTGATCGAGCACATCGGAGCTCGTCCGGCGCCCGACTCGCGTCTCGCCACGCTCACCACCATCACCAGCTGACTGGCTACGTGGTCTCGAGGTCTACGCTCGGGACATGTCTCGAATCCAACACGTGGTCCTCTTTCGTTGGAATGCCGACGTGGCTCCCGAACACGTCGATGCCACCGAAGCTGCCTTGGCCGGACTGCCGGCCAAGGTTCCGTCCATTCGTTCGTATCGATTCGGACGCAACCTCGGGATCAACCCCGGCACGTTCGACTACGTAGTGATCGCCGAATTCGACGACGTCGACGGCTATCTCGCCTATCGAGATCATCCCGATCACAAGGCGTTCATCGCGACCTACACCGCCGACTTCGTCACGGAGCGAGCGGCTATCCAGATAGAGATCTGAGATGGATCTCGGAATCACCGGACGGCGTGCCCTGGTGACAGGAGCCTCGAGCGGCCTCGGCCTGTCGACCGCACGTGCACTCGCCGCCAACGGAGTCTCGGTCGTGATCTCGTCACGTTCGCTCGACCGCCTCGAAGCAGCCGCCGCCACGATCGTCCCGACGGGCGGAGCCCAAGTTCACGTCGCAGTGGCCGACGTGAGTGATCCGGCGGCCGCTGTCGATCTCGTGGCGCGAACCACTGAGCTCTTGGGTGGGATCGACATTCTGATCGCCAACGCCGGCGGCCCCCCTCCGGGCAACTTCGCGTCGACCGATTTCGCGGCGTACGACGCAGCCTTGCGTCTGAATCTCCTCTCGACCGTTGCGCTCTGTCAGGCCGCGGTACCTCACATGATCGATGGACGATGGGGACGGGTCGTCGCCATCACTTCGTCATCGGTGCGCGAACCCATCGATCGATTGATCCTCTCCAATACGGCACGTGCCGGCGTCACCGGATTCTTGAAGACCGTGGCCCGTGAGGTCGCAGCCCATGGCGTGACGGTGAACTCACTACAACCGGGTCTGCACGCAACCGACAGACTGACGGCGCTCTACGGAGACCTCGAGGCCCTGGCCGCGGCGGTTCCGACGCAAGCCCTCGGCGACCCGGACGATTTCGGTCGAGTGGCGGCATTCATGTGCTCGGAGCACACGAAGTTCATCACCGGTGTGGCGTTGCCTCTCGATGGGGGCGCTCTCCACGGGCTGCAGTAGCGATCGTTTCGACCACCTCGTCGGCCGATGCACCCGGTCCGAGAACCGCGGCAATGCCGGCCGCTTCGAGATCGGACACGTCTTGAGGTGGCACGATCCCTCCCACGACGACCGGGACATCGCATCCGCGCGCCCGCAGCGCTTCCACGACGAGCGGGGCCAAGGTCATGTGAGCTCCAGACAGCATCGAGAGACCGATCACATCGACGTCTTCGTCGACGGCCGCGGCCGCAACTGTGTCGGGAGTCTGGAACAAACCGGTGTAGATCACTTCGAAACCGGCATCGCGTAACAGACGAGCAACGACCTTCACACCGCGGTCGTGACCATCGAGGCCCACCTTGGCCACGAGTACGCGTGTTGCCGTCATGAGGTCCTCCCGTTCCTAGATCGTCGGCACTTCGACGTGACGGCCGAACACTCCGGCCATGGTGTTCATCATTTCGCCGACGGTGGCATAGGCACGTGAGGCGTCGATCAGGGCCGGCATGAGATTCACCTCGGGCTCGATGGCCTCCTTGGCCAGTCGATCGAGCGCATCGGCCACTGCGCCGACGTCTCGATCCTGCTTCACCCGGGCCAAACGCTCACGCTGTTTCTTTTCGTCTTCGTTGGTGATCCGAAGGATCTCGAGATCGTCGTCGTCGTTTCCTTCGAGGAACTTGTTCACACCGACGACGATGCGTTCACCGGCATTGAACGCCCGCTCCAATTCGTAAGCCGAATCGGCGATCCGTCCCTGGAACCAGTTCTCTTCGATTCCCGTGATACATCCTTCGAGCATCGACCCTTGACCCATCTCGTCGATGCGGGAGAAGATCTCCTCGGCTCGACGTTCCATCTCGTCGGTGAGTTCCTCCACGAAATACGAACCTCCGAGAGGATCGGCGACGTGAGCGGCGTTGGTCTCGTAGGCGATGACCTGTTGCGTCCGTAGAGCGATACGCGCCGCCTTCTCGGTGGGAAGAGCCAGAGCTTCGTCCATCGAATTCGTGTGCAGAGACTGAGTGCCACCGAGAACCCCGGCCAATGCCTCGATCGCAGTACGAACGATGTTCACTTCGGGTTGCTGAGCAGTGAGCGATACCCCGGCGGTCTGAGTGTGGAAGCGCAACTGCATCGATCGTTCACTCGTCGCGCCGTAACGATCTCTCATCCAGCGCGCCCAGATTCGACGTGCGGCCCGATACTTCGCGATCTCCTCGAAGAAGTCGATGTGAGCGTTGAAGAAGAACGACAGCCGCGGCGCGAAGGCATCGACCGGGAGACCCGCCTGACGCGCCAACTCGACGTAGGCGAAACCGTTGCCGAGAGTGAAGGCGAGTTCTTCGGCCGCCGTGGATCCGGCCTCACGAATGTGGTAGCCCGAAATCGAGATCGAGTGCCAGCGCGGCATTTCGGTAGCAGTGAATGCCATGGTGTCGCGCACCAGGCGCATCGACTGGCGCGGTGGGAAGACGAATTCTTTTTGGGCCTGATACTCCTTCAAGATGTCGTTCTGAAGGGTTCCGCCGAGACGTGCCCGGGGAACGCCGGCCGACTCAGCCTGGGCGACGAACATCGCCAGCACGACGGCAGCCGGTGAGTTGATGGTCATCGATGTGGTGATGTCACCGAGATCGATGTCGGCGAACAAGTCGCGCATGTCGGCCAAGGTGTCGATCGCAACACCACAACGCCCAACTTCGCCAAGCGACATCGGATCGTCGGAGTCGAGTCCAAGAAGGGTCGGCATGTCGAAGGCCGTCGACAATCCGTCACCACCGGCTCTGATGATGTCCTTGAAGCGCTGGTTGGTGTCGATGGCGGTGCCGAAGCCGGCGAACATGCGCATCGTCCAAAGCTTGGAGCGATACATCGAGGCGTAGGGGCCACGGGTGTACGGGAACTGCCCCGGATGCTCTCCGTCCTCGGGGCCGTACACCGGCTCGAGGGGAATACCCGACATCGTCTGAAATCGCTCGGTGCGAACACGGGACTCGTCGAAGGCCTTCTTCCATTCCGCACGAGGATTCATGGACATCATTGTGTCCTCTCCGATGCGGGAAGACTGCACTGGGCCGTTCCACCAGGCATGCGATGACGGTTGGTCGCGATCCAGCGGTACACGAAACCAGCGACCGCCCGAACCCCGGGCAGAACGATGATGCGCCCGAGGAGCGCCCAACCTTTGCCGCCGTACACGAGGGTACGAGCGACCGCGACATGGCCCGATGCCCGTTCACCATCGGCTCCCACCCACTGGACCGCTTCCTCACAGGCGGCCTGTGAGAGTCCAAGCTGTTCGAGGTCGAGAGATTGCCACGAACGAATGTCGGGGTGGCGGCGGATCCGCCTCTCGACGAAGCGGACACTGCGCGTGCAGAAGGCACAGTCACCGTCGAAGACGAGAAGAGGACGATCCATACCCTCAGTGTGCCAGCACCACGAGACGACGACCACCGGAGCGGGTCACGGGACCTAGGTCACGAGTTGGGAACCCGACCAATCAAAGGTTGGGCCACCCTCACACGCTGATCGAATCCGTCCTCGTAGGGAAGCCACCCCATCCGATCGGGCCACAGCAGTTGCACGAGGGGGAACGAGCCTCGATGCCAGGCGTGACCGGTCGCACAGAACTCGGCGACCTCATCGGCGTCGACCGAGGCGAAGACACATCGAAGGTCGTTGTCGAGCAAGCCCTGGAGCGGGACGTCGCACGGAATCTCGACTCCTCCCTCGAGTTGTTGGGCCACCAGATCCAAAAGACCACTCGCCGCCACCGGAGTCAGTCCGAACACCACGACTTCCGGAAAACCGAATCGAGCGGGAAAACCGATGGTGTAGGCGTAACCCGGTCGAGGCGGTTCGAGGTCGACTCGAGCGCCGATGGGTTCGATGGCCCAACCCTTGGTCTCGATCATCCACTCGATCTTTTCGGCGTGAGGGATGTGGAAGTCCGGTATCGGCACGTCGGCCATGCCCCAGCGTGGCACACGACCGACCAAGATCTCACTCCGGAACACCTAACGTGAACGATGCCGTGTACCGCTTCTTGCTCCGCCCCCGATGGATCGGCTTCCATCTCCTGTGCCTCGCCGCCGTAGTGGGCATGATCGCGCTTTCCTTCTGGCAGTGGGGTCGCTTGGCCGATCGCAGAGACTTCAATGCTGACGTTCGAGCACGGTCCGAGGCCCCACTCGTCGACGTCTCGGCACTCGATGTGTCCTCACCAGGTGATCTGGAATGGCGCGCTGTCGTTGCAACCGGCACCTACCTCGTCGACGATCAGGTTCTGATCGTCAATCGCAGTCAGGACGGTCGGGCCGGAACGAATGTCGTGACACCACTTCGCCTGAACGATGGGCGAATCATCGCCGTCACCCGCGGCTTCATCGGCCTCGATCAGTCGGCGGCCGAGGCCCCTTCAGGAGAAGTGGTCGTGGCCGGAATACTGCGAGCGACCGAAAAGCGACGTTCGGGCCAACCCACCGAACCCGTCGGAGTAGTGGACGAGCTGTTCCGCCTCGATCTCGACAGATTGGCCACACAGATCGATGGTGAACTTCTTCCGCTGTCGCTCGCGATGGAGACATCCCGTCCAACCGACGACCCGATTCTGCGTCCGATCGCGCCTCCGGTCCTCAGCGAAGGGTCACATCTCTCGTACGCGATCCAGTGGCTGATCTTCGCTGCATGCGTGGTGATCGGCTGGATCCTTGCGGTACGCCGATCCGTCGGCCGCACTCGGTCAACTTCGCTCGATCGTTGACATCCGGCGGAACTGCTCCACGACGTCGGGGGACTCGTGCGTGGCGTCGAGAGTGCGGTACACCGTCTCCACGTTGACGCTCACCCGACCGAATTCACCCCAGCCTGCGAAGTCGCCGAGATGGCGGGCGATGTCACGAGCCGCCTCGAACGCATCGATGCCCGCCGCATGTCGAGCCGACGCCTCCCGTTCGACGAAGGACAGATAGTCACGGACTTCGGCCACCCCTCCTTTGTCGGTGAGTGGACCGTGCCCCGGAACGATCGTGTCGACATCGAGGCCGAGGATGTAGTCGCACGCCGCTATCCAGTTCGACAATGGGCCGGCCCACACGATCGGCGTCCCGCCGATGAAGAGGATGTCTCCCGTATAGACGGTGCGTGCATCAGGCACGACGGCGATCACGTCGCCAGCAGTGTGAGCCGGTCCGACCTCGACCAACTCGATGACCCGTCCGCCAATTTCGATGTCGAGCCGTCCGTCGAAAGTGCGAGTCGGGAGCTTCAGCTCGATCCCATCGAAATGAAAGTCGCCGAAGAAACTTCGGAAGAGCTCGCCGATTTCCCCGGGGGCGGCATTGAGAGCGGCGAGCATCGAGGGCGGCACTTCGGTCATCTCGTGCGCAGCGGCCGTCGACGCAATGATTTCGGCGCCATCGACCAATTGATTCCCGTAGCAATGGTCGCCGTTCGCATGGGTGTTCACGAGCGACGCGATGGGGGCGCTTCGAGTGATCCCCGACATCGCATCGAGCATGTCCCCGGTGAGCACCAGATCGAAGAGGGTGTCGACCAGTAGTGATGCTCCGTCGCCGACGACGAGGCCGGCATTGCTCCAGCCCCAACTGCCGTCGGGCTGCAAATAGGCATGGCAGCCGTCGCCGATCTCGACGAGGCCATGCTCGAAGGGTCGCAGATGCGCCATGTCTCGATCGTAGGGCGGAGTCCGGGCGAGGAGACTTGACAGGGAACACCTGTTCGGTGACACTCATCAGATGACCATGAGCGAGGTCCGTCGTACGGCTCAAAAGTCCTTCGACGACGCCGGCACACCCCTCGCCGACGTCACCTTTTGCATCCTCGACCTCGAAACCACCGGAGGTTCGGCTGCTGACGACCGCATCACCGAGATCGGTGCCGTCTCCTACCGCGGTGGCGAATGCCTCGGCACTTTCCAAACCCTCGTCAACCCTGATCGAGCGATCCCTCCCTACATCACCGTCCTCACGGGAATCACCGAGTCGATGATCGCCCCGGCTCCCCGCATCGAGGCCGTTCTGCCGTCACTGCTGCACTTCATCGGCGACTCGGTTCTCGTTGCACACAATGCCCGATTCGATGTCGGATTCCTGAACGCCGCCCTCATCCGCGCCGACCGCGACCCTCTCGTCAACCGTGTCCTCGACACCGTTCCACTGGCTCGCCGACTCGTACGCGACGAAGTTCCCGACTGCAAGTTGAGCACCCTCGCCACGCGCCTGCGACTCCCCCATCAACCGAATCACCGCGCGCTCGACGACGCCCTGACCACGGCCGACCTGCTGCACTTTCTCATCGAACGCGCGAGTGGTTTCGGCGTCATGGGTCTCGACGATCTGATCGGCCTTCCTCGACTCGACACCCACCCTCTCGCCGCCAAACTTCGACTGACCGAAAAGCTGCCGAGATCTCCGGGTGTGTACCTCTTCATCGATGCAACGGGTCGCGTCCTGTACGTCGGCAAAGCCACCAATCTTCGCCAACGAGTTCGCAGCTACTTCAGCACTGGGGAGACACGGCGCAAGGTCGGTGCCCTCCTTCGCCAGACCCACGACATTCACCACATCGAGACCCCCGATGCGTTCACGGCCGGCGTCCTCGAGTTACGCCTGATCCGTCATCTGACGCCGCACTACAACCGCGCCGGAACCACGATCGACAAGTACTGCTACGTGCGCCTCACCACCGATGAAGATTGGCCACGGCTCGTGATTTCGAAGAATCCGGCCGCCAAGGGGCTCCACATCGGCCCGCTGTCGAGCCGTACATCGGCTCGGCTCGTCGTCGAAGCCATCGAATCCGTCGTTCCGCTACGGCGCTGCACCGTGCGAATGGGACGTAACTATCGTCCACCCGACGATGCGCCGGTGTGTTCAGCCGCCCAACTCGGCGTCGCCCATTGTCCGTGTTCGGGCCACGCCGACCCCGAGGCCTACGCCGACATCGTGCGGTTCGTCGAACGAGTTCTCACCGGCGAGCCCGAACCTTTGATCGACCGTCTGCGCGAAAGAATCGACGAACTCTCGCGAACTCTGCGCTACGAGGAGGCTGCAGAAACACGCGACCGAATCAACGCACTTTTGGCCGCTTTGTCTCGACAGCGCGCCGTCGATGCCCTTCGACGAGCCGGACGATTGACCGTCCGAGACGGCGAGCTCGAACACGAGTTCACGCACGGAGCCCTTACCGCCGTCTCCCGCTTGGATGAAATCGCCACAGACCTCAGTCTTCCGATGGTCGCCGACGGTGCGCTCGATCCTCCGACCGTCGACGGAGACACCAGCCGACCACTCGATCGACACGCTGCAGACGAAGTCGCCTTCGTCGCACGCCATCTCGAGACCGTGGGCGACGCTCAGGTGATGTCGTGCACCGGCGACTGGTCCTGGCCGACGATCAATCTGCCCAGCGTGCGCCGAGCCGGTCGATCCGAAGAGCCAGACATCGTCCGTCGGGCATCGCGGCGCTGATCGCATCGACGGCGTCGGGCGCGCACAGACACGCAATCGTCGGCCCCGAGCCCGACAACCAGGCTCCATAGGCCCCAGCCGAACGCATGGCTTCGAGGGCTTCACGACTCCGAGGAACCTTGGCCAGCCGAACGTCCTGGTGCAAGCGATCCCTCGTTGCTTCGGCAAGAAGTGACACGTCGCCCGATGCCAAGGCCGCGATCCACATCCCCACTCGCGCCGCATTGAACACCGCGTCGTCACGAGACACCATCTCGCTCAGGGTCTCCCGACTCTCCGACGTGGAGGTTTTGTACGGAGGAATCCACACCACGACCGACGGATCGACAGAAGTCGTCACGCGAACCACCTGTCGTTCGGCGACGACGACCACACCACCGAAGGCGCTCGCCGCCACGTTGTCGCCATGACCCTCGGCATCTAGAGCTCGTTCGAAAATCGTCTGCCGATCTACATCGAGAACATCGTGATCGGTCTGCTGCTGCAGAGCCAACGCCACCGCTCCGACACGCACCGCCCCCGAAAAGCCGAGTCCACGACCCGACGGAATCGACGTGCGCACCCAAAGCTCTCCATTCCCACCGGCCGCCGTGAAGGCGGTGGCTGCCGGATGGCGACCGCGTGCGACGTCGGCGCCGTCAGGAACTCCATCGACGACGAAACCAAGTTCGGCGGTGAGGTCGAGGGCCATACCGAGTACGTCGAAACCGGGGCCAAGATTGGCCGAAGACGCCGGAACGACGACTCTCATCCGCGTCTCAACCGTTCGACACCGTGACGAGGCCTTCGAGGACTCGCGCTGCGGCACCGGAATCGATCGACGCGCGCGCCATGTCGAGACCAGTCGGTAGATCGGCGGCTGCGTCGGCTACGACGAGTCCGGCCGCCGCGTTGAGAATCACGATGTCTCGATGTGCACCACTCTCCCCGGCCACGACCCTCCGGACGGCTTCGGCGTTGACCTCGGGGGTTCCACCCACCAGCTCGTCGGGAATAGCCGGGGCCAATCCGAGTTCGACTGGGTCGACCGAGAACGTCCGGACTCGACCGTTACGAAGCTCGAGAACTGTCGAGGTGCCGGTCGTCGTCAGTTCGTCGAGACCCTGGCCGTGTACCACCCACGACGACACTGAACCGTGCAGGCGCAGTGACGCGAGCATGCGTTCGGCGACGTGAGGATTGGCGACACCGATCACCTGACGACGTACGCGGCCGGGATTGGCCATGGGACCAAGCAAGTTGAACACCGTCGGAACTCCCACCTCACGGCGGGCCGGCGCCGCGAAGCGAAAAGCAGGGTGGTAGCGAGGGGCCAGACAAAACCCCATTCCCACGTCTTCGACACAACGTTTCACACCGGCCGGATCGAGTTCGACGCGCACACCGAGGGCCTCCAGAACATCGGCAGTTCCGCACTGCGACGACGAAGCCCGCGCCCCGTGCTTGCAGACCGGAACTCCGGCCCCGGCGACGACGAGCGCCGCCATTGTGCTCACGTTGATGGAGTGACTGCGATCGCCGCCGGTTCCGACGATGTCGATCGCTCGGCTTGCGAGTTCGTCATCGAGCGGAACGATCTCGGCCGCCGCCAAGACAGCATCGAGTAGGCCAGAGATCTCCTCGGGTGTCTCACCCTTGGCGCGCAAAGCAATGATGAAGCCGATCAACTGCGCCGGAGTCGCGTCGCCGGCCAGGATCGTGGCCATGGCAGTGCGTGCGTGGTCTGCCGGAAGATCTTCTCGATCGAGCAGACGCGAAATCAGTGTCGGCCAACCACCAATGACTTCGAGAGCTTCGGACACGCTGTCAGGTTAGAGCGACCATCGGTCGCATCGACCATGAGATTCGAATGACGACTTCGAACGACGTTCAGGCCGTTCGGCGGCGTTGCCGCACGATTCGACGCCTCTCGCGCTCGGTTGTGCCGCCCCACACCCCCACCTTTTCCCGACTGGCCAGTGCATGTTCGAGACACGCCACTCGCACATCGCACAGCGCGCACACATCCTTGGCCACCTCGGCCTCTTCGTCGGTCTCCGGAAAAAAGACTTCCGGATCGAGACCACGGCAAGCGCCCAGTTCTCGCCAGACAACGTTCATGACCTACCCCCTACCCCACGGCGACCTTAGAACCGTCGGGCTGGGGATGTAAAGAGGTTCTTAACTGCGCAGGTCGGAGACGAGTTCGGCCACGTTCAGGGCCGACAACTCGATCTCTTCCAGGTAATTCGGGTGATCACACACCAGGACTCCACCAGAAGTGGCCAAGGTTTCGATCTGTCCAGCGGTCACGTCGAAGTGGAGATAATGCACGGCCGACGTGGTGTCTTCGCGGGTGAGCTGGTTCTCGTGCTGGGCCTCGGGGTACGAGCGAATCTCGGAGCCGTCGGAGAGGCGAATGGCGATCGAGCGTTCCATGCCGACCAGACGGGGTAGCCATTCCCGCATCGAATCGTCGCTCGTCAACTCGATAAAGAGCGTTGCGCACAGTCGACCGGACTCGGGAATCATCGGGTTGTAGATGTCGAGTTCGATCTGAATCTCTTCGTCAGTCGAGAGCTTCTCAGCGCGAGCCATCTCCTGGATCTGCGAACGAATCGTCTCTCGATTCTCGAAGACGATCGACACGAAAGTGCCGAGCATGAGTCGACGACGCGCCTTCAGGTCGATGATCTGTCGACGGAACTCTTCGCGGTTGCGTTCGTAGGCACGCAGGTCGAGGATGTCGTCGAGGGTGAGTTTGCGGGGGGACATGGTGGATGTCACTTCGTCTCCTGGGGGATCACTTCTTCGGTTCTTCGGGGATGCCGTAAGCACGAGCCACGAGTTGCAGAGGATGCATCGGCTCACGACCGGTTTGTTCGTTGATGGCCACATTCGCGAGGTGGCAGTCGCCGGTGACGACGTCGCTGTCGGCCTTGTTGATCTCGTCGGCCAACTTGGCGGCAATGGGCAACGACAGATCAGCATTCTCGGCGCGCAACCCCCACATGCCGTCGATTCCGGAGCACTGCTGAACCAACTTGATCTTGGCGCCGGTGAGCTTCATGAGATCACGGCTCTTGAGGCCGATGTTCTGAGCTCTCAGGTGGCACGGCGTGTGATAGGCGATGCTCTCGGGGATGTGGCCGGTGAAATCGGTGTCGAGCGACGTGTCGTCACCCTTGTGGATCTTGATGAGGTATTCGCTCGAGTCGTAGGTGTTCTCGGCAACCAACTTCGCATCGGCGCCACCGATGTAATCGACGTAGTCCTTCTTCAACACGTAGCCGCATGTCGGCTGGGGAACGACGATGTCGTTGCCCTGACGAACCGAGGTCGCCAGAGCAGCCACGTTCTCGGCGGCCACTTTCTTGAACTGCTCGATGTCGCCACTGTGAAGGAACGGCGCACCGCAACACTTCGTGGTGTTGGCCAAGGTGCATTCGACTCCGTTGCGCTCGTACACCTTCACGAGATCGTGACCGATCTCGGGAGCCTGATATTCGACGAGGCATGTGGGGTAGATGGCGACGCGCCCCTGTCGCTTACCGAGACGCAGCTTCGGGCGACGGTTGAACCAAGTGGTGAAACGCTGGCGCGCGAACGGAGGTAGCAAACGCTTCGACGACACGCCGGCGGTCTTTTCGACCGCCTTGCGCACCACCGATTCCTTCTTCGCGCCGAGCACCTTGTTGGCAATCGGCGTCGCCGTGGCCACCTTGCCGAGAAGGTCGGTACGACCCATCACCTTGGTGGTGAGGCGATCGCGCAGACCGACCTGCTTGTTGACCGTGCGCATGGCGTCGGCCCGCAACATGAGTCGGGGAAAATCGAGATCCCATTCGCTCTGACCCGGGATGTACGGGCAGTTGATGTAGCAGAGCTTGCACTGGAAGCACTCGTCGATCACCTGATCTTGTTGAGCCGGAGTGAGTCGACCGGCGTCCTGATCCTCGTGCTGATCGATGAAGTCGAACAACGTGGGAAAGGCCGTGCAGAACTTGAAGCACAGGCGACACCCATGACACAGGTCGTACACACGCGTGAGCTCGTCACGAACGTCCTTTTCGTCCAGATATTTCGGATGTTTCGGGTCGTATGTGATGGTCACGGGAGTCCTCGCTCGTCGAGATACAACTATCGGGGCATCGAAAGGGTCGACGCGCCTTGCGGCGACGTCGACCCCCTCGACATGTTCTTACCAGACGACGTGGTGTCGATCAGAGTGCGGCGAGACCCTGCTCGAAACGTCCGGCGTGGCTCTTCTCGGCTCGGGCGAGAGTTTCGAACCAGTCGGCGATTTCGGCGAAGCCCTCGTCGCGGGCAGTCTTGGCGAACCCGGGGTACATCTGGGTGTACTCGTAGGTCTCGCCTTCGATCGACGCCTTGAAGTTGGCCTCGGTCTCGCCGATCGGAAGATCGGTGGCCGGGTCGCCCACTTCGGCGATGAACTCGAGGTGACCGTGAGCATGTCCGGTCTCACCTTCGGCGACCGAACGGAACAGGGCGGCGGCATCGGGGTAGCCCTCGACGTCGGCCTTCTGAGCGAACCAGAGGTAGCGACGGTTGGCCTGGCTCTCGCCGGCGAACGCGTGCTTCAGGTTCTCGTGTGTCTTGGTGCCCTTCAGGCTCATGACAACTTCTCCTTTGCTGGGTTGTTGGGGGTTGTTGACGTGGGACTTGCCATGTCGTGTCCCACGGCGCACCGCGGGCAGACACCTTTGAACAGAATCGAGGCTTCCCGAACCTCGAAACCGTCGAGTCCGTCCACAGGAAGGCCATCGGCCCCCGACACGTAGACGTCACGAACATCACCGCACCGATCGCACACCACGTGGTGGTGATCATCGGTGTTGGGGTCGAAACGGGTGGCACCCGTTCCCAGATCGAGAGAGCGCAGCTCGCCCATCGCCGCCAGATCGGTGAGAGTCTGGTACACGGTGCGCAGAGAGATGCCGGGCATCTGGGCCGACGCTTCGGCGAAGAGGGCATCGGCCGTCGGATGGCCGTCGTTCTCGTGCATCAAACGAAAGAGGAGTTGCCGCTGGGGGGTCACCTTCAAGCCATTGGTCCGAAAAGATTCGGTGAGTTCAGCCGGCGATCGCACGACTCGAGATTAGGGCTCACGATCTGTTCGTTCGCAAGTCGTGCAGATTGACATTCTGTGAAAACTGTCTCAGGGGTCGCCGACTACCCTCATCCCGTGCCCGCCGCCCGACTTTTCGACCGACCGACGATGGCCCGAGCACTGGCCGACGAAGAATTCGACGTCTTGGTGGTCGGCGGCGGTGTCACCGGACTCGGTGTGGCCGTCGATGCCGTGTCACGCGGACTACGGGTGGCGCTTGTCGAACGTGACGATTTTGCCAGCGGAACCTCGTCCAAGAGCTCGAAATTGATTCATGGCGGACTTCGCTATCTCCAACAAGGCGACGTTCGCCTCGTATACGAGGCCCTTCACGAACGCCAACGCCTCTATCGCAATGCTCCCCACCTCGTTCGAGTTCTGCCCTTCATGATCCCGATCCTTTCGAAGGACGGAGTCGTGTCAAAAAAGATCGCCCGCGCTCTCGGCTCGGCTCTCTGGATGTACGACGTCACGGGTGGCTGGCGAATCGGACGCTTCCACCGTCGGGCGCGACGAAACAAGGCGCTCTCCTACATGCCCACCATGAATGCCGAGCGCCTCGCTTCGGCCTACGTGTACTACGACGCAGAGGCCGACGACGCCGGACTCTGCTTGGCTCTCGCCCGCACCGCCGCCGAGCTCGGTGCGGTGGTGATCAATCGCACCTCGTACCTCGGAGACCGCCGCGTCGAGCTCGACGGACGTTCCTTCGACGTTCGCGCCCGCGTAATTGTCGACGCGACCGGCGTCTGGAACCGTCAGGTTCCCACTCGTCCGGCCAAGGGAGTTCACCTCACGGTTCCCTGGGAGAAAGTGCAGAACTCGATCGCTGTCGTCATTCCCGTACCGAAGGATCGACGTTCGCTCTTCGTCGTTCCGTGGGGACCACGACCCGACGGAACGTTCAGCCACACCTACGTCGGCACGACCGACACCGGTTACGAGGGTCCGCTCGACGACCCGCAGTGCACGCGCGACGACATCGAGTACGTATTGCGTGCGTTGAATGCGAGCGTGACCACGGGAGTGACGGTCGACGACGTGACTGGCACCTGGGCCGGATTGCGACCCCTCGTCATCGGCGACGATTCCACCTCGGGCCGAACCGCCGATCTGTCGCGTCGGCATCTCGTCACGACAGGCGACGACGGAACCATCACGATCACCGGTGGAAAACTCACCACCTATCGTCGCATGGCCGAAGACACCGTCGACGTGGTCGTCGAACAACTCGGGCACCGTGCCCGTTGCCGAACCAAACGCTTGCGCCTCTACGGACACGACGGTCGTCGCGAACGCGCCGTCGCCGAACTCGTCCGCCTCGATCCGTCTCTTGGCGCACCGCTGATCGACGGCCTTCCGTACCGACGAGCCGATGTCGTCCACGCAGCTCGCCACGAGATGGCGTGTTCGGTCGACGACGTACTCTCGCGTCGTACTCGCGCCCTACTCGTCGATCGAGACGGAGCACAGAATGCCGCGGCCGACGTGGCTCGAATCATGGCTTCGATCCTCGGCTGGGATCACGACCGCGAAATCGCCGAAGTAGCCCGTTTCGTCGAGATCTGCGAGCACGAACGGACCGCCGCCGGCCTACGAGAGGACGAACTCCATGCGTGAGATCACCGAACCCATCGAACTGGTCATTGCGCCTGGAGCGACGCCAACGACTCGATGGGCTCCTTCTCCGATTGCTTCGAGCGTCGTCGAGGAACTGGCCACGATCTGTCCGATCTCCACCGATGTCGACGAGCGCGCTCGGGCGAGCCGAGACTGGTGGCCCCTCACGATGCGATGGGCCCTTCACGGTGAGTTAGCGGCCCTCTGCGCCGTGGTGTGTCGACCGGCGTCGACCGACGACGTTTCCCGCATCGCGTCGATCTGCCATCGAGAGCGTGTTCCGCTCACACCGGTCGGCGGTCGCAGTGGCGTCTGTGGCGCCGCAATTCCTCGTCATGGTGGAGTCGTTCTCGACATGTCGGCCATGCAAGGAGTGAACGACGTCGACGATGTCTCATTGGTCGTCGACGTCGAACCCGGAACCTTCGGCCCCGATCTCGAACAACATCTCGCCCAGTTCGGAATGACGATCGGCCACTACCCGCAGAGTTTCGACATTGCCACCGTCGGCGGCTGGGTCGCCTGTCGCGGTGCCGGCCAGTACTCGACGCGCTACGGCAAGGTCGAGGACATGGTCGTGGGTCTCGAGGTGGTCCTGGCCGACGGTCGCGTGGTGCGAACTGGAGGTGCGCCGGCAGCATCGGCCGGACCCGATCTCACCCAGTTGTTCCTCGGAAGCGAGGGAACCCTCGGCATCGTGACGCGTGTCTGGTTGCGCGCCCATCCATCGCCGGTGTCGGAACGACGCGCCGCCTACGGGTTCCGTGATTTCGAATCGGGCCTCGATGCGTGTCGACGGGTCATGCAACGGGGCGGCACACCGGCCGTCCTTCGCCTCTACGACGCCGACGAGAGCGCGCGCGGGCGCGGTGGCGACGGCACGATCTGCGTCCTCCTCGTCCTCGACGAGGGCGATGTCGCTTCGGTCGACGCGTCGATGGCGATCGTCGACGAGGAGGCACTCGCCACCGACGGGTGCCACCCTCTCGATCCGGAACTTGTCGCAGCCTGGCTCGAACATCGCAACGACACGAGCGGACTCCAGGCGCTCACCCGGAAGAACTTCGTGATCGACACGATGGAGATCGCCGGCCCATGGATCCGTCTGGCCAACGTGTTTCACGAGGCGCGTCGTGCTCTCACCGAAGCTGGCGCTCGAACCGCCACCTGCCACCTGTCGCACAGCTACACCGACGGCGCGTGCCTGTACTTCACCTTCGCCGCCAAGCCCGGCGACGAACAGGCCGACCTCGACCGCCTCTATCGCGACCTCTGGGACGCCGGAACCCGTGCGGTCCTCGCCGCCGGCGGGAACCTGAGTCACCATCACGGCATCGGACTCAATCGCGCCCCGTACGTACGCGAAGGACTGGGAAGCGGACTCGACGTCCTGAATGCGATCAAACATGCGCTCGATCCGCATGGCATCCTGAACCCGGGAAAGATGGGACTCGACGATGCTTTCGCAACCTGACGATCACACCACCGGTCGTTGGGATCGTCGCGCCATTCGCGCGGGCGGCTCGGTCGCACTCGTGTTCGCGGTGCCATTTTCCGTTGCGGCACGTCTCGTCGCCGGAGACTCGGCTCCCGACGGTGGACGAGCCGCACTGGCCGCGCTTCTCTCGTTCGGCGCTGCGGTGGGGTTTTTGCTCGGAGCCGGGGTGGCTGCATGGCACCAAAGCCGTCGTACACCGCTGTCGCACGGCATCGTCACGGCCGGTGTCACCTACCTGATTCCGCAAGCAGTGCTCATCGTGATCAAACTGGCACGCGGAGGCGACGTTCGCTGGAGCGGTGTGCTCTTCAACCTGACGGTTGCACTCGCCATGGGCGTGTTCGGCGGATTCCTGGGGGCCTATCTGCAGGATCGCGGAATGCGTCCGACCTCGCGGAGGGTCTGATGTCGATCCTGGTGATCGATGTCGGCACGAGCGGACTTCGCGCCGCCGTCGTCACGCCTGACGCTCGTGTCACCGCGCTGCACTACCGGCCATTCGCCCCATCGACGCCGGCTCCTGGACTCGTCGAGTTCGATGCCGACGAGATGGCGCGGCTCGTTCTCGAAGTTGCCCACCTCGCTCTCACCGATGGAGGCCCGGCCGACTTCGTGGGCATCACGGCTCAGCGCGCCAGCACCATCGCCTGGAGCCGATCCACCGGCCGAGCACTCGCTCCCGGTATCGGATGGCAAGATTTGCGCACGGTCGGCGACTGCATCGGCCTTCGCCTCGAACACGGACTCGCTCTGGCACCCAACCAGACTGCGACCAAAGCGAAGTGGCTGCTGCAGAACCTGGGTGACCACGATCGATCAGACATCTGTATCGGCACTCCCGACTCGTGGATCGCCTGGACCCTGTCGGGCTCGTCGCGCCTCCACGTGACCGATCATTCCAACGCCGCCGTCACCGGACTCGCGACGTTCACCGATGGTGCTCCCCGATGGAACGAACGGGTCGCGGCGCTCATGGGCGTCGACATCGCAATGCTTCCCACCATCGTCGATTCGTCGGGTTCGATCGGACAGGCCGCCGCACTTCCGGGCTCGCCCGTCATCGCGTCACTCGTCGGCGACCAACAAGCGTCGCTCATGGGTCAGTCCTGTGTGACCTCGGGTGTCGCAAAATGCACCTTCGGAACTGGCGGTATGTTCGACATGGTCACCGGGGGTACACCTCCTCCGTCGGCCGACCGTTCGAGCCACGGCACGTTTCCGATCGTCGCCTGGAGTCGAGCCGGGCGTCTCACGTGGGGCTCCGAGGCGATCATGCTGTCGGCGGGTAGCGCCATCGAGTGGCTCGTCGACGACATGGGTCTCGCCCCATCGGCGGCCGCCACCCACGACATTGCATCCAGCTGCCCGACGTCGGACGGCGTGTTCTTCGTTCCGGCTCTCCTCGGCCTGGCCACTCCTCAGTGGGATTACGGGGCCCGAGGGGGCCTCTTCGGATTGACGCGTGGATCGAGTCGAGCCCACATTGTCCGGGCCGTCCTCGAAGGTGTGGCCCACCGGGGCGCCGATCTCATGGAGGCGGCACTCGCCGACCATCCCGAACTCACCGTCGACGAAATCCGGATCGACGGTGGCATGAGCCGAAACCCCACCTTCGTGGCCGCCCTCGCCACCGCCACCGGACGCCCTATCGGCGTCTCACCGGTCACCGAGGCCACGACTCTCGGGGCCGCGTACTTGGCCGGATTGCACGGTGGGGTGTGGAAGGACCTGGACGACATAGCCGGTCAATGGCGGCCGAATGCGGTGGTCGAGCCCGACCCCACAGTCGATCGGGCTGCGTGGCGAGCCCAATGGGCCGAGGCTGTGACCCGAGTCGAGGGATGGATACCGGACCTCTCGGCCCTCGACTTCTAGGCTGTACGAGTCCTATCGACATCTTGATTGTGACGTCCCGATTCATGCCCGAAAGGATCAAACGGTGACATCGACTCCCCCGCGCCGACCCACGGCCGCCGACTCCACCCTTCTCGGTTTCGCCCAACAGGCCGAAATCGCCGCGCGCGATCTCTACCGTGTCGCTGCCGCGGCCGGCACCGGAGGCGAACAGAACTCCAGCGTCGCGACACTTGCTGCTCACCACGATGCGGCAAGCCAGGCGATCTCGGCCCTCATCGGACGTGACGCTCCGCAAACACGTCTCGACAGCATCTTCGATGCATACGAAGATCGCTTCACGGCCAGCACCGACGACCTCGCTCTGGCCGCCCACGAGCTCGAGAACACGATGGTCGCCACTCACCTGTCGCTTCTCGAGGCCCTCGAAGGGACCGACGGTGTGGCCCTCGTGTCGTCGGTGGTGATCGCCGAGGCTCGCCACGTGTCAGCGATGGCGGCCCTCGCTGGGCTGTCTCCGGTCGCCGATATCGAGGCCTACCTCGACATTCCCTCGTCCATCACTGCGTTGAGCCCGGAGAACTGATCATGGAGATGCAGAACCTTTCTCGTCGTCGTTTCCTTCTCGCCGGTGGTGCGAGCATTTCTCTCGGCGCTCTGCTCGCTGCCTGCGGCGGCGGACAGTCATCAGGTGTCGCACGTATCGGACTCGCCCCTGATCCGTCCGAACTTCCCGACGCTCCCGTCACCGACATCACACTTCTACGCACTGCGACGTCACTCGAGAACAACGCTATCTTCGTGTACGAGGCCGCCGCTGGTGCTGGCTATCTGTCAGGCGATGCTGCGAAATTGGCGGCCCGGTTCCTCGCCGATCACCGCGACCACGCCGCAGCCACGGCATCACTGACCGAAGCCGCCGGTGGACGCGCGTTCACCGAACCCAATCCTCGACTCCAATCGATCTACGTCGAACCCGCACTCGCCCTCATCGCCGAGGCCGCAGATCCGGCCGCCGACGTCCTCGCGTTGGCGTATGCCCTCGAAACTCTGGCCGGAGCGACGTACCAGATGTACACACCCATGCTCACCGACAAGGACCTCCGCCGGGCCGCAATGGGCATCGGAGAACAGGAAGCCCGTCACGCAGCCACCCTCGGCAGCGTGTTGAACCCGGCACGGCTCGTGTCGTCCCATGGTTCGTCAGTGGCTGCCGAGTACCGCGAAGACGGTGATCCGTCGCCGTTCTACGCCGCACCCTCGGCTTTCGGTACTCAGGCGCCGGTTCCCGTGACACTCGGCCCGGTCGATGCGGCTGGCGGACGAACCACCGTCAACCTCGAGACGCCGTACCTCAACTCGATGGCGTACGAATACCTCGACGAAGAGTGAGTCGGTCGCCCGTACACTTTCGGCGACGGTGAGTCGATCGGGTGACCGCGACGAAGGGATTCGTCGAGGAAAGTCGGGACTTCACAGAGCAGAGTGCTGGCGAGAGCCAGGTGGGGGCGACCTCACGGACAGTGCAACAGAGAAAGTCCGCCGATGGCCGGGCAACCGGCACAGGTAAGGGTGAAACGGTGCGGTAAGAGCGCACCAGCGGATGGGGCGACCCGTTCGGCTCGGCAAACCCCACTCGAAGCAAGGTCGAGCAGAGGAGACGAGTGGCTCGCTCGTTCCGGGAAACCGGAACACTTCTCGGGTAGACCGCACAGATGGATGGTCACCGGCTCTTCGGAGCCACAGAATCCCGCTTACAGATCGACTCACCGTCACCTCGTACCAGTACGGTTTCGGCATGGAACTCTCCCGCGTACCGTTGTCCGACATCGATCTCTCCGATCCGGAGTTCTGGCTGCAAGATCGCTCCTTTCGCGAAGGAGCCTTCAAAACACTTCGCGACGAGTCACCTTTCCAGTTCTTCGACGAGCGAGTGATCGAGGACGCGCCTTTCCCGCCCGGGCCGGGGTACCGAGCCATCACACGCCATGACGACATCTGGCACATCAGCCGCAATCCGCAGCTGTTCTGCAGCGGCAAGGGATCCAACATCGGTGACCTTCCCGTCGAGATGAACGAGTTCTTCGGCTCCATGATCAACATGGACGACCCCAAGCACTTCCGTCTGCGCAACATCGTCTCGCGCGGCTTCACGCCCAAAGAGATCACCCGCGTCGAGCGCCAGGTCATCGAACGCGCCGAGAAATTGGTGAACGACCTCTTCGAACGATTTCCGAACGGAGAATGCGACTTCGTCGAAGAGGTGGCCGCCCCCCTCCCACTCGCCATCATCTGCGACATGATGGGCATCCCCGAGGAGGACCACAAGCAGATCTTCCATTGGACCAATGTCATCCTCGGGGTCGGTGACCCCGAGTTCGTCGGTTCCTACGAAGACCTGATGCGAGTGGCACTCGAGATGTTCACCTACGCCCAGAATCTCGGCCAGTCGCGAGTCGACTCACCGCAGGACGACGTCACCTCGGCCATGATGAACGCCGTTGTTGACGGAGAACGTCTCACCGCCCAGGAGTTCGGATCGTTCTTCATCCTGTTGGTCGTCGCCGGCAACGAAACCACTCGAAACGCGATCAGTCATGGCATGAAGTTGCTCACCGACCATCCCGATCAGCGCAAGATCTGGTTCGACGACTTCGAGACCCACACCAAGACGGCCGTCGAGGAGATCGTGCGCTACGCCACGCCGGTCATCCACTTCCGACGTACTGTCACCGAAGACACCGAGCTGTCGGGCCAGAAGTTGAACGCCGGAGACAAGGTCGTGATGTTCTACGCATCCGGCAATCGCGACGAGCGCGCCTTCGACAACCCGTACAAATTCGACATCACTCGTACCGTGACGCCGGCGCAGGTGGGTTTCGGGGCCGGCGGGCCGCACTTCTGCCTCGGCGCGAACCTGGCTCGTCGCGAAATCGCCGTCATGTTCGATGAAATACGCCGACGTATGCCGAATCTACGAATCACTGGAGAACCGGCGTACCTGCAGAGTTCGTTCATCAACGGCATCAAGCGCATGCCGTGCTCTTGGAACTAGAGGCAGGCTCTCACTGACCCATCTCGCCGGCGATGTAGTGCCGACGACACAAAAGTTCGTAGCGGACCACGTCACCGAACAACGGTGCAGACTGATTCTCGCTCGTGTCACCGACCACCACGGTCTCGCCCTCGTACACGACCGTTCCGTTCACCACTCGAGCATTGTGGGTGGCTCGTGATCCACACCAGCACCTGGCTTCGACCTGCATCTCGACCCGCTCGTCGGCGACTTCGAGCATGCGTCGAGTTCCGTCGAACAAGAGGCCTCGAAAATCGGTGATCAGCCCGAAGGCGTACACGTCGACATCTAATTCATCGACCACACGGGCCAATTGGTCGCATTGCTCCGGTGTGTAGAACTGCACCTCGTCGCACACGAGGAAGTCGAGAGGGTGTCGGGTCCGGACCAATTCGAACACGTCGAGGCCCGACGACACTTCGACGGCCGGCGCCGACACACCGAGTCGGCTGGTTACCTGCGTGCCGTCACGATCGAGCTTTGTGAGGATCAACCCACGCAGCCCACGTACTGCGAGATTGTGGTGGATCTGCAACGCCAAGGTGCTCTTTCCCGAGCCCATCGTGCCGTAACTGAAACGAAGAATCGCCATGTCCGCCTGCGAACCTAGTCTGCGCGCCTAGACGTCACCGGGTATCACGAGGTAGTCGCCGAGCACGGCCTCGGTTCTCCGCCATGAGACCGCCATGTCGCCGCGCAGCGAGTCACGACGCTGTCCGAGAGCCCGAATCACGAAACCATCGTCACGATCGACCCACGTGGGATGCACCCGCGGCTCGGATACGTCGAATCCACCTTCGGTTCGGGTGACGGTGAACTCGACGATTGCGCCGTCCTGGGTGCTGGCTGCCCACCGTTCACCGGTCGGCATGTTCGACAAGAAATTTCCGAGGCTGTTCACCACCCAGAGGTCACCATACTTCTCGATGCTCTGCAGCAGGTGAGGGTGCGACCCGATCACGAGGTCGACGACTTCCGAAGCGGCCAATCGTTCGGACCACTTCTTCTGATCGGCATTGGGTCGATTGGAACCCTCGTTGCCCCAGTGCATGCTCACGACGACGAATTCGGCTCCCATCTCGCGGGCCTTCTTCGCGTCCTCGACGATCCGATCGATGTCGATGCGGGCCGACCGCCACGGCTGATCGGCCGGGAGTGACAGGCCATTGAAGTGAACCGTGTACGACAGATGCGACATCACGATTCCGTTGACGTCGAACGTCGTCGGCTCGATCTCCTCCGGAGTACGAGCGATGCCGTGTTGGTCGAGTCCGAGCTGGTCGAACACGTCGAGCGTGTGATCGATACTCGCCGTGCCGCCATCCATCACGTGATTGCTCGCTGTCGAACATCGGTCGTACCCGGCACCGATCAGCGCTGACGCGACTTCCTCGGGGACCTGGTATCGAGGCATGGTCGAATATGCGACACCCGGAGGAGCGAACAACGTCTCGAGATGGCACACGGCCAGATCGGCGGCCGAGATGATGGGCGCGACTTCTTCGAACATCGGACCGAAGTCGAACCCCTCTCCCCCTGCGTGTCGCCGAGCCGCACTCCACAGTGGACTGTGTACGAGGGTGTCGCCGGTGAAGGAAAGTACTGCGACGCCGTCTGGTCGGGGGGACTCCGTCGTGATCGACGTCGTAGTCGACGTCGTGGACGTCTCGGGTACCGACACCAGGCGTTCGGGTTGTTTGGGTGGGGCGAGTTCCACGAGCATCGGTCGACTCGACGTGGTGGTGTCCTCGGTCGAAGATGTCGACGAACACGCCACGAGAATTGCGCCGACTGTCACGGCGACTGCGGCGTGAAGTTTCGGCCTCACTCGCTCAGCCTGACACACACTCAGCAGGACGTGAGAGATTCCACAGCCGTAGCGAGTGCGGCCGGCCCACCGAACAAAGTCACGTTGGAGGGATCGAGACGATCGATGACCTGATGAGTGGTCCACGGAACACACGTACCGGGAACGAGCATCAACGGCGTTCCGTCGGCGCGAGTCGCATAGGGAACTGCGGTCAGTGCATCGGGGAAGTTGAGGCTGGTCGCCAACATCACTCGCTGACTCTGGGCGTGGGACGTCCACACGGATGCGGATCTCTCCGACGGATCGGCAGCGCCGTAGACGACGACGTTCATGGTGGATCGAAGATCGGCCAGAACCTCGTCGGAGAAGGCGCCCGGAGCGGCGACCAGATTCACCTGGGTCACACCGAGGGTGCGCAACAGATCTCGGCTGCCGTCGGTCAGACCTCGTTGACCGTCGACCATCACGAACGGCTGCTCGTACACCGCAGCCGCCGCCGAGGCGATGAGCGGATCCTGAAAATCTCGTCCACTCGCCATCCACGCCACTCGCGACGTCGACTTGTACCACGAGACACGGGTGAGGAGTTCGGCGGTCTCGTAGCGAGTCGGACCGAAGAACCGAATCACATTGGCTCCAGTGAGCTGCTTCACTGCGGACAACACGTCGTCGCTGACCACGGCCGGACCACCAGCGACGTACACCGTACGAGGGGCCAGACGAACCAACTGATCGCGAGTCGACGCCGGAATCGACGTGGCTGTCACGAGAAGGACAGGGGCATCGACTCGGGCAGCCGTCACACCGGCAGCCAGCGAGTCGGGGAAGTTCGTACCCGTGGCGAGGTAGACGGTCTCAGTCGACGACCAGAACGACGCCGTGGCGGCGGCCGATGCGAATCGATCGGCGCCGTGAACGCGCTTCACGGTTTTACCGTTCATCGGAGAATCGGGAGACGCGTTCTCGTCTGGAGTCTCGACTCGCGGATCCTGAACCTCGACTCCGTTGAAGCGAGCGATGGTGAGGGCATCGTCGACCGAGCCACGAAATTCGAAGTGCATAGGGTCACGAATGACACTCGACTTCGATGCCATCGGCGATGCGCAACCTCCACTCCAGCCGTAGCCACCCCACAAGAGACCCCACTTCTGCGCCGTCTGGATGACCCATTGCGGGAGGTTCGTCTTCATCGGCATCGCGCACGCAGTGAGGATTCCCTGTGTCGAATCCGGGTAATAACGAATCTCGGGATTGCTCGACACGTTGATGTCGACGGCAAGTCCGTACGAGTGGTACGACAGCGAGTTCGCATCGAGACTCGAACAGTCCTTACGGGAGTTCGAAGTGCAGCGGAAGTTGTAGGCCATCGCATCGTTCAGCCGATAGCCGGCATCTTGAATCTCGGTGAGGAATCCCATGAACAACAGGTGGGCGGCGTACGGCGCCTTGATCTGTTTGGCGTTCAGGCGGCCGACCTTTTCTGGATTGGCCGCCATGTTGGCCTCCCACTCGGCCAGAGCCGGTGAACCGTTGTACGACCAACCGAGCCACTTCCACCCCGCTGACAGCTCCCCACCCACCGACTCATAAGGGAACGGAGGCGTCCCCCAGCCCTTCTCGGCGATCTTGCCCCAATCGGTGATGAGACAACCCGACACGTCGCCGGATGCGATCTGCTCGGTCGAGCACTTGGGCGGCATCGACGGCAGCGTCCACGGCGTGTTGTCGGACGTATCGCCGATCGCTGCTGCACCCGCGACCGACGGACCCGTCACCATCGCCATCACCACGGCCGCATAGGCCACGAGGGAGATCACGAGTATCAGGGGAGCGACTCGCAACGAGCGACGGGGACCTTGGAACACGAGGACAGGTATCGGACGGGTTGGGGCCGACTTGAGGAAAAACTGCAAGGACGGGTCGCGAGCAGGGCCGGAGTACAGTCATCGGGATTCGGGAGGGGGCATGATGCGGTTCGAGCAGGGGTTCCGAGGACGAGTGGCCGTCGTCACCGGTGGGGGCACCGGAATGGGCCGTGAACTGGTCCGCCAGTTGGCAGCCGACGGCTGCGACGTCGCCACCTGCGACGTGATCGACGACAACCTCGCCGAAACCCGAGCCCTGTGCTCCGACCTACCTGGCGCCGTCTTCACCTGGATTGCCGACGTCTCTGACGAGTCACAGGTTCTGGCATTTCGCGATGCCGTCGCCGACTGGCGACCGAACGTGCACCTTCTTTTCAACAACGCCGGAATTGGTGGGGGCGGAAGCGTGGTCGACATCGACCGCCAGGAGTGGGAGAAGACCTTCGCCGTTTGTTGGTACGGCGTCTACTACAACACTCTCGCGTTTCTCCCTCTCCTCGTGAAGTCAGACGTGGGCCATGTGATCAACACCAGTTCGGTCAACGGGTTCTGGGCCACCCTCGGACCCGGCGTTCCGCACACCGCGTACAGCGCTGCGAAATTCGCCGTAAAAGGGTTCACCGAGGCGCTCATCACCGACTTTCGTATCAATGCTCCACACCTACGAGCTTCGGTGGTGATGCCCGGACACATCGGTACCTCGATCGCCATCAATTCGCGCAAACTTCTCGGGCAGGATCCCAAAGAGATGACGAGCGATCAGGTGCAAAAGGTGCGTGAACGTCTGGCGCGAACCGGGCTTGATCTCTCAGGCGCGAGCGACGAAGACATTCGCGTGGGTATCCAGGCTCAAGGAGAAGCTTTCCGCGATCAAGCCCCCATGTCGGCCGAAGTGGCCGCGGGCATCATCCTCGACGCCGTCCGAAGCGAGACGTGGCGAGTGCTCGTCGGTGATGACGCGATTCTGCTCGATCAGATGGTGCGCGCCGAACCGACCGAGGCGTATGAACTCGACTTCTTGGCCCGCTTGCACGCCAAGGGAGCCATGACGTTGACCGAACGGGAGTGAGGGACGTCCGAACGTTTTCGGAGATCACCATTCCTGGTTGACTGCCCTCGTGGTCGGTGAACAGTCGAGTATCTCTGCCACGGGCGCGATTGGCGTCCTGCGCGAGGTCAAGGAATTCGAACGTCGAGTCGCTCTCACGCCATCAGCCGTCCGCACACTGACCGAACGGGGTCATCGTGTCGTCGTCGAGACCGACGCCGGACTCGGGTCGGGCTTTCGAGACGACGAGTACCGTTCGGCCGGCGCCGAGATCGCGTCTGATCCGTCTTCGGTGTTCGCCACGGCGACTCTGCTTCTCCACGTAAAGGAACCGCAACCGAGCGAGTTCGCTCTCTTTGGTCCGCAACACACTCTCTTCACGTATCTCCACCTGGCCGCCGAACCCTCGGTGGCTGATGCCCTGTGCAAATCTGGGTGTCGAGCGATCGCCTACGAATCGGTCGAGGTGGACGGACACCTTCCCCTCCTTGTCCCCATGAGCATCGTGGCCGGACGTCTGTCGACACAGTTCGCCGCCTCCTTCCTCGAAGCGCGCCACGGCGGGCGTGGCATGTTGATGGGAGGTCTCCCCGGCGTCGAACCAACGACCGTCGTCGTCATCGGCGCCGGAACCTCAGGGCGTCATGCCGCTCTCGTTGCGGCGGCCATGGGCGCCGAGGTCATCGTGGTCGATCTCGACCTGGAGCGCGCCCGTGACGTGGCGACAGCCTGTGGTCCGCTGGCGCGGGCGGTGGCATCGGGTCCCGGCGTGATCGACGACCTCGCCCCCACCGCCGAGGTGATGGTGGGGGCAGTGCTCACCCCGGGGAAGAGGGCACCGATCGTGATCACCTCGTCGACACTTGCGCTCATGCCCGAAGGTTCCGTCATCATCGACATCGCCATCGATCAAGGCGGATGCGTGGAGGGGGTCGTCCCCACGACTCATGCCGAACCGCTTCGATCGATGGATCACGTCCGAGTCTCGGCGACTCCCAACATGCCAGCAGCAGTTCCCCGCTCGGCCACCGCTGCTCTCGTCGCCGCCACCCTCCCCTACGTTTCAGCCTTGGCCGACGGGTACGACCAGGCAGTGGTTCGCCACCCCGAGTTGGCCGGGGCCGTCAACGTGGCCAAAGGACGGATCGTCCATCCGGCTGTGGCGGCCGCACTCGGACAGTGATCGTCGCGAGGTTCCCACTTTCGGCGATTCACGCCGAAAGTGAAAGACTTCGGTCATGAGTTCTGACACTGCCATCGCCCAGGTCGAGGCCGCCCTCGACGCACTGCTCGCCGCCCACGACCCGACCTCGATGGACAACATCACGTTCCGCGGC
>Ga0181579_10000454_pt1 | contig 32915 bp, 36 predicted proteins | sample 071ome_24_FD_132996 | JGI IMG/M metagenome (GOLD analysis project Ga0181579, IMG submission 132996) | Coastal salt marsh microbial communities from the Groves Creek Marsh, Skidaway Island, Georgia - 071402CT metaG (megahit assembly) | ecosystem: Environmental > Aquatic > Marine > Intertidal...
CATAGATCCGGGCCCCGCTCACCGCGCCGTCAAAAACACCCCGCGTAACAGGAACCGCACTTGCCCCGCCACCAACACCGTCACCCTCAACAATCCGCGTCCCGCCCGAACACGCCGCCAGCACAACACCGCCGACCGTCCACACAAAAACCGACATCAGACCGGAGCCGGCCTGACGCCGCTCCAGCGCATCAATCACCCCGGCCAGAGACGGACCCCGCTCACCCTTGCGCCGGGCATATGTCCTGGTCTTGCCGGATACAGAGAACTTACGGGAAAGAGAGGGAAGCTCGTTTGGCATCAGTCTTCATCCTGCGTCAGGGCCGCATACGTCACGGATAACCATGACATCTCCGGCTATTGCATTCCTCGCCACCGCACACGACGTACCGCCAGTTCGCAAAACTGAAGACTGATACCACAATACTGCACGCCGCTTCCGCGGCAACTCACGATCATGCTACCTAAAAAGGGTTAATTTATACTTAACGAAATCCCTTTTGTGGGGGATTTATTTTCTATGACGAAATTTATCTGCACCTGTCTTTTCAGGGAAAGCCTGACCATGCCCTTTTTTCAGTATCCGGGTGAAAAAGTAAAAAACCTCGTCAACAACGGGAATTCAAGCCCGGTATATTTTTAATCAGGGCATAAAAAAACCTGCTGCAGGTGATGCAACAGGCTTTAAAAGATGTGTTGTGTGAGCCAGATCAGCGAATAATGCTCACCGCACGGCGATTTTTGGAATAGGCATATGGGTTTGACCCTATAAATGCCGGACGCTCTTTGCCGTAGGAAATAATCTTGATACGTGCGTTGTCGATGCCTTGCGCGACAAGGTAATCTCTGGCCGCGGAAGCGCGACGTTCACCCAGAGCAAGGTTATATTCGCGTGTGCCCCGTTCATCGCAATGGCCTTCAACCGTAATGCGAACGGAAGGGTTAGCCTTGAGGAAAGCGGCCTGGGCTGCGAGTGTTGCCTTACCATCATCGGAAAGGGCGGAACTGTCATAATCGAAATAAACTTTATCACCAATCTTGATGAGCTCTTCCGCTTTGGTCATCGTTGCGGCTGAACTTTCAGATGAGGATGATGAAGAGCTCGAAACTGTGGAAGAATCAGATGATGAAGATGACGCCCCAGAACCTGCTGCATCAGCTGCGTCCTTTGGTGCGGTTTCACATGCTGCCAGCAATGTCAAAACAGCAAGGACAGGGAATATGCGTTGGATCATTTATACACTCCCGTGAATTAGCCGGAGCTGCCGGCGAATGATATCCCATTAAACTAAACACTTCTTTACATAATACAACATGACAAAACAACCATATTGTTGTCAAATGTGTCAAATTGTTGCTGTTATCACTCTAAATCAGCATTATTTCCTTTTGTTAAGATAAAAACTGTTGCCTTTTATAGATATCCGTCGAATCACGGCAATCTTGGTGACCATGCCGGATCCGAGGCAAAAGTAGGCGTTACTATCCTTCGTTCATTGAAGCCGGTTATATCAATACGGTAGAGATATGTTTCCCCGCCTGTTCCGTCATCACCCGTCGGGTTTTGCTTGAAATACATCAGCACCCTGCCATTCGGCGCCCAGGTCGGGGCCTCAACCAGAAATCCCTTGGCGAGAAGTCTCTCACCCGTACCGTCTGTGTTCATCACGCCGATATAGAACTGGCCCTTATACATTTTGGTAAAGGCAATAATATCTCCTCGCGGTGACCAGACAGGGGTTGCATAACGGCCTTTTCCATAACTGATGCGGCGCACATTCTTGCCATTGCTGTCCATGACATAGATCTGCTGGCTCCCTGACCTGTCTGAATTGAAAACGATCTGCCGGCCATCTGGTGAATACGACGGGGAGGTGTCAATGGATGGGCTTTTTGTCAGTTGGCGCATCTGCTGGGTTGAAAGATGCATCTCAAAAATATCGGTCAGGCCGTTCTTTGCCATGCTCATGATCAGCTTTTTCCCGTCAAAGGAAAACCGCGGGGCAAAAGTCATTCCCGGAAATGTTCCGAGCAGTTCTGATTTACCTGAACTGACATCCATCAGATAGACATTCGGATTGTCATTGAAATAATCAAGATATGCTATTTCCTGAACCTGCGGTGAAAACCGGGGGGTCAGGACAAGAGAGGATCCATTCGTCAGATAGGTGTGGTTATGGCCATCCTGATCCATGATGGCCAGTTTCTTTATCCGGCGGTCTGCCGGACCACTTTCTTCGACATAAACGATGCGGGTGTCAAAATACCCTTCATCTCCGGTCCAGCTTTCAAAAACAAGATCAGCAATCTGATGTGAAATCCGCCGGACACCGCTTGATGGTGTTTCCCCATCCCCGGCAACGATTTCACGCTCGGTTACCACGTCCCACAGAATAAAAACCACTTCGACCATGCCGTTGGTGTTCTGTGAGGCTGACCCAACCAGAAGAGCCTTGACACCCAGCGGCTCCCATTCTGAGAAATCTGGGCGTATCGACGGATCCGACGGGGGCGGGATCAGCGCCGCCGATTCCTCGTTCCGGAACATCCCTGAACCTGCGAGATCATTGGCGATAATCTCAGCAATTGTGCGCCCCAGATCACTTGGCTTGCCATCAGGTCCGGTGAAATCGGCGATGGCAATAGGTGTGGGTTCAATACTGCCTTCCGTGATTGTAATCTTTTCCGTCTGGGCCGACGCAAGGCACGCAAACAGCATCAACGCAAAGGTCAGGAAAAATCGTTGTGTATATACAGCAATCATCTGTCGGCCATACTCAAGCTACGGGTTTCAGTTACGGGTAATAAAACGCGGATTGAACTCAAATTGCAATTCTTTCCAGGTTTCAAACTTCTCCAATGGGAGCGGCAGGGGGCTGCACTCAAAAACAGCCCGCATGACGGCGTCCGCAGCCGCTTTGAACGTCTGGTTGTTTTTGTACCGGGATGCATCGACAATACCAACATATTCAACCTCCGCCTTTGCATTAAGCCGCACAATTATGTCAACAATAAGGGCATCTGCGCCGGCAGCACCGGGCGGGGGCGACCAGCATACCGCCAGATGGCTCCGCAACTGGTCAATGACCGACATTCCAAGCGGCCCTGATGTTGCCTTTGGTGCATTCAGCGCCTGACCGACAAGCTTGGCGACCTTGTCCTTGGTTTCGGCTTTGGTTTCATCCTCTTTTTTCTTGTCCTGCTGGGTGGCGAGAATATTCTTCAGCTTGTCCTCTGTCTTTTTCTTTTTGTCTTCCTTTTCTTCTTCCTCACGCTTTCGCTGGGATTTGTTGTCGATCAAATTCTGCAAATTGCTTGCAAGCTGAAGCTGCTGTTCCTTTTTCTTCTTATAATCCGGTGATTTGCTGATCGGACGCTGTGGTGGTGCTTCCACGGCAACAGGTTTGACCTTGGGTTTGGGAGGTGCAGATTGCGGCGCCTTTTTGGGTTGCGGTTTTGGTGACGGCAATGGCACCGCATCATCGGCCACAGTCTTTGCTTCAGGGGGAGCCGGGGCAGGTGTCGGTGCGGGGGGAGGCGGAGCGGGTGGTGGCGCAGGTGGCGGCGGCGTTTTCTCCGGCGCGTCCTCAACTTGCTGTTGTTCCGGTTCGGTTTTTCCCTCAACCCCCTCATTCAGATTTGTATTATCAAGTGTCTGAACGATATCAACAGTCAATATCGGCTGTTCAGGTGCAAGGTCACGGCTAAGAAGCGGCACACCCAAAAAGAATACGGCCACGATGATGACGTGAAAAGCAATAGACTGACCTATGGCCGAGCCGCGTACCATCATGCTTTAATTCTCTTCCGGCAGTTTCGTGATCAACGCAACACGGCTGAAACCCGCTTCCTGAATACGGCCCATGACCTCTATCACCTCCCCGTAGGCCACCTTTTTATCGCCACGGACAAAAACCCGTGTTTCAGGTTTGGCCCGGGCCACCGCTTCAAGTCTTGGCAGGAGTTCCTCAAAGGTGATAATCCGGTTTTGAAGGGCGATTTCGCCATCTGGCTTGATCGTCACCACAATCGGCGTCTGGTCATCTGAAATCTGGGATGCTTTCGTTTTTGGCAGTTCTACCGGGACACCAACAGTCAGCAGCGGCGCCGTCACCATAAATACAATCAGCAATACCAGCATGACGTCGACAAGGGGGGTCACATTAATCTCCCCCATGGGTCGAAGTTTCCGTCGGCCTCGTCTCTGGCCGGAAGATCCGAGCTGAACACCCATTTGCGTCTTACCTTTCGTCCAGCTGACGACTCAGCAAGGTGCTGAATTCACCACTGAACATTTCCAGCCGGGATGCCAGATTTTCGATCTGGCTTGAAAAGCGGTTATAAGCGACGACTGCCGGAATAGCCGCCGCCAGCCCCAGAGCGGTTGCAAAAAGAGCTTCAGCGATCCCGGGTGCAACAACCGCAAGTGAGGTGTTTTTTGACTGGGCGATGGACTGGAAGGAGTTCATGATCCCCCAGACGGTGCCAAACAACCCCACAAATGGCGCAACAGACCCGACGGAAGCGAGGAAAATCATCCCTTTCTCAAGATGGGCCAATTCCCTTGAAATTGTGACTGACATGGTCCGCTCAATCCGCTGGGAAAGTGAATGGACACCATTCTGGCCATTTGCACTGCGGCCGTTGGCCCGCCGCCATTCCCGCATGGCAGAGGAAAACACCCGCGGCATGACGCCTTGCGGTTCTGCACCAAGATTATCATAAAGTGTATCGAGCGCCCCGCCAGACCAGAAATCATCTTCAAAGTCATCGGCGAAACTATATTCACGCCTGATAGACTTGAGCTTCTCGAAGATGATCGCCCAGGACCATATCGAGGCCAGAACCAGCAACAGCATGACTGCCTTGACCACCAGATCTGCGGCCAGAAAAAGACCCCAGATGCTGAGATCCTGGCTGGTTACGGATAATGTCGTTTCGATGCCTTCCTGCATGATACCCTCTTTGCTTTAGCTCACCTGATGTATTGACATAAATTTCGTCATGCGTGCCCGGACATCTTCAGGGATCCGGATCGGTTTTCCCCCTGATGCAGCAACAAATGCCCCCCGGACATCAAGCGCCGCCCGTATCGAGCCGTCCACAGCGCCAATGACCTGCCGCATATTCAGCGTTGACCTCCCCAGACGGAAGCCATTCGTACGAACAAAAAGCCCCTCGCCGATGACCGAAGGGTTTTTATACTCGATTCCGATGCTGCTGATGACAATGATTTCACCGCGATGAATAAGGTCATTCATGTCCACCCCCATACACCGCAGCAGCGCAGTTCTCGCCCGTTCAGCAAAGTTGATGTAATTGGCGTGATAGACAATGCCCGCCGCATCCGTATCCTCGTATTGAACCATCAAGGGATAGATATGTGCATCATCTTCAAGCCAGCCATTCATGACGGTTTCAAGATCAATCTTCTCAGCCTTCATCTGCATCACCTCCTGAAAGAAGGTCAAGCTGTGCCCCTTTGGGTGGTTCAAGGCCGATATACTCCCACCCTGATCGCGACAGGCAACGCCCTCTTGGTGTCCGCATAAGAAGACCTGTCTGCATCAGATAAGGCTCAATCACTTCCTCAAGCACATCTCTCTGTTCCGCCAGAACAGCGGCCAGGGTTTCCACCCCGGCAGGCCCCCCTCCGTAGTTCTGGGCAAGGCATTCAAGATATCGCCGATCCATCGCATCCATACCGGCACGGTCAACGCCAAGCCTGACAAGTGCCGCATCAGCCTCTTCGGCGCCAACCTCTTCGGCACCGGCAACCGCGGTAATATCACGCACCCTGCGCAAAAGACGTCCGGCCACCCTGGGTGTTCCGCGAGACCTGCGGGCAACTTCTGCCGCCCCGTCGTCGGTTAGCGGCATGCCAAGCTTTCCTGCCAGTCGCAGCAGAATGATCTTCAGCTCATCATGGGTGTAGAACTGCATTCGCATCTGGATTCCAAACCGGTCACGTAGCGGCGTTGTCAGCAATCCCGAACGGGTTGTGGCGCCAACCAATGTAAACGGCGGCAGATCAATCCGCACCGACCGTGCCGAAGGACCTTCTCCGATGATGAGATCAAGCTGAAAATCTTCCATGGCCGGATATAACACTTCTTCTACGGCAGGATTAAGGCGATGTATCTCATCGATGAACAAAACATCTCTTGGCTGAAGATTAGTAAGCAGGGCCGCAAGATCACCGGCACGGGCAATAACCGGGCCAGACGTTGCACGGAAACCTACACCAAGCTCATGGGCAATTATCTGCGCAAGCGTTGTCTTGCCAAGCCCTGGCGGCCCGTGAAGCAAGGCATGATCCATGGCATCCTTACGCCCTTTTGCGGCCGTGATGAACGTCGCAAGGTTGCCAAGGCCTTGCCCCTGACCGATGAAATCATCCAGCCGGGACGGACGCAAACTGTCTTCACTGCTTTGTTGCAGCCCGGGGCTGACCAGCCTTTTATCGTCGCTCATTGGCCAAGCTCCTTAAGAGCCGCCGGGAGGAGAACTTCCAGCGACGCCCCTGCCATGCCCGCTGATACGGAAACAACCGCAGCATGAGCCTCCGCCCGCCCATATCCGAGATTGACCAGAGCGGATATAGCATCGCGCATCACCGCCTGATCCGTGCCGCCGGCGTCAGCAGACGTGGCCTGCGGACCCAGTGTGAGACCTGAAACCTTTTCACCAAGCTCATTGATAATTCGCTGGGCAAGTTTAGGCCCCACCCCGTCAGCCCGGGTGATCATCGCCTTGTCACCGGCGGATATCGCCAGCATCAGCTCATCAGGGCTGAGCGCGGAAAGAATGGAAAGCGCGGCTTTAGAACCAACACCCTGAACTGTCTGCAACAGGGCAAAGGCATCCTTGACCCCAGCGTTGGAAAACCCGGTCAGAACGATCCGGTCATCCCGGATCTGGGTATCAATTAAAATCATCACCTCCGCGCCGACACCGCCCATCTGAGCAAGGCAACGGCTTGTTGCCTGAAAAAGGTAACCAACCCCTCCTGTCATAATAACAGCGTGGGTTTCCCCTGCCTCAACCAGTGTGCCGGAAAGTCGCGCAATCATGATATGTTTTCCTTTGCCAACGCACGGGCAATCGCCTGATCAAGCGAACTGCCTTCATCATTTTCTGATAGGATGCCACTATCATTGCTGGCGGCGATAGCTATAGCCAGCGCATCCGCTGCGTCAGAAGATGTTGGCGCCACTCCGAGCAGGCGGGAAACCATGCTGGTGATCTGATTTTTATCAGCGCGTCCTGACCCGGTCAGATTCTGCTTCACGCGGCGGGCAGAAATATTTTGAACCTTCAGCCCGGATTCAGCCAGCGCCACCAGGGCAGCACCTCTTGCCATGCCAAGTTTGAGAGCAGACATCGCATTCCGGGCAACAAAAATCTCCTCGATCGCGGCCTGTTCAGGTTTATGCAGAGCCAGAACAGAAGAAAGGTCACGATGGATGATCAGAAGACGCTCGGCATCAGGACAACCGGGATCAGGGCGAATGACACCATCAGCCACCCATTTAAGGCTGCTGCCAACGATATCGATGATGCCCCATCCGGTGTTTCTGAGACCTGGATCTATCCCGCAGATACGCAATTCGCCCCCCTTTGTTGGGTGTCATCAGGAATGGCCTTGGATCAGCCTGCGAGTTTCGCCATTACGTCATCATCAATGTCAAAATTTGACGCGACACTCTGGACATCGTCGAGATCATCAAGAGCTGTCAGGAGTTTCATCAGTGTCTGGGCCTGATCTTCATTAACCGGTGTTGTATTCTGTGGTTTCCAGGCAAGCCCTGATTCTTCCGGTGCTCCGAACTGGTTTTCCATCATTTCACGCACGGTATTGAAATCTTCTGGTGCGGTCGTGATCTCATGTCCGGCATCATCGCTTTCAACATTATCTGCCCCGGCTTCCAGCGCCGCCTCAAACATTGTTTCGGCATCAGCTGTTTCGGCGGGGTAAGTTATCTGCCCGACCCGGTCAAACATGAAATTGACGCTGCCAGTTTCACCAAGGTTGCCGCCGAATTTGTTAAATGTCGCCCTGACCTCAGAGGCCGTTCGATTCCGGTTGTCGGTTAACGCTTCAACGATAAGCGCAACCCCGCCCGGGCCATATCCTTCATATCGCATTTCGTCGTAGTTATCGCCGTCACCACCTTCGGCCTTTTTGAGCACACGCTCAATATTATCCTTTGGCATGTTTGCAGCCCGGCAGGCTGAAAGAGCGGTTCTGAGTCGCGGGTTGGATTCAGGATCAATCCCACCCCGCGCCGCCACGGCCAATTCCTTGATCAGCCGGGTAAATACCTTTGCCCGCTTAGCGTCCTGCGCACCTTTCCGGTGCATAATGTTTTTGAATTTGGAATGCCCTGCCATGGTCTATCTCTGTTGTAATAGGTTTAGGGTCTACATCTAGCAGAAATTTAGCAGAAAAGCCGATAGAAACTCAACTGCTGGTATCTTTTTCTGTCGCTGCCAGCGCACCACCCCGACGGAGAGGCGTTATTTTTCTCGCAAGACCTGTTGCATCATCGGTTTCTATCAGGACACCGCTCAGCGTGGCTTCGCCCTTGGCAACCTCAAGCCTTCCCTGTGATTTTCCGGTAAACCTGCCAACCGCCGCCTCAGGATCCATACCAATGATCGATGTGTAGTCACCACACATGCCGGCATCGGTCTGATAGGCGGTTCCGTCGGGGAGTATCCGGTGATCCGCTGTCGGGATATGGGTATGCGTGCCCACAACCAGCGAAACCCGGCCATCAGCGGCAAAGCCGATGGCTGATTTCTCTGAGGTGGCTTCGCCATGAATGTCGAGAACGATCGCGTCGGCATCACGGCCCATTTTCATACGCATCAGAACCTGCTCAAGGGCGGCAAACACATTTTCATTTTCTGCCATGAAAAGATTGCAGATCAGGTTGGCGACACCAAGGCGCTGGCCTTTATCATTGGTAACAGTAACAATTCCTTTTCCCGGCGTCCCTTCAACCATGTTGAAAGGCCGGATAAGACGGCTTTCCTTTTCTATGTACGGAATGATATCGCGCTTGTCCCAGACGTGATTGCCTGTTGTCAGCACATCGGCCCCGGCATCAATAAAACCTTGGGCGATTTCCGGGGTCACCCCGAAACCGCCAGCGGCATTTTCAACATTCACAATGATAAAATCCAGTTCAAGCTCTTGCCGGAGCGGGCCAAGATTTTCCATCACCTTCTTGCGGGCGTTCCGGCCCACCACATCACCCAGGAAAAGTATCCGCATCATATGCCTTTCAAGTAAAAAACTTTAACTACAGTCTCAGGTCAGCCATATCGCATATCAGACTGATCCATGCCACGGCACGGCAATGCCTTCCGGGGTCAGCACGGCATCGAGCCGTGCATCATGCTCTCCCCTCGGCACCAGATCAACATGTTGTGCCCCAAAAGCAACCCCAACGGCACGAACCTCCGGCTTTACCGCACGCAATGCGGCAAGACTCCGATCATAGAAACCGCCGCCATATCCAAGCCGGTAGCCCGCATTATCAAAAGCCAGCATCGGGACAAGCAGGATATCCGGCTCACATCGCGGCGCTTCAGGTGCAGGTTCCGAAGTCCCATAAAGCCCTTCAATGACAGGGTCTCCTTCCTGCCATAAATGAAAGATCAGGGGTTTTCCCGGCTGTGGAGTCGCCGGAAGCGCGGTGGTGAGACCTGCGGCGACAAACTGTTGCATCAGCGGCCGCGGATCAAGCTCTGTTCGGATGGGCCAATATCCGGCAACAATTGCGCCCGCTTCAGGCCGGAACATTTGCATCACTTGTGGTGCGCAACCTGCCAGATGATGTGCCGCCTCCACATCAAGAGACGCGTCCCTTCTGATTACGGACAGAGCTTTTCGCAATGATGCTTTCTGATCTTCGAGAGATGTCATCTTCTCTCCTGTCATGCCGGCTTCGTGCCGTTTGTACTTAATATTGTTGAACTGACCACTTAACCGGACCCAAGGCATCGAAACCGTAATGCCGTGAGACGCATCATCGGAGCAGGATCGCGCATGTTGCCGTCAGCCAGAATGCCGCTGGTATGGACAATCCTCTGTGGCCTGCTTAGCAGGTGGGCGTCGCGATACCCGGGCCACAACCCGGACAGAGGCAACTCCCGAGAGATGTCTTATGGCCCCAGGGATACGTTAACCTGGCGAACATCCCAGCTGCGGTATTCATCATGTAGGCTGTTCAGTCGCCGGATGCAAGGGTTTCAAGGCGGGACGCCAGATTTTCAATGACCGATGCAATCTTATCTTCATCGGCATTGTCTGATGCCGGTTCATTTCCGGTGGCGGTATTGTTTTCAAGTTCAGTCAATCTGTCGGTGAGGATCAGCGCCGCCATGACGAGCAGACGGGCTTCGCTGATGGGGCCACTGACGGAAGCAATCTGCCGGACCACATCATTGATCTTTTCCCCGAGAGCAAGCACTTTTTCTTCTTCACCCGGGGCACAGACCATGGGGTAGTCCTGGCCATTGATATTCACGGAAACGCGATTCTCAGTCATTTAGGCTGCCTCCGGAGGCTTTTCCCTCTTCCGTCAGCAATTCCAATGCTTCGTCCACAAGCTCCCGGATGGCTGCAATTTCACTATTAACGGCATGAGCAGGTTGAGCCGCCCTGATGTCAGTTAAGGCAGGCGCTTTATTTTCCAGAACGCTCACCGCCGCTTCCAGCCGCTGCAATGCCATGTTGAGGCGTGTGCTCATCGTGTTATTCCATCCGTACCATAACGTTCCAGGCAGGAATTCCTGATTGCGATTGGTGAAGCCACCCGTGCAATTGTAATCTTTCGGAGTAATTCTGGACGTTTAGGTTCAGAAGTTACACCTTGATCACAATAGAGAGATTCGCCCCCGGCCGTCAATTCAAGAAAAATAACCTGACTTAGGAGCACACAAACAGGAATATTTCCCCACCCATGACCGTCTTCCCCACTGAGGCATGATACATAGGCTTCATGGCAATATATGGGGGTTAGATATTGACGTCTTGACGTGTAATGGCGTAATGCTTGGGCCTGTTGCAAAAACCGGTCTTGAGGAATTCCAGCGATGAAAATTACACGTAATGTCCGCCGCATTCTTGACAATTACGAATCCGACAGTCCCGGCGTAAAAGCCAACCTTGCCCGGATCCTGATGCAGGGTAAACTTGGAGGTACCGGCAAGCTGGTTATTCTTCCGGTTGATCAGGGATTTGAACACGGGCCAGCCCGGAGTTTTGCACCAAACCCACCGGCATATGATCCGCACTACCATTACCAGCTGGCCATTGATGCCGGTCTTTCCGCCTATGCCGCGCCGCTTGGCATGCTTGAAGCCGGCGCAGACACCTTTGCCGGACAGATACCGACCATACTGAAAGTGAATTCATCCAACTCACTTGCACAAGGGGGATCAGCCCCAAGCCAGGCCATCACCGGATCGGTCAGCGAAGCTCTGAGACTGGGATGCAGCGCCATCGGGTACACAATCTATCCCGGCTCAGATGCCGCATTTGATATGATGAGCGAATTTCAGGAAATGACCGCCGAAGCCAAAGCCCTTGGCCTTGCTGTGGTGCTATGGTCCTATCCCCGCGGTGGCACGCTTTCCAAGGACGGTGAAACCGCCCTTGATATCGCCGCCTATGCCGCGCATATGGCGGCTCTTCTCGGCGCCCATATCATCAAGGTCAAGCCACCAACAGAACACCTTGAAAACAAAGACGCCAAAAAAGTTTATGAAGCTCAGGGCATTCCATCTGCCACTCTGGCTGAACGCGTTCGCCACATTGTCGATTCCGCATTTAACGGGCGGCGGCTTGTGGTGTTTTCCGGTGGTGCAGCCAAAGATACCGAAGGCCTGATCAACGAAATCCGGGCGTTGCGCGATGGCGGAGCGTCAGGATCCATTATTGGCCGCAACACCTTCCAGCGTCCGCGAGAAGAGGCGCTTGCTCTGCTCAATACAGTCATCAATATCTACAAGGGCCGTGATTAACCGGCCAATCGAAAGCAGGTTTCAAGATGAAGATCAACGGAATTGCCATTCGTCCGGGCAATGTTATCGAACATAACAACCGGTTATGGGCGGCGGTCAAGATACAGCACGTGAAACCAGGCAAGGGCGGTGCTTTTGCTCAGGTCGAACTCAGGGATATCCGGGATGGCACCAAACTCAATGAACGGTTCCGGTCATCGGAAACCGTTGAGCGCGTGATCCTTCAGGAAAGCAGTTCAACCTATCTCTATGCCGATGGGGACAATCTTATCTTCATGGACAGCGAGACTTTCGAACAGATAGCCGTGCCGCAATCACTTGTTGGTGATCAGGCCATATTCCTTCAGGATGGCATGACCGTGACCGTCAACAGCCATGAGGGGGAACCGATTTCGATTGCACTGCCTGATACTGTTGTCGTTGAAGTTCTTGAAGCGGATGCCGTAGTCAAAGGGCAGACAGCGTCTTCAAGTTACAAACCTGCCGTTGTTGAAGGCGGGATCAAGGTCATGGTGCCGCCGCATATTGAGACCGGCACGCGAATTGTTGTCAAACCCGAAGACAGCAGCTACGTCGAACGCGCCAAGGATTAGTTGAAATGACTCAGTCTGCGTTGATCAATGTCATTTTCCGGGCAGCGGAAAAGGCAGCAAGAGGACTTGTCCGGGACTTCGGCGAAGTTGAAAACCTTCAGATTTCCCGCAAAGGTGTTGCTGATTTTGTTTCCAATGCGGATACCGATGCTGAGAAAATCATCGTTCGCGAATTGAGCCGCGCACGTCCGGACTGGGGTTTCATCATGGAAGAAGGCGGTGTTATTCCGCCAACTGAAAAAGATGGTCCGAGCTGGGTTATCGATCCGCTTGACGGAACCACCAATTACCTTCATGGCATCCCTCATTTCAGCATCTCCATCGCTGCCATCGACAAGCCCCTGAAAGACGGGGGCAAGGTTATTGCCGGTGGTATTCTCGATCCGATCAGGAATGAATTTTTCTTTGCCGAACAGGGCAAGGGAGCGTTTCTCAATGACCGCCGGATGCGTGTTTCCGGGCGCCGTAGTATGCCGGACTGCCTGTTTGCGACGGGCATCCCCTTCATGGGTCGTGGAGACGCAGAATTTCACGCATCGTTCCAGCAGGAGTTGGGCGCAGTGATGGCCGAAACTTCCGGTGTCCGCCGCCTTGGGTCTGCAGCACTGGACCTTGCCTGGGTTGCCGCCGGACGCTATGACGGTTTCTGGGAACACGGGCTCAGCCTCTGGGATATTGCAGCCGGGGTGCTGATTGTTCGTGAAGCCGGAGGCTTTGTGTCAGATTTTGCTTCACGTGACCGGGCACTTGCCTCCGGGGATGTGGTGGCGGCTAACGGCGTTATCCATGGCGATTTCCTGAAACTTCTGCGTAAGGGCCGTCAAAACAGATAATGGCGATGGCCGGATAATTTGTTACATAATTCTGCCAAATTGCCCAGATAGTGATACACTCATTATCGGAGGTTTTGGCCATGACGAATCCACGCCGTTATCTGATCCGCATGATCATTTTCCTGCTTGCAATACTTGCTGTCTGCGCAGGACTTTTCAATCCCCTGAAATCCGCTTTCATGGGGAATATCGTGATTAACAGCATCATCCTCTTTGCTCTGCTGATTGGCATCGCCTTTACTATCAGGCAGATATTGCGGCTGATCCCCGAACATTACTGGATGCTCGATTTCTCCCGCAACACGCCCAGATCCGGCATTGCCATGCGCCCTTCCCTGCTTGCGCCGGTGGCCGTCATCATGGCCGAACAGGATGGCCGGAGGAGCACGTTGTCAGCCCAGAACATGCGTTCGGTACTGGATGGCGTTGCTGTGCGTCTTGATGAAAGCCGTGAGATTTCCCGCTATATGATAGGGCTTCTTGTCTTTCTCGGCCTCCTCGGAACATTCTGGGGGTTGCTCAGCACCGTTCAGGCGGTGGGTAACGTTGTCGGAGGCATTGACACAAGCCTTGGTAACATGACCGCCATGATGGCCGAACTGAAAGCCGGGCTTGATGCCCCGCTGATCGGAATGGCAACCGCATTTTCATCATCTCTTTTCGGCCTTGCAGGATCGCTGGTGCTGGGCTTCCTTGATCTGCAACTCGGGCAGGCTTCCGGCCGGTTCTATACCGATGTGGAAGACTGGCTCTCGAAATCGGTTCGCCTTGATACGACAAGTGAAATAACTGGCATGGGACCTGAAATGACCCAAGGTCTGTCGGAAGCGGCGGCAGAAAGCATGCTGCACCTTGCCCGTGTAATTGAAAAAAGTGAGACCGAACGCAGCCATATTGCTGAGAGTCTCAGGGATCTCACGGCCAAGCTTGCCCAATACAATGCCCAGGCGAAAAATGATACCCTGCTTTCTGAAAATATTGCCAACCTTGAAGCTGCGCTCATCATGCTGGCACGTGAGATGAAAGCGGACCGCAACGAGATGACCTCCGCACTGACAACCGAGATACGGGCCTTGTCGAAATCCCTCTCCCTGATGATGAAGAAACCCTGACCCATGGCCCTGGCTCGTCATCGTTCAAACCGGGGGGTTGAGGCTTTTATCTGGCCTGGCTTTGTTGACGCCCTCGCGACACTTCTGATGGTCATCATCTTTGTCCTGATGGTATTCTTTCTTATTCAGATCAACCTTGCCCAGCGGGTATCGGGCCAGGACGCAACCCTGCAGCAGCTTCGCGGCGAAATCGCATCACTTGCCGAATTGCTCAATGTGGAAAAGGCAGAAACCAGCCGCCTTGCGGCAACGATTACCCAGCTTGAACTTCAGCTCGATGAATCCCAGAAGGAAAAGGATGAATTATCCAGCCGCATCGCGTCACTCAGCGCCACTCTGGATACAACCCGGCAGGAAAAAGCCAGCCTGGAAGATACGCTCCTTGCCCTGACCGAAAAATCGAAGGGCATCGAAGATGAACGTGATCGGTTGACGCTGGCACTGGAGGCATTGACCGCACGTGCTGAAGAGGCTGAAAAAAACCGCGATGAGCTCGCGGCGTCCTTAACTGACACCATCCGGCGGGCAGAGATTGCCGAAACCGCCCGCGACGATGCCGTCTCCCAGCTTGATGAACAGGCCCTCGTGATGGCTGCTATCGAAGCCAAACTCGAAGAACTCCGCCTTAAAAACGCGGAGCGTGAAGCGCAACTCGGGGAAAAGGACAAGGAAATTACAGCGACACGTCAGGAAATTCTGATACTCACCCAGTCGGTTAATGCTCTGAAGACCAAGCTCGGACAACTTCAGGCCCTGCTTGACGAGAAGGAACAAGAAGCTCGCGAAGCCAAGGAAGTCAGCGTGAACCTGACCAAACAGTTGAATAACGCGCTGAGCAGTAAGGTAGCCGAGCTTCAGCGTTTTCGCTCTGAGTTCTTCGGCCAGTTGCGTGAAATCCTCAAAGACAGATCTGATATCCGCATTGTTGGCGACAGATTTGTTTTCCAGTCAGAAGTGCTGTTCGAACTCGGCTCCGCTGATATTGGTGATAAAGGTGAAAAACAGCTTATGGATCTCAGCAATGCTCTGCGGGAAATTTCCGATGCCATTCCAACCGATATCGACTGGGTTCTGCAGGTCACCGGTCACACCGACAATCTTCCCATCAGCACCCCACGGTTCCGTGACAACTGGGATCTGTCCACCGAACGCGCCCTTTCTGTTGTCCGTTATCTGATCCTCGCAGGCATGGAGCCGGAACGCCTGTCGGCTTCAGGTTTCGGAGAATTTCAGCCGATTGACACCGCGGACACGGATGAGGCCCGGGCCAAGAACAGACGCATCGAGCTGAAACTGACCCATCGCTGAGCATGGGCATTCCGGGAGCCGTTCCGGCCCTCAGACAGGTTTGCCGCCCGCAGATGAGATGAACTGCAGGGATGCCAACTCGTGATACAGCTCCGACGTTGTCAACAGCTCTTCATGTGTTCCGGTTGCCAGCACCCGCCCTTTGTCGAGCACGACGATACGGTCGGCGTTGAGAACAGTGGAAAGGCGATGGGCAATGACCACTGTTGTCCGGCCTTTCATCAACCCCTCAAGCGCGTCCTGCACAACCTGCTCCGACTGGGCATCCAGTGACGAAGTGGCTTCATCAAGAAGGAGGATGGCAGGGTCACGCAATATGGCCCGGGCTATAGCGATACGTTGGCGCTGGCCGCCGGATAGCCGGATACCCTTTTCGCCTATTGGCGTATCGTAGCCTTGCGGCAGTGTTGCCACAAAACCATCAACATGGGCACGGTGTGACGCCTCCCGCATCGCGCTAATCCCTGCATCGGGCCTGCCAAAAAGAATATTTTCAGCAATCGTACCGGAAAAAAGAGCCGTTTCCTGTGGCACAAAACCTATGACATTTCGCAGATCCCGGAGCCCTGCAAGCCGGGCATCGACACCGCCGATCAGCACCCGCCCTTCGACCGGATCAAACAATCTCAGAATAAGACTGATCAGGGTTGATTTCCCGGCACCGCTCGGGCCGACAAGGGCGATACGTTCGGATGCCTTTATATCAAGGTTAAGCCCGGAAAGAGCCGGCAGGTCTGGCCTGGTGGAATAATGAAAGGATACTTTTTCAAAGGATATACTGAGCGGACCTTCAGGTATCTGAACAGGGTATGGCGCTTCTTCAAGAGGAGATCGCTCATCCAGAAGTGCTGCGATGCGTTCCGCTGCCCCCGCCGCACGCTGAAACTCACCTGCCATATCAGATAATGCCCCAACTGAAGACGCAACAAGCGCGGAATAAAAAACAAAAGCGGAAAGATCACCTGCCGACATTTTGCCCGCAAGGAGATCCTGGCCACCAACCCAAAGGATGAAGCTGATAGCGGAAAACACGAGCAAGATCACCACCCCGCTCATGGTGCCGCGAAGAACCAGTCTCCTGAGCGAGGCCTTATAGGTTTTCTCGGCGGCGGTATCAAACCTTGCCGCCATGGAATCCTCCTGACTGAATGCCTGCACCGTATGAATGGCAGAGAGTGTTTCTTCGGCTTCAACGGAGACTGTCGCCAGCGTATCCTGGGCAATTCTGGATTGTGCCCTCAGCCTTCGCCCCAACAGGATCACCGGAACAACCACAAGAGGAATCACCGCCACGATGATCAAGGTCAGTTTAGGTGATGTCAGCATGACCATCACCACGCCGCCGGTCAGCACCAGCAGATTACGCATGGCCATGGAAAGTGTTGAGGCCATAACCGTTTGTATCAGGGTTGTATCCACAGTCAGGGTAGAGATCACATCACCGGTGCGGTGGCTTTCAAACCACGCGGTGGAAAGCCAGAGCGTGTGGCGGAATACGGCTTTACGGATATCGGCAACAATCCTCTCTGCCACCCTGTTAATCAGCACAGCCCTCAGATAACTCCCCAGCGCCAGCATGACGGTTATGGCAAGACAGATGATAACTGCCCTGTCCAGAAGCTCCCCATTCCCTGCCCCGAGACCACTGTCGACCAGAAAGGCTATCCCCCGCCCGAGGGACAGCAGCGCCGCCGCCACCATAATGATGGCACCAAGCGCCTTGATCACGTCGCTTTGATGTGGCCTGATCCAGGGCCAGAGGCTTCGCAGAGGTTTCAGGTTTTTAACGCCACTCGGAGCGGATGCCGAAAAATTTGTTTCCATATCCCGAGATTAGCATATCTTTTGCCCAACTCCAGATGCCGTATCGCCACAGGAGAGGCATTTCCCTGCGTCCCTTTTTCGGATTAGGACTTGCATGGTCAGCGTCAATTCGCTATACCCTCCGGGCAAGACGAGGTCACCGTCGGAATGGTGACCCCATGGAGTTTGACATGAAAAAAGATCTTCACCCGGAATACCACGAGATCACTGTGGTCATGACCGACGGTACCGAATACAAGACACGCTCCACCTGGGGTAGCGAAGGTGATGTACTGAAGCTTGATATCGATCCGAAATCACATCCGGCATGGACCGGCCAGCATCGTATTCTCGACAGCGGCGGCCAGGTTGCACGCTTCAACAAGCGGTTCGGGAGTCTCGGCACAAAAAGCTGATCCCCTTCCCTTATGCTTTAAATCAACGCCGCCCTTCTGGGCGGCCTTGTATTTTATACGCATCCTCCCAATATGTATTTTGTCAGCGACCATGATGGTGCTGACGGGCAGGCCGCTGGCCATAATGGCAGCGCAACAATGCCCGTAACATAACTATGCATTGCTTCAAAGGAGGATGCGATGAACACTCTTGATCTCACACCTGTATTCCGGACAGCCATCGGTTTTGACCGCATGGCCAATCTCGTGGACAGCATGATGTCCGGCAATCTCGACAGTCAGTCCAACTGGCCCCCCTATAACATTGAAAAACACGGTGAGGATACCTATCGGATATCCATGGCTGTTGCCGGTTTCAGCGAAGACCAGCTCGACGTCACCGTGCATGATCAGATGCTGATCATCCGCGGCACGCAATCCGACAGCGACAGCGAGGGAATTCAATATCTCCATCGTGGCATCGCCGGCCGTAATTTTGAACGCCGCTTCCAGCTGGCTGATTTCATCGAAATCAGCACTGCCTCGATGAAGGACGGCTTGCTCCATATCGAACTTGAGCGCGTTATTCCCGAGGCCATGAAGCCGCGCAAGATTTCCATTAACGGCAATGGCGCCGCCAAGCCGAAGGTTATTTCAAGCAAGGCGGGATGATTCCTCCAACAATCCTAACTTATACCAAGGCCGGGGTATTCCCCGGCCTTTTGTCTTCCCGGACATCAGGTGACAGCCTTAAGCCTTTTATGGCCGGAGGCTGTTTTTGAAATGGGCGGTGATTTCCCGATTAATTCTGTTCTGAAATTCTGTCCGGTCAAACCCTGCCGGATCACGGGCAGGGGCGCCAATCTGATCGGCAAGTGACGCCGGAAATGGTGACAGAAAAGCAAAATGATGGGCAGACGGCTCAAAACTGTAGCGATATGGTCTTCTCATCAGGTTCCGGACCCGCTCAGCATGAAAGGGAAAGCGAAGCTCTTTGTCTTCCCCGGCCCGGATCACCCACACATCAGCGGTAACCGCATCAAGACTTGAAAAGACCACGCCAACCGGTGCGGCCAGAACAATCGACCGTAGCCGCCGGTCAGGGAAAAGAGGGACAGATCCGGCAAGATTCCCGACACCCAGACTGCTGCAGAAAACAGGATCCTCAATGGCCCTATGGCAATGCGTTCTCAGCAGATCCAGATTGATCCGGCCACCAGCCGCGGCAAGAACACTTGCCCCGCCAAGCGAAAACCCGAAAGCACCAATCCGACTGGCATCAAGGTGATGGGCAAAGTGGGGATCCGCCAGCACCGTATCGAGAGATATGGATATATCGCGCGTTCGTCTGGTGTAGCGTTGGGCGAGGGCCGGCCCATCGGCATGGACAGGTGCAATCACGATAAAACCCGATCGCGCCAGATCTTCGGCAAGCCGGTGATGATCCGCAGGCTGACCAAACAAACCATGGGAGATTACCACCACGGGATGGACCCCTTCTGCCACCGGGGCAGACACGGCCACCTTCATCTCCCGGTTGCCAAAACGGGTGTTTGTTGCCGGAGCCAATGACGGATAAAAAAGCCATATCTCCGGAGTAAGGACGGATTGCGGCAATCTTTCAACACCGGATGTATATCCCGACACAGCGAAAGATTCCGGCACAACCGCCGGTCCTGCCGGAGCAAAAAACAGCACCGCAACAATCAGGATATTCCTGATAACCTGAAGCATGTGCATAAGGCGCTCCCTGATGAGCACGCACCGGGATGTTCTCCTGCAAGGTGGTGCAGGAATACCCCGCATACAGCATCAGGATATCTGATTAAGGTTAATGAAACGTTTATGCGCCAGATTTTATTCGTATCGCAGCCTGGGCGGCGGCCAATCTTGCGACAGGCACCCGGTAGGGTGAGCAGGAGACATAATCAAGCCCGACTTCCTCGCAGAAATCGATGGATGCCGGATCACCTCCGTGTTCACCGCAGATACCCAGTTTGATATCCGGGCGGGTGGCTTTCCCCTTCTCCACCCCGATACGGACCAGGGCACCGACACCTTCCTTGTCGATGGAAATAAAGGGATCGGTCGGATAGATATCTGCTTCAGCGTATTCACGCAGGAACTGGCCGGCATCGTCACGGCTTATTCCAAGGGCGGTTTGGGTCAGATCATTGGTGCCGAAAGAAAAGAAGGCCGCTTCGCTTGCTATCTCATCCGCCACAAGGCAGGAACGTGGCAATTCGATCATGGTCCCTACCATATACTCAACCGATACGCCGGTTTCCTTTTCAACACTCTGGGCTGTGCGGTCGATGATCTGACGACACAGTTCAACCTCACGCGCAGTAGCGGCAAGTGGCACCATGATTTCAGCCATGACCGGTTGGCCACCTTCTTTCTGCACAAGGTTTGCCGCCTCAAAAATTGCCCGCGCCTGCATGGCACAGATTTCCGGATAGGTGATGGCAAGGCGGCACCCTCTGTGGCCAAGCATCGGGTTCGTTTCGTTAAGTTTGATGGCGCGCTCCCTCGCCATACGAATGCTGACGCCTGCGGCTTTGGCCACCTCTTCAAGCTCATCATTGCTGTGCGGCAAAAATTCATGCAGGGGTGGGTCAAGAAGGCGGATGGTAACGGGCAGACCTGCCATGATACGGAACAGTTCAGCAAAATCATCACGCTGCATCGGCAAGAGCTTTGCCAACGCAATCTTACGGCCTTCGGTATCGGTCGCCATGATCATCTCACGCATCGCGACAATGCGGTCGGCATCAAAGAACATATGTTCCGTTCGTGACAGACCTATTCCTTCCGCACCGAATTCACGTGCGGTGCGCGCATCCATCGGGGTTTCGGCATTGGCACGGATGCCAAGGCGGCGAACTTCATCAGCCCAGGTGATAAGCGTGCCGAAAGCCCCGGAGAGTTCAGGCATTATCGTCGGCACTTCACCCTGAAAGACCTCACCTGTGCCGCCGTCAAGGGTAATCAGGTCACCTTCCTTCAGTTCAGCCGGGCCGATATAAACCGTGCCTTCATTACTATCAATCCGCACTTCACTGGCACCGCAAACACATGATCTGCCCATGCCGCGGGCTACAACCGCGGCGTGACTGGTCATGCCGCCCCGCGCCGTCAGAATCCCGGTTGCGGCATGCATGCCATGGATATCTTCCGGGCTGGTTTCAAGACGAACCAGAATGACGTTGCGCCCTGCCGCCGCCAGCTCTTCGGCACGATCTGCCGTCAGCACCACCTCACCTGATGAGGCTCCGGGGGAGGCTGGAAGCCCGCGTGTCAGCAGTGTTTTCTCCGCCTCCTGATCAAGGGTGGGGTGAAGCAGCTGATCAAGTGAGTTGGCATCGATGCGCATGATGGCTTCTTCGCGGCTGATCAGACCTTCTTCAGCCATTTCAACCGCCATTCTGAGCGCAGCCTGGGCCGTACGCTTGCCGCTCCGTGTCTGGAGCATGTAAAGCTTGCCTTTCTGGATGGTGAATTCCAGATCCTGCATATCCTTGTAATGTGTCTCAAGCAGAGATCGGACTTCGGCAAGATGGGTGTAAACTTCCGGCATCTGCTCTTCCATCGACAGCTGATCATTACCGCTTTCAAGGCGTTCGGCTTTGGTCAGGTTTCTGGGGGTACGGATGCCGGCGACAACATCCTCACCCTGTGCGTTGACCAGAAATTCGCCGTAGAACACGTTTTCACCTGTTGACGGATTTCGCGTGAAGGCCACACCTGTGGCGCAGTCGTCGCCCATGTTTCCGAACACCATGGACTGCACGTTTACCGCGGTGCCCCATTCGGCGGGAATGTTGTTGAGCCGGCGATAGGTGATAGCGCGGGAATTCATCCAACTGCCGAACACCGCGCTGATCGCTCCCCAAAGCTGATCCATCGGATCGGTCGGGAAAGCCGCCCCGGTTTCCTGTTCAACAATGGCAAGATATTCCCCCACCAGTTCTTCCAGGTCATCACCCGACAAATCGACATCATCGATAAATCCGCGGGCATCCTTCATGTTTTCGAGGGCATCTTCGAAAAGGCCGTGATCCACCTCAAGCACGACGTCGCCAAACATCTGGATGAAACGGCGATAGGAATCCCAGGCAAACCGCTTGTCCCCTGTACTCCTGGCCAGACCGGCAACCACATCAGGATTAAGCCCGAGATTAAGCACCGTATCCATCATTCCCGGCATTGAGGCCCGGGCACCGGAACGCACCGACAGAAGAAGCGGGTTTTCAGGGTCAGCAAAGCTCAGCCCTGTTTCCTTTTCGATGCGGCTGATAGCGAGCCTGACATCATCTTCAAGGCTGGACGGATACTTGCGCTCATTATCGTAGTAATAGGTGCAGACTTCGGTTGAAATCGTAAATCCGGGCGGGACAGGCAGGCCGATGCTGCTCATCTCCGCAAGGTTTGCCCCCTTGCCGCCCAGAAGGTCACGCATTCCGGCGTTGCCTTCGGTTATTCCATCACCAAAGCTGTAGACCCATTTTTTCATTTTCCGGCTCCGTTTTCCAGATAGTGCCGTTTGGCAATTTTTTCAGCTGTTATGCTTCAACCTTCTATTTTTGAAAAGTCAGCAATGTCTTCCATGGCTGCACGTATACATCCCAGCAGATTAAGCCTGTTCGTACGGATAGCCGGATCATCATCATTTACCGTGACCTTTTCAAAAAACAAATCAATCGGGGCTCTGATTCCCCCCAGCGCACGCATCCGGTTGATATCGTCATCCGTGGTCGAACCCGGCTGGCTGAGGACAGAAAGGATGGCGTCATGTAGCTCTGCTTCTGCTGTGTCTTTCAGCAGCTTCCGTTCAACCGCACCGTCATATCTTGTCTTGTCCTTCTTTTCTTCTGCAGCAAGAATATTGCCGGCGCGGCGGTACCCGGCAAGGAGACCCTTCCCTTCATCATGGCCAAGAAACGCCGCCAGCGTTTCCGCCAGCCTGAAAAGGTGGAGCAGATCATCAGATCTTGCTTCTTCCTTGCGCAACAACGCGCTCACGATATCATGGCCTATCCCGCGATCACGCAACCAGACCCGGAACCTTTCCTGAAGGAACGGCAACAAATTTTCGGCGGCGGATTTATGCCCATAGAGACCAGCCGCCTTGCCCATCACTTCGGTCAGGGGCAGATGAAGCTGGTTTTCAACAATCAGCCGAATGATGCCCAAGGCTGCGCGCCGCAGGGCATAGGGATCTTTTGAGCCGGTGGGCACGGCACCAACGCTGAAGAAGCCGACCAGCGTGTCTATCTTGTCCGCCAAAGCAACCGCCATGCCTTCAGGCGTTTCGGGCAGATCATCCCCGGGACCTTCAGGCCTGTAATGGCTTCGCACCGCGCCACCAACAGCATCAGCCATTTTCTCTTCAACGGCAAACCGTGCAAGATAACCGCCAATGATCCCCTGCAATTCAGGAAATTCCCCTACCGTTTCGGTCACCAGATCAGCTTTGGCAAGCCGGCCTGCACGAGCGGCGACATCCTTATCAGCGCCAATATATCCGGCAATGACCGAAGCAAGTTTCTCAAGTCTTCCGGCTTTCTGGCCCACGCTTCCAAGACCTTCAAAAAAGGTAATCCCGTCAAGTCGGGGGAGGCGTTCGTCAAGCGAGGTCTTCCTGTCCTGATCCCAGAAGAAACGGGCATCGGCAAGGCGGGCGGCCAGTACGCGCTCGTTTCCGGCCCTGATAGTCGCATCTCTGGCGGTATCAGGTGCCATATTGGCAATCGTGACAAACCGTGGCGCCAGTTTGCCGCCGTCAGTCTGATCGAAAGCAAAATACTTCTGATGGCTGCGCATGGCCACAATCAGCACTTCAGGAGGGAGTTCCATGACATCCGTACCAATCTTGCCCATGATCGGATGCGGGTATTCCACCAGTCCTGTAACTTCGGCAAGAAGTCCTTCATCTTCACGCCAGATCAGGTTCTCTTCCCGGGCAAGTTCTAAAAGAGAGCGGCGAATACGTTCCATCCGCTCCCTGCGGTCCGCAATGACGAAAGCCGTTTCAAGATCACCGGCATAATCCGCACCGCCACGAAGCTCAATTTCATCCGGGGCGAGCATACGGTGACCTTCGGTTCTGGTGCCAAAGGGAATGGAATGCCCGCCACCAAGGTCAAACGCTCCATCAACAGCCTTACCACCGAAAAGAACAGTGATACGGCTTAACGGCCGCACCCAGCGGGACCGGCTTCGGCCCCAGCGCATGCTTTTGGGCCAGGAAAATTCTTCGAGCACGGCGGCAACCAGATCAGGCAGGATTTCAAGGGCTGAGATTCCCTTGCGCTCAATCACCGCAAACAGAAAGTCCCCCTTTAGTGTTGAACGGATTTCTGCATCTTCCTGCGAAATGCCTGCGGATTTCAGAAACCCGTCAATAGCCTGTTGCGGGGCATCGGCGCGGGGGCCGCGGCGTTCTTCGTGCAGATCATCCTGCACTTCGGCAACATCATCAACGGCAATGGCAAGGCGACGCGGGCCGGACCAGGTTTTCGGCGTGCCGCCGCCCAGACCCTTTTCAGCAAGGGCACGTGACACAGCCTCCGCCAGCCTGTGTTCAGCGGCGTCCTGCATCCGCGCCGGAATCTCTTCACCAAAAAGCTCAATAAAAAGTTCAGCCATGATCAGGTTTCTTTCTGTTTTCCGGCGTCGACCCAGGCTTCACAGCAGGCTTTGGCAAGGGCCCGGACGCGGCCGATATACCCCTGCCTTTCAGCCACGGAAATTACCCCGCGGGCATCAAGAAGATTGAAAAGATGGCTGGCTTTCATGCACTGATCATAAGCCGGAAGAGGCAGAGAAGGTGTGCTGTCCAGAAGGCTTGCGCATTCAGCCTCGGCATCGAGGAAATGCTGCATCAGCATGTCGGTATTGGCGCGATCAAAATTATGATGTGAATACTGGATTTCAGCGGCATGGAAAATATCGCGGTATACCTTGCCCCCCTGATCCTTGGGCACGCCGTCCCAATCCAGATCATAGACATTGTCAACGCCCTGAATAAACATCACAAGACGCTCCAGCCCGTAGGTCAGTTCCACCGGCACGGGATCACACTCTATTCCACCCACCTGCTGAAAATAGGTGAACTGGGACACTTCCATGCCATCGCACCAAACCTCCCAGCCAAGCCCCGCCGCGCCAAGGGTGGGGCTTTCCCAGTCATCTTCGACAAAACGGATATCATGGGCCATAGGATCAAGGCCAATCGCCTTGAGCGAGCCAAGATAGAGATCCTGGCTATTGGCAGGTGACGGTTTCATAATCACCTGAAACTGGTAATAGTGCTGGAGCCTGTTCGGGTTTTCGCCATATCTGCCGTCAGCCGGGCGCCGGGATGGCTGAACGTAGGCCGCACGCCAGACATCATCGGGGCCCAGTGAGCGCAAGGTTGTTGCGGGATGAAAAGTCCCGGCGCCGACTTCCATATCATAGGGCTGAAGAATTACGCATCCCTGGTCAGCCCAGTAGCGTTGAAGCGTCAGAATTATATGCTGAAAACTGGTAGTTGAAGTCGTCATCAGGGCACCCTTGTCCACTCGATGGCCGCACCATACTTGATTGAGGGAAGAGCATCAACCGCTGATCGGGCAGTTATCTTCCTCACAGGATGCATTAACCCACCTCCCGCAACGAGAGCACTCGGTCAGGTCCATGGTTTCCCCCTGATCCTTGCGGGATGATTTCGCCATTTTGTTGCGCTTTTCGATTACCCGGAAAAGGAACCAGACAAACCCCAGTATGAGGAGGAGGAACACTATCTTCTGCGGCGTGAACATGACTGCCCATAATCTCCCTATAACCCGTAGCGGCTGCGTTCCAGCTTTTCAGCCGCCGCGTGTTGAATGGCATCGACCCCGGCATCCGCCAGATGACCGGAAAGCCCGACACCGAGCTGACCTGAAGACATCCCGAAAAGACCACGTTTGGGCTGCATAAGCCGGATATCCACACGTTTGCCAAAACGTTCTTCAAGCACCCGTCTCAGTTCACCTTCCCTGTCAGCAAGTCCAAGCGCAATTCCCTTGCGCCCGGTCCAGAAGGCACCTGAAAAGAGAAGATCTTCCTCTTCCTTCAGTTTGGTGCCGCGACGATGCTTCACCATGGCAATGAACTGATCATGAATATCCTTCTGCAGCTCACGCAGATGAGTGATATCGCCTTCCTGTTCCGGCTGAAACGGGTCCAGCATGCCTTTACGGGTGCCAGAAGTGTAAACGCGGCGGCTGACCCCGATCCGGCTGATGGCTTCATCAAAACCGAAGCCAGCCGAAACAACCCCGATCGATCCCACCACCGAAGCTCCGTTCACGTAGATTTCATCCCCGGCACAGGCCAGCCAGTATCCCCCGGAAGCGGCGACATCTTCAACGAAGCTGAGCACCGGTACATCTTTCTTTCGGGCCAGATGGCGTATCCGGTCATAAATCAGCGATGACTGCACCGGCGATCCGCCCGGCGAGTTGATAACAAGCGCGACGGCCGCAATCCCCTTCACATCAAAAGCCTTGTCAATGATGGGGGCAAGACCGGCCATATTGAGCCCTCGCCTCAGGCCGGAAGAGGCGGCAATCATCCCCTGAAGGCGGATGACGGGAACAACGGGTCTTGCTTTGCGGAACAATGAGAAGATGCGGCTGATCATGGCTCTTCCTACCCTTTATCTGTGCGGGGCGCAAGACGCGGCTTACGATACCTGCGCCCGGGCACCGTCAGGGAAATCCCGGCGCGGTGATGGCTGATCTCCTGCATCTCAGCCGTCAGGGTTTCCGGCGAGGCCCGCAAGACCAGCGGCGGCAGTATTTCAAGGCGTCCTGCGATACCTTTGCGGGCGCGCACAAGGACACGTATCGCCGGATGCTGCGCTTCGGCATGCACCATCCTCAGGATAACTGAACCTGCCTTTTCAGCCTCAAGTGCTGTCAGGATTTCAGGCAGACGATCCGCCCGGCTGATCAGCGTCAGCTGACCCCGCGGGATCAGTGCCCGAATGCCAATCCTGATCCAGCCCTCAAGGGTATCGGCCGCCACCGCGGCTTTACGTCTTTCATCACCAGATTGCGTGGAGGCGGCATCATTATAGGGCGGGTTGAAGAAAACATGATCATGCTGTTCCCGCCAGTGATTTTCGGCATCGGTATCAAAGATATCGGCATGATGCGGAATAATACGGCCGGCAAGATCATTTTCCCTGATATTGTGTGCAAGCATTTCTGCCATCAGGGGGTCACGTTCCACCGCCGTGATACGTATCCCGCCGCATCGTCTGGCAAGAGCCAGGGAAGCCGCGCCGCCACCGGCACCCAGTTCGAGCGCATGGGCCGCATCGCCGTCGACGGCTGCGGCCAGCACTATGGCATCGGTGGTCGCGCGAAACCCGGTCCGTGGCTGCCAGAGAACGAGACTGCCGTCGTACCAGCTGTCTTTGGTCAGTTTCTCTGTCGTCATGACCTCAGTGCTGGACGAGCCGCAAGGAATTGACGCTTCTCTGTCAGGTGAGTTGTGTTCAGTCATCGTACCACTGATCTGCCCCGCGGAGAATTCGTTCAGCCTGACGCGCATCCTCTTCATCGACGGCCAGCCGCCGGGGAAAGAGACCATTCTGCATGCCGAGAAGATCCGCCATATAACCATCCCGGATGGCGTAGGCAATGCCCGCTTCCTTGAGTAGCGCTTCGATAAATGATATCCGCACCGGGTCTGTTAAGGTCAGAATATCCTTCATATGATGAGTTTATACCCGAAGCCTGACGAAAAGAAACGATGCAATGCGCTTGACATCATGCGGTGTCTCTTCCAAGAGATATACCATCATGACCAGACGTGACCGTATATGCCCATGACAACCCCGTCCCTGAGCCCGCTTTTGTCCATGACCGAGCGTGCGATGCAAGACGTCAACGCCATTATCGTTGACCGGATGCAGAGCGAGATTGAACTGATTCCCACCCTTGCCGGCCATCTTGTCGCTTCAGGCGGCAAACGTGTCCGGCCGATGCTGACCCTTGCCGGGGCAATGATGGCGGGCGGGAAAACCGATATGGCGGCAAAACTGGCGGCCTCGGTTGAGTTTATTCACACAGCCACCTTGCTACATGACGACGTGATTGATGAATCCGGTCTCCGGCGCGGCAAGGCGACCGCGAACGCCATCTGGGGCAATGAGGCCAGTGTTCTGGTGGGGGATTTTCTGTTTGCACGAGCGTTCGAGCTGATGGTTGAAACCGGCAATATCAGCGTGCTTGGGAAACTGGCCGCGGCGGCGGCGCGAATCACCGAAGGCGAGATCAGCCAGATGCTGATTGCCGGCAAGCCGGATACGGTGGTGGAAGACTATCTGTCGGTGATTATCGGCAAGACCGCGGAGCTTTTCGCCGCGGCGGCGGAGACCGGTGCCATGGTGGCGGGGGGAGATGCCCGTCTTTCAGGCATGATGCGGGAATACGGAATGGAACTGGGGATCGCGTTTCAGATTGCCGACGACGCGCTGGATTATCAGGCGGATCAATCCACCCTAGGCAAGACGGTCGGCGATGATTTCGCCGAAGGCAAGACAACCCTGCCCGTCATGATTGCCTTTGCCGAAGGCACGTCCGAAGAGAGGAATTTCTGGCAACGCACCCTCGGGGAAGGCCAGATCGAAGACGGTGACCTTGCCGAAGCCCAGCACCTGCTGATGCGGCATGATGCGATCGGGCGCACGCTGGAAAAAGCCCGGCACCATGCCGGACGTGCCGCCGATCAGCTGGCTGAACTGCCCGGCTCTGAGATCAGGGATGCGCTGATGGAAGCGGCCGGTTTTGCCGCGTCACGCGCCGCCTGATCGCCTTTTCACAAGACCTTACTGCAGGGAATTTTATTGCTCTGCCGCAGGGACGGTGGCGGGGGATTGGCCCGCAAGTTCAATATGCGGGATATCTTCAAAATTCCGCCACATCCCGCCCCAGCGGACAGGCACACCCAGTTCAAGCCCGGCATCCATGAATGCCGCCGCGACTTCTATCGCAAGGGCGCGGTCAAACCTGCCCTTGCCTGTTGTCGGGTCAAGCGGCACGAAATCCAGCGCCTCCCCTTTGAGATGACGTGAGCGAAGGGTCCGGGATTTGCCCATGGCCACAAGGCGGCGTTGCTCCCGGATCGTGCGTCTGGCACTGATGATGGTGAAATCAACCCGGGATTTGCGTAAGGCAAGCCTCGCCACGCGGGCAAGTTCAGGCCGAAGACTACGGAGCTGGGTTTCTGATCTTTTGCTGAAAATGAAATGACGTCGCATGGCATGACCCGACATACAGGCGGAATGAAAACGGCAAAAAAATAGAGGGCCTTCGCCCTCTTGTCTTTTCGGAGATATGGTGCGGATGACTACCGCATGCTGTCCACGCCGCTGTAATAAATGACTGCGGCGGCAATTCCGAACATGATCAGAAGCGCGGCGCGGATACTGAAAGTGATCACGGTGTTATACGCCTCTTTGCGGATACGGCGCCAGCTGACCAGAAGATTGCGAAGATCACGGATATCCTGAGGTGCGGTTGTATCACTGAGGCCCAGTTCAGCCAGCGCATTGCGTGCCCCGCGCCGGGCGGCGTGTTCGATGAGCGCGTCGACATCCCCGAGATCAGGGTAGTAATCCATCGGGTCATGCTGGTCCTCAGCCTGATTGAAGTTCATATCATCAGGTCTTCCGCTATGTCGTTTCGTCATTATTCATCCTCCGTTATGATAAGAAAAAACCCGCCCCGGGACACACCCCGGGGCGGATCATGTGTTGTCAGGTTTTCATGGGCCGGGCGAAAGCCATACCCTTAGAAATTGGCCTGAATGGAAAAGCTGGTGATCGTGCCTTCGTTGGACATCGCATCGTCATCCCTGCTTGCACCGGCTGTCAGCTCGTAGCTGTCAAGGCTGACCGCGGCGTTAAGGCCGGGTGCAATCGTGTAGGACGCTGTGATCGAATTGGTGCTGAGCTCATCGCCATTACCGTCATCTTCAGAAGAGCCGACAGAGAAGCCGAGCGCCAGCTGATCACTGACGGTGTAGCCAACCCCGAAGCCGGAAGTGGTCACATCAGAGGATGAACCTGATTCCGCGTTGGCAACGGATGCCGCAAGGGTGATCGCGTCAAGGCCGATGGTCACCGTAATCCGGCTGTGTCTCCGGCATGATTTCAGGTGTGATTTCATCATCCTGAACGATTTCAGAATGCATATTAGGCTGATGATCTGGCATGGTTTCTCCTTTGCCGTTTGAACGGAATACCCATAAAAAAAGCACGCAGATGCGGTTAAGGCACTGCGCGCGTAGAGACAGAAATTTCAATCAGGAGGCAGATGAGGCATCTGGTTCTGGTTTGATAATGCCCCGACGTTCAATTTCCTGAAGGAACTGCTCTCTGCTGATATCGCCCGCCTGTCGGGCGCTGAGCAGGATATCTGCATCATTGCCGATACGTATCATTTCCGTGTTACGGCGCGGCATCACGATCTTACCTGCATCCGCCGGGTCAATGCCAAGCCAGGTGGCGGCCAGACCAAAGGCGTTTTCAAGACTGGACCTGATCACGCCGGACAACATGACAAGAGTGGCATTCTGGCGTGTTTCCTCAATCATACGGCCAGTTGCCGTCGGGTTATGCTGGCGGTCCCGAAGCAGATCAAGACCAAGGACCGCCATCTTTTCCTCAAGATCCATCAAATCCTGCCGCCCGGCCTCAATAGCCGCCCCGCTATGCTCAACAAACCTGACTTCTGCCGCCGGATCATCCGCCACGATCAGACGATTGGGACCAATATCCACCGGCCCGTCCATACTGTTCATCCCGCGGGCGAAAAGGATGGGAACTCTGGCAATATGCAGGATGTGACGCTGATCACTTGATGACTGCCAATGGGCAAGGTTAAGCCAGGCCAGATCCATCAGGGGGGGGCGTATCGTGCTTCCCCTGCCCTGTATCATCTCCGCCGCAACAAGGGGGATAACATCAAGCCCCATCTCACCTTCTTCCTTGACCGCCCAGTTTCCCTTCTGGTCCTCATCTTCCCAGATCGACCATCGGCCAGGTTCATACACCCGGATACGGTCATGCGGAACGTAGCCAAATCTGGATTCTTTCCGGCTAATAGTTTCATGCAGCCTTGCCTGAATGATCGATCCGCCCATGGGGACTTGCGCCATTTCACTGTCGCGCACGAGCCCTATCATCTGGCTTGCCTCAACCAGCACAAAATAGGGCAACCCGCCATCACGCGGGGCATCGACCAGAATATAGGCGGCACCATCCCTGAGGATCAGCTGCACCATCATGGCGGCAAACCTATCGAGGGTCATGCCGGAGCCATCGATATTCTGGCAGAGGGATAAAAGCCTGGGATCAGCATCCTTGAGGGTGATGGTATCCCCGAGAACATAACCTGCCGAAGCCTGCCAGGTGCGGGCAAATCCGTTGAAAAGAATTGATCTGTTAAGTCGTAACCGCCAGGCCTCCCAGCTTTCTGCCGGCTCCTTGGGGAGCCATTTTGCGCCGGCTTCGCGCATCGCACGGGTACCGCTGGCCAGATCATGAATAAGATCAAGATCTTCCATCAGCCGGACCCATTGCTGCGATGGCCGCGCCACGTCATCAAATCCCATCAAAGTCTCTCCTGATAATGGTCATCACCGTGACGCCTCAGATATCAAGGTCCTGCACACGGTGCTGGCGATAGTTCATCAAGGCCGTCAAGGCCCAGACCATGGCATCAAGCCGGTCCGGTGATGTGCCGGGTTTTTCTCCGGGCACGCAGGCACACATCTGATCCTCCAGCGCATCAAATCTGCCCGCATGGAAAACCTTCCCTTCGGCATAGGCTGCGGCCACCGGTTCAGCCCGAAGTGCTTTGCCATGGCGTGCACGCACTGTCTGGATCGGCAGCCGGATACCTTGCGAACGCAGGACATCAGTGACAAGATTCCCGCCCTGATTGACTTCGGCCACCAGCCGGTTGGCCCGCCATGTTCTGCTGAGCTGTGCTATACGTCTTGCCCACTGGTTTGGCGGTGCATGACGCGATGCGTCTTCCAGCACCCACAAACAGCCTTCGGCATCCCGTCCTGCCACGATTATTCCGGTCTGGTCGGCACCGCCAAGAGCCGGGTCAATCCCGATAACCACATGGGTCAGATCAGACCTTTGTGGTGCCGGTTTCCTGATCAGGGACAGATCAGCCCGATTCCACAAGGCATCCGGATATTCTTCGAGGAGAAAGCCCTCAAGCTCCTGTCGGCCGATATCAAGGGATCCGTACCTGGCCCGAACCGTCTTTAGAAACCCCGGCGCCAGATTAGCCCCATTTTCATAACTGCTTCCCCGGGTTATCACCACATCAGGCTGGCGGCTAAGCGCAATGATCCATTTTTTCGGCCGCGGCGTGGTTGTTGCAACCACTCTGGGCATATCACCTGCCCGAAGTCCCAGCATCAGGTTGTCCCATGCACCCTCATAAGGCCATTTGGCAATCTCGTCGCACCAGGCAAATTCCGTCTCTGGCCCGCGCAGTTGATCGGGATCGCTCGCACTGAAACATCTGGCCGTACTTCCGTTTGGCCACTTCAGCACCCTTTGCGACGGGTACCAGTCCGGCCGCTCTGCGGCGGGCGTGACGGAAAGGATACCTGATGGCCCTTCGATCATCACGTGCCGCACGTCGTGGCTCGTCTCGCCTACAAGCGCAAGCTGGCCTTTCGCTCCTTCCTGCGCCATAGCCCTGATCCATTCCGCACCGGCCCGCGTCTTGCCAAAACCCCTTCCTGCCAAGAGCAGCCACA
>Ga0181579_10000460_pt1 | contig 32696 bp, 34 predicted proteins | sample 071ome_24_FD_132996 | JGI IMG/M metagenome (GOLD analysis project Ga0181579, IMG submission 132996) | Coastal salt marsh microbial communities from the Groves Creek Marsh, Skidaway Island, Georgia - 071402CT metaG (megahit assembly) | ecosystem: Environmental > Aquatic > Marine > Intertidal...
GTGTCGACGCCAAGATAGAGCTTGAAGAAGAGAGTATTCTTCTGACCGCGCCAGAGGAATTTCAGATTGGGCAGCTCAAGGATATTTTGCGGAGCAAAATGGCGAGCAGGAATGTCGATAGCAGGGCCTTGGTGCCCGGTGACATTGAGGGCGCGGGAAAAGTTAAGCGCCAACGCTTCACCATGGCTCAGGGCCTGGACAAGGATAATGCTCGGCGAGTTATCAAGGTGCTTAAAGATTCTAAGCTCAAGATTCAGAGTCAAATTAACGGCGACAAAGTAAGAGTCACCGGCAAAAAACGCGACGACCTGCAAAACGCCATCGCGGTGTTGAAGGACAGTGATCTGAACATACCTCTGCAGTACAACAACTTTCGCGACTGATCGCGCTGATGAGCGATAACCCTAATACCGAGGTCAAGACCCCGGCGCCCAGACCTTGGTTAGACGTCCTGCTTGATCGACGCATGCTGATCTGTGCAGCTACGGGGTTTGCGTCCGGGTTGCCGCTGTATGTGGTTATGCAACTGGTCCCGGCTTGGCTGCGCTTGGAAGGCGTGTCGCTCACGGCCATCGGCTTTTTTACTGCGGTCCAGTATCCCTACGTTTTGAAGTTCCTCTGGGCGCCTGTTCTGGAGCGATACCCTCTGACTCGCCTAGGCCGACGGCGCAGTTGGATGATCGCCACTCAAATCGCGTTGATCGTACTGATCGGCTCCCTAGGATTTTGGCCGCCTGCCGATGCCCTGACGATGATTGTCGTGATCTCAACTGCCTTGGCGCTCTTCAGTGCTACCCAAGACATTGCCCTAGATGCTTTTCGGCGAGAGATTTTGCATACCGACGGCGAACTGGCCTTGGGGAACAGTATCCACGTTCAAGCCTATCGGATCTCCGGTTTGGTGCCCGGCACCCTCGGTCTGATTCTGGCCGGCAGCATCAGTTGGGAACTGAACTTTATGATTATGGCGGCGTTCATGAGCGTGGGTGTCGCCTTGTCTTTGCTGGTGTCTGAGCCTGAAACAGAGGCTTTGGCGCCGCCAAGCCTGTGGCAGGCAACGGTTATTCCCTTTCAAGAATTCTTCCAGCGCCGGGCCCTTGGCCCCGCCATGGCAGTGTTGGCTTTCATGGTTTTTTACAAACTGGGGGACAACATGGCTACGGCCTTGGCTACGCCTTTCTATCTGGACATGGGTTTTAGCACTCAGACCATTGGCTTGGTGGCCAAGGGTGTGTCTCTCTGGGCGGTGATTCTGGGCAGCGTGATTGGGGCCTTTGTGGTGGCCAGCATTGGGATCAACCGATCTCTTTGGATTTTTGGGATGGTGCAAATGATCACCATCTTAGGTTTCGTCTGGTTGACCTATGCCGGAGCAGATCCCTGGGTGCTTGGTATCGTGATTGCCGGTGAATATATTGGCGTGGGCTTAGGGACCACGGCATCTGTGGCCTTCATTGCCCGAGAAACGTCGAAGCTCGCTGTGGCAACCCAATTCGCCATGTTTACGGCCTTAGCGTCGTTGCCCCGGGTTGTCGCCTCCAGCTTTAGCGGCGTCATCGTGGATGCCATTGGCTGGACAGACTTTTTTTACTTGAGCACGCTCTTGGCCATACCGGGCATGCTGCTCTTATTTTGGGTCGCGCCTTTCAACCAAACCTATCAACAAGACAAAGCGGCCTAGGACTCTAGGCGAAAGGCTTTGGACACCCGGTTTCCTTGGAAGATTACGCCTTCGTCCCGAAGGCGGCGCTTTTGTTCCAACATGCGTTGACTGTTACGCGGCGCAATCTGCAGTGATGCGTTAACCACGCGATGCCAAGGCAAGGTGGTGTCACGGGGTAACTTGCCAAGGGTGGTGCCCACAAAACGGGCGTAGCCCGGCAAACCCGCCAGCGTGGCGACTTGACCGTAGCTTGCAACTCGTCCGCTAGGAATGCTGGCTACAACTTGCCAAATTCGCTCGGCCTTGGATAACCCTAAGGCTTGATTTGCAGCGTCATCGCCCTCAGGTTGGTTAGAAGCAGAAGAAGAGCCTTTATTTATGCCCTGGTTTTTACTTTTTTTCGCCATGCCCATTGTTGAAATGTATCTCTTAATCGCGGTGGCTGGCTATATCGATGCGCTGCCAACGATTGGTTTAGTGATGCTTACCGCGGTGATTGGTGTGGCGCTGCTCAGACAGCAAGGCTTGGAAACCTTGACCCGGGGTACGCAGAAAATGAGCCGCGGCCAGATGCCGGCCCAAGAAATGGCGGAAGGCTTATTGCTAGCAGTGGCTGGGGCGCTGCTGATCACTCCAGGATTTGTCACCGATACCATTGGTTTCCTAATTTTATTCCCGCCCACCCGGATGTTAGTTGCTCAAATAATTCTCCGTCGTGTGCAGTTGAGCGGTACCCACACGTTCCGGGGCGATTCTGATCAGCGATCCGATGCAAACCGAGAGCGCCCGCAGACCCTAGAAGGTGAATATCAGCGCCGGGACGAATAGCTCCGGTAAATTCGGCGCCGGCAAAAAATTGCCAGATTCTACTCTCTAGCCCTTGAAAACACGGGGGCCGGCACTATTATGCTCTGCGCACTTAGCACTCTCGCAGTGTGAGTGCTAAGTCAGTTTTCTGCCCGGTCAGGCGCCGATACAGCCTCAGCGCAAGAAAACGAATGCAAATTGGAGTAACTGGGAGACCATAGTTCATGAATATTCGACCCCTACACGACCGCGTCGTTGTACGCCGGTTAGAGGAAGAGACCACTAGCGCGGGCGGCATCGTGCTTCCCGATTCTGCGACCGAAAAGCCTTCACAAGGCGAGATTCTGGCAGCAGGGCCTGGCAAGGCAACGGACAGTGGTGATGTGCAAGCCCTTGACGTTAAGGTCGGCGACAAAATCATCTTCGGCCAATACGCAGGAAGCACAGTAAAGATCGACGGCGAAGAGCTGTTGATTCTGAGCGAAAGCGAAATTTTTGGCGTATTGGAAGGTTAGACCTTCGCCGGATCTGACACGCAAAAGAGTCTGACACGATTAAGAGGAAATAAGCGATGAGCGCTAAAGACGTAAAATTTGGAGATGATGCCCGCATCGAAATGCTGGAAGGCGTCAATGTCCTGGCAAACGCCGTTAAGGTAACGTTGGGACCAAAAGGTAGAAATGTGGTTCTTGATAAAGCCTTCGGTTCACCCACGGTCACCAAGGACGGTGTTTCAGTGGCAAAAGAAATTGAACTGAAAGATAAATTCCAGAACATGGGCGCGCAGATGGTCAAGACCGTTGCAAGCCAAACTTCTGATGAGGCCGGCGACGGCACCACGACAGCGACGGTACTGGCCCAAGCCATTCTTCAGGAAGGCCTGAAGTCCGTTGCCGCTGGCATGAACCCGATGGATCTCAAGCGAGGTATTGATAAGGCCGTTGCCTCTGCTGTCGATCACATTCAAAGCTTGGCTACGCCCTGCGAAGATTCCAAGGCTATTGCTCAGGTGGGTACTATTTCAGCCAACAGCGACAGCGCTGTGGGCGAGATCATCGCCGAGGCCATGGAAAAGGTCGGTAAAGAGGGTGTCATCACAGTAGAAGAAGGTTCCGGTTTGGAAAACGAGCTGGACGTAGTTGAGGGTATGCAGTTCGACCGTGGTTATCTGTCGCCTTACTTCATCAACAACCAAGATTCCATGGCAGCAGAGCACGATGATCCCTTCATCCTGCTGTGCGACAAGAAAATCTCTAACATCCGAGACTTGCTACCTGTGCTCGAAAATGTTGCCAAAGCAGGCCGCCCGCTGGTGGTAATCGCTGAGGATATTGAAGGCGAAGCGCTGGCTACCCTGGTTGTTAACAACATGCGCGGCATCGTTAAAGTCGCGGCGGCTAAGGCGCCAGGTTTTGGTGATCGTCGTAAAGCCATGCTGCAGGACATTGCGATCTTGACTGGCGCTACAGTGATTTCTGAAGAGGTTGGCCTAACCCTTGAAGGTGCTACCTTGGAAGACCTTGGAACCGCGAAGCGCGTTTCTTCTACCAAGGAAAACACGACCATCGTTGATGGCGCGGGTGAGAAAGATGATATTGCTGGCCGTATTAAGCAGATTCGTCAGGAAATCGAAGACACGTCTTCAGATTATGACCGCGAAAAGCTCCAAGAGCGTTTGGCCAAGCTGGCTGGCGGCGTCGCCGTGATTAAAGTGGGCGCACCGACTGAAGTCGAAATGAAAGAGAAAAAAGCCCGAGTGGAAGACGCATTGCATTCAACCCGCGCAGCGGTTGAAGAAGGCGTTGTACCCGGCGGTGGCGTCACCTTGGTGCGCGCTATTGCTGCTGCAGAAGCAGCCCAAGGCGACAACGAAGATCAGAACGTGGGCATTGCCCTTGCGGTTCGCGCTATGAGTGCGCCGTTGCGTCAAATTGCCACCAACGCGGGTGTCGAAGGCGCAGTTGTTCTGGACAAAGTCAGTGCTCTGTCCGGCAACGACGGCTACAACGCGGCTACCGGTGAATACGGTGACATGTTGGCCATGGGTATTCTTGACCCAGCCAAGGTGACACGCACAGCGCTGCAAGCCGCCTCTAGCGTTGCTGGTTTGATGATCACGACCGAGGCCATGGTTAGCGAGCTACCTGCTGAAGATGCGCCTGCCGGTGGCGGTATGCCCGGCGGCATGCCCGATATGGGCGGCATGATGTAGGTCTGAGCCGCGCTGAAGAAACCCGCCTATCTCTGATTTGCGGGTTTTTTTTCGCGTATAACTTGGCTTGCAGAGCTTCCACGCACCGCCGGCAGGGCGCAGGGGTCTGTCCCCAACGCTGGTACCGGCGTAACGGTTTCGCTATTCTTCAAACGTCTTTTCAATCAATGGGTGAGAGAACTTTATGGACATGATCTTTGTCGATTATTTGGCGCGATTTGGGCACTTTGTATTTGGTGTCACTTGGATCGGGCTGCTTTACTACTTCAACTTTGTACAAACCGAGTACTTCAAAGAGGCTGATCCTGACGCACGAGTGGATGCGTTCTCAAAGCTGGCTCCCCGCGCGCTGTGGTATTTCCGTTGGGGTGCCATGGGTACATTTTTGACCGGCGTACTGCTGCTTGGCTATCGACATACTGGGCTAACCGCCGATATCACTGTAGGTGCCCTAATGGGTACCTTAATGTTCTTGAATGTTTGGCTAATTATCTGGCCCAACCAAAAGATCATTGTTGAGTCCAATCAAGGCGTACAGGCTGGCAATGAACCGAACCCCGAAGCCGCGGCCGCAGCGCCCAAGGCAGCGTTGGCCTCGCGTACCAACACCTTGTTCTCCATGCCAATGCTTTATCTCATGGGTTCTAGTGCGCACCTGTCCAGCGGCAGTCTGGCGTCCAGCACAACCGCAGTATGGGTTTGCGTGGCTATTGTGGCTGCTCTAGAAGCGAACGCTTTGTTTGGTAAGCAGGGACCGCTGACCACAGTGCGCGGCGTGATCCACTGTAGTTTGGCGCTGACCGTTGTGTTGGTGGCAATCCTGAACTACCTGTAGGCCAAAGTGCGCGCCTAAGCGACGCGAATGATAAGAGAGGCGACGCCGGTAAGAAAAAGGCGATGCCGACGCGAAAACCCGTCACCCTGGTGACGGGTTTTCTTTGCCCGATAAAATTGTCCTGTTGGCGGACACTGCCATGCTGTGCTTGGCAGTGCGCCCAAGTTAAAACCTCAACTTAAACTGACGATGACGTCAGCAATGGGGCGTACTTATGCTGTGGGGGCAGCTGTTTGGACGATTACCAAACCTTGATCGCGCAATGCTCAACGATTGTTAGCACACCTGCTGTCAGGTCGGCTGGCACTAGGTGCCCGTATTGCCCTGCCAAAATGCCGATGTGCTCCGCGGCGGAACAACTCGAGCGCTGCTGCAGGTTCTCCAGCATTAGCGCGGTCATCGGCGTGAGGACGGCAAATTCGCTTTGAGCGTGTCGGTTTTGAAAAACCACCAGAAAAGTTGGCGTATCCGGCACCTGTGAGGGCAGAAACCCCGGTCCGATCTGATGGACCGGCCAGTTAAATGCCAAAACATGAGCCGTGGGATTGAGAGACAAAACATCCGTCGGCGTTATTTGCCCGGTGCCTTCGGACAGGTTCGGCGAGGAAGCAATCTCGACATCCAGATCAACCCATTCGTAGTGCGCCAACTCCTAAGCAAAGGGGTATCTCAGCAGAATTTGAGCGTCAGGGTTATCCGGGTTATGACTGAGTTCTTCCAAGTACTCTAAAAATTCCGCAGCCAGTAAGGGGAAGTGAGGGGTTTGGGCGCGGTGGTCGCGTATAAAGCCACGGGCCAATGCATCCCAATCTCCGGTGTCACTTGCGATCTGCGCTAAAACAGGAAAATTGCTCGCCAGCGGAGTTCTTATATTTCGAAATACCAAGTCTTGGTAGACGCGCATGCGCTCCGCTGGAACGCCCTCGGGCATGGGAGTATTCGAAGGATCGCGTAAAAATTCGGTAAAACCAGACTGCAGATTCGGCAGCGTTATATCCATTATCCTGTGCTCGATACCGTAGCGTCAGCCTCAGCGAAGGCTCTTGAGGCCCGCTCTTTACGGCCATTTTTATTAATGCGCTGCTGGGCACGCAAGATGCGCTGTAACTCCTGCTCCAGCTGACCCAAGCTGGGGATGTTGAAGTCTCGTTCCAGCAGCGTGGGGAAGACCCCGTGTATCTCGTAAGTTTTCGCCAGCAGTTTCCGAACTGGGTCGATGACATCGCTGCCGTGGGTGTCCACAAGTAATTCTTCATGCTCTTGGTAATGGCCGGCGACGTGCCCATAGGCAATCCTTTGGCTCGGCAATTGCTGCAAAAACTCGATCGGGTTGTATTTGTGATTGATGCTGTTGACGTAAACGTTGTTCACATCCAGCAGCAGGCAGTCCGCCTTTTCCAGTACGGACAGCAAAAAGTCAATTTCCGGCATCTGTTGACCGGGAGCGCAGTAATAGGAAACATTTTCGACGGCGATAGGTTGACCGAGCAAATCTTGCACGGTTTTGATTCGGTCACTGACGTGTTCGACGGCTTGGGTCGTAAAGGGAAGCGGCAACAAGTCGTACAGGTGCCCATCATCGGCACAGTAGCTTAGGTGCTCACTAAAATAGCAGGCATTGTGACGCTCAAGGAATGCCCGGATCTGAGTAATCAAGCGGGTGTCCAAAGGTGCCTGACCGCCTAGGTTCAAAGACAAACCATGGGTATTTGCTCCGCGACGGCATCTAAAAGGCCGGCGAAACGCCCCCCCATATGAATCCAGTTTTCTGGCGCTACTTCGAAAAAGCTGCACAAGTGGAGGGGGCGGGTGGCAAATTCCTGCATGAAAATACGGCGCATACCCAAACCCGCGCCCTGCAGGTTGTCGCTTATTTTTGCCACCGCAGAAAGAGGAGTGTTCAAAACGCTAGAACCTTGGACCTAGCTTGGCCTCATTTCTCCCCGTCGTCCTTGTCCTCTTCGTCCTCGCCGTCCTTGTCGCCGCCGCATTTGCCTTCGTCGCCCTTGGCGTCACCGCATTTGCCCTCGCCGCATTTGCCTTCGTTGTCGCCATTCGCTTTGGCGAACTGCATGTAGCCGCTATCTAGTGTTACTGCTCCGAGCAGGTTGCCGCTCTCGTTAACGGCTTCTGCTTGAGCAAGTGCTGATCCCGTCAGCGAAACAGCTAATGTTGCACTTACTGCGAAAGCTATGGATTTTTTGGTAGGTTTTTTCGACATAGCAGAGCCTCATAAATTTACGTTGACTACGGAATATCGCTTCGGCCTGCCCACTGATCGTTGGACTGAAGTCTCAGGCCTTTTATCCAAGCGGCCAAGCAGAACCGATGATTCGGAGCCTACGATTAGTGTGGAGGGCGAAAATGCGAAACCGACAGGCTGTAGCATTTTCTTGATCAATGGTCTTTGTCGGGAATTTCACTACCGTCGCTGTTATGTGTCGCCTATCGTTTCTATAATCTTTAATCCCGCTATGAAGAAATGAGTCCCGCCGATGGATCAGAACAAAGAGGACACGCTGTCGACCCAAGAGAACGATCGCTATCGCGGAGCCTCATCGCGAAGGCCGGCCAGACGTGACGGAAGCGGAATGGGTACAACCGTGATGATGGCCTTGATGGTTGCAGGGTTGTCAGGTGCAGGCTGGTTTATCGTCAATCAACAGCAAATGTTGTTGGCGGAGCGAGAACGGGTGGATGACGCCGGCAAACGCTTGTCGGTGTTAGAGCAGCGACTGGCTGCCACCGACGACGCCATGAGCCAAGAAGGTCAGGATACCAAGCAGCAAATCAATTTGTGGGAATCCGAGATTCGAAAATTATGGGCCATTGCGAACGAACGCAATCGCGATTGGATTAAGGATAATCAGGAGCGAATTAAGTCTATATCCGCGTCGCTGAACGGTATCCGTGCCAGCAACAGAGATCTGCAGACAGCGACAGGGCGTCACGAGGAGGCATTGAAAGTTCAGCAGCAACTTATAGATCAGGTAACCAGTTTAGAATTACAGCTACAGCAGATGTTGCGCTCCCAGCGAGAACTGGTGGATACGGCGAATTTGGCCGCGCGCAATGTCGCAACAATTCAAGGAGAACTGTCGCCGCGCGTAGCGGAAAATGCTGAAGCGGTACTGGCCTTTGACAGCTATCGAATTGCCACTAACCGTCGGCTGGTGTCTTTAGAGAGGGAATTGGTGCGATTACAAAATAGTGGTGCGTCGTCTGCAGCGGCAGCGTCTTCTACTCCCTGAGATCTTTTGCAAGATAGTCGGTGATCAGCGCGTCTTTCTCCTCCCACAGTCCATGCATCCATCGAGCTACGCTGGCCTTGTAGGAGGTGTCGTTAGAGTCTTCGCCCGCCAAGTCAGGTAGGGGGCAGTAGCGGGCATCGAATATAACGCGGCGGCACTTGCCCTGTAGAAAATCCCAAAATGTCGGTACCCCGTCGGGATACACCAATGTGACGTTGACGAGTCCGTTTAATTGACTGCCCATGCCTTCGAGCATGTAAGTGATACCCCCGGGCTTTGGGTTCAGCAAATGCCGGAACTCGCCGTTCTGGCGCTGGTGTTTTTCGGCGGTAAGACGCGTTCCCTCAGCAAAGTTCAAAATACTGGTGGGATGATTTTTAAAACCCTCACAGGCTTTTAGCACGTTATTTTTGTCAGCGTTGCGTAAAGCGGGATTTTTTTTGATTTGTTCTCGGCTCACCCGCTTCACATAGGGGAAGCCAAGGATAGACATGGCTAACCCAAGGAACGGCAGCCATATGAGTTGGGATTTTGTAAAAAACTTCAGCGGTGGAATATCGTCAAGCAAGTAGGTTTGCAGCAGCAAAATGTCTGCCCAAGTCTGGTGGTTACAGACCACGAGGTACCACTGGTCTGGGGAAAGATGCTCACGTCCCTGCCAATGCACCTGGGGTTGTATCAACTTTAGCCGGTTAATCATCCAGCGATTGGACATAGTCCACCACAAGATAATGCGGTCCATTTTTTGTCTTACCGCCCCTTTGCGGCTCGCAGGCGTTAGCACGAACTGGACATACCAAATAAGCAAGACGCAACAAACGCTAATGGTGGTTAGAGCGACGCTAATGCTCGCGAAGATACCTCTGAGAATATGCATGTTGGATGAACCCCGATCAGATGGCGCATGGTGGCACTGTGGTTATGAGCCAGCAACCTTCTAGGCTCTATTTTACAGAGCTGGATCACAGATCTTTGAGCAGGTAAACGCATGCGCAGCTAATGACGATCACGCCGACAAGGTTTAGCACGATGCCTTCGCGAACCATGGTTTGAATTGAGAAGCGACCGGTGGCAAAAGTAATAACATTCGGTGGCGTGGCCACGGGCAGCATGAACGCACAGGAGGCGCTCATGGCAGCTGGAATCATAAACAGTGCGGGGTCTGCCCCCGCTCCCAAGGCTGCTGCGGCAAGAATAGGCATCAACAGCGTGGTGGTGGCCAAATTACTTGTGACCTCGGTCAGGAAGGTAACGGCGACACAAATGCAGGCGATCATGAGCAGCAGAGGCAGGGTAGACAAATCCTCTAGCGCCTGTCCAATGCTGGAACTCAGCCCAGAGTTGATAAAGCCCGTGGCGATGGTGATGCCCGCCCCGAACAGCAGGAGCATGCCCCAGGGAATGCGTTCGGCAGTTGCCCAGTCCAACAAGCGCTCTTGCTCACCGTTCTCATTGGTTTTGCCGGCGGGGATGATGAATAGGGCAACTACGGCCAAAAATGCCACCATGGCGTCATTAGCGTAGGGCAGCGAGAACCACTCACTCCAGCCGCCAAAGGGGCCTTTGCGCGTTACCCAAAGAAACGCGGTGATGGAAAACACGACCAGCACTCTGCGTTCTGCCTTCGTCCATTGGCCCGGCGCCGGTAGGGTCGCGCCACCATGTTTAGAAACTCCTCGAGTGATCCAGAACGCGGCGATAGGTAGTAGAACCAAAACCACCGGGACCGCCCAAATCATCCATTGGCCAAAGCTGATCGCGGCGCCGGTTACCTCGGTATAGATCCCCATAAAGACGAGATTGGGTGGAGTGCCAATGGGTGTTCCAATACCGCCGATACTGGCTGCGTAGGCAATCCCCAGCAGCAGTGGTCCGGCAAGATTTTCGTCATCGGTCTGCTCCAGAGCGGCGAGGGCTACAGGCAGCAGCATTAGGGTTGTTGAGGTGTTAGAAATCCACATGCTCAAAAAAGCGCTGGCGCACATGAACCCGAAAACCAAGCGGCGAGAATTGCTGCCGCCAAAGGCGCGAACCATGAACAAGGCGATGCGGCGGTGAGCTCCGCTACGCTCCAATGCTGATGCCAGCAGAAAACCGCCCAGCATCAATAGAACTAGGGGATTTCCGTATGCGCTACCTAACTCTTTCGTAGAAACAATGCCGAACAATGGCAACAACGACATTGGCAGTAGAGAAGTGGCGGGAATTGGTATGGGTTCAAAGATCCACCAGATGATGACCCAAAGCGTTACCCCCAGCGTGATAGCGGCCTCCGGCGCACTACCGGCCTGCCACATCACAAAAATAACGCATGCGCCGATCACTGGCCCAAGGAACAAGGCTAGCGCACGCGGATTAGGGTATGGTCTTGGCATCGCCAGCGAGGTTAACGGACATGGCTGAGACTTTCTATTGGTACGACTTGGAGACTACGGGCACAGACCCCAAGTGGGATCGTATTGTGCAGTTTGCCGGGCAGCGCACGGATCAAGATTTGAATCCCATTGGCGAGCCGCTTTGCTTTTTTGTCCGTCTGCCAGATGACGTATTACCAAACCCCGACGCCGCCCTAGTCACAGGGATCACGCCGTCCAAGCTCACAGCAGAAGGGATTTCTGAATTCGACGCGCTGCAGCGCATACTGCAAGAGTTTAACGAGCCAGGGACCTGCACCCTGGGCTATAACAGCCTGCGCTTCGATGACGAATTTATTCGTTACGGTTTGTACCGACACTTGCTGGATCCTTACGCACGGGAATACAGGAACGGCAATACGCGTTGGGATCTCGTAGATCTGGTTCGTGCCGCCGGAGCGCTCCGCCCCGAGGGTATTCACTGGCCGATAAATGAGGCCGGGCAGCCGGTGTATAGGCTTGAGGAACTTACCAAGGCGAACGGCATCGATCACGGTCAGGCCCATGACGCGATGTCAGATGTGCATGCGACCATCGGTATGGCGCGGTTGCTAAAGACCAAGCAGCCTCGGCTGTTTGATTATTACTATGACATGCGTCAAAAGAAGCATGTCAAAGAACTGCTTGAACCACTGGCGGCAAGACTGTGCGTCCACGTATCTGCGATGTATGGCAAAGATCGATCCAACGTGGCTCCGGTAATTTCTATTACCCGTCACCCCAGTAACACCAATGCTATTGTGGTTGCAGACTTGGGTGAAGATATCGAGAGTCTTTTGGACTGGTCCGAGGATGAAATACGCCAGCGGTTATTTGTACCCAAGGGCGAGCAGCGTGCGCCGCTGCGGGAAGTGAAAATAAACCGCAGTCCCTTTGTGGCTCCCTTTGAGGTGCTGACCGAAGAGAACATCCAAGCGTTAGGGATATCCAAGAAAGTAATCAAAGAACGTTGGCGCCGTTTAAAACAGCCTGCCATCGCACAAAAAATTCGACGGGCCTATGTGCAAGACGGCATGCCCAAAGAGAAGGATCCTGACGCCGCCCTCTATGGTGCGTTTTTGCAGGAGGAAGACAAAGCGCGCTCGAATCACCTGTATCAAGAAATATCTCAAGGGCAGTGGCCTGACATGGATTTCCGCGACGCTCGTCTACCGGTTCTTGCCGCGCGAATGAAGGCGCGTTCGTTCCCGCAAATGATGACGCCGGATGAGCGGGCCGTCTGGCATGACTATGTCAAAGACAAACTCGTAGCTGAGGGCGATTGGCTGAATATGGCGGGCTTTGGACGGCGTTTAAGCGAATTAGCTGCGCAAGATCTAGATGCGAAAAAGCGTGGAATCTTGGATGAGCTAAGCGCCTACGGCGATGCGCTGAAAGCCAAGTACGAGCTGATCTAAGACCGTGGTTGGCAGTGCATCAGCGGCCAATGTGGCAGTGGAATTTCGTCATGTAACCAAGTCCTTTGGCGCGCTATCGGTATTTCAGGATTTGTCTTTGCAGATTCCAAAGGGCCAGATGACCGCGGTAGTAGGAGCCAGCGGCAGCGGTAAGACAACGCTGCTGCAGATGATCAATGGTCTGGAACAGCCGGACGCAGGCTGCATTGAGGTGATGGGGCAAGCGGTTCCCAAGACAAATCTGGAACCCTTTCGCCGGGGTATTGGCTATGCGGTTCAGGGTGCAGGATTATTTCCTCACTTAACGGCCGAACAAAACGTGACCCTCGTTGCCAAGCTCGAGGGCTGGAGTGATGACCGTCTTCGGCAACGGTTCAATGAGCTGCTGCACTCTGTAGGTTTGACTGATGACGTGGCTCATCGATTACCCAGACAGCTATCCGGTGGTCAGCAGCAGCGTTTGGGTATATGCAGGGCGCTCATGCTCCAGCCTGATGTGTTGCTGCTTGACGAACCGTTCTCTGCCGTAGACCCCATTACACGCCTAGGGCTGTACGAGAGTTTTGAGCAAGTCAAAGCAGACGATCCCGCTACCGTAGTTTTGGTGACCCACGATCTTCGCGAAGCCAGACGGCTGGCTGACTTAATGGTGATTCTGGATCAAGGCGAGATCGTGCAGCGCGGTGTTCCCTCGGACGTATTGGCTAACCCGGCCACCCCCTATGCCGCGCGTTTGATTGAGAGTCAGCTGTCGTGAGGTGTGCGGCGTTAGTGGTATGCCTATCGGTGCTGAGCTGCCTGAGCCATGCACAGGTTAACGATGGTGAGTCCAGCATAGTGATTGGGAGCAAAAATTTCGGCGAGAGCTATTTATTGGCTGAAATCGCGGCCCAAGTGCTTGAAGCCAAGGGCTTCGACGTCAGGCGACAGCTTGGCTTAGGCGGAACGCTGATTTGCTATGAGGCCCTGAAAAACGGCGGAATTGATTTGTATTCTTAGTACACGGGCACCCTGGGTCAGGCGGTGCTCAAATTGTCCGGCAACCCTGATCGAGAGCAGATAAATCGGTGGCTAGCCCCCGACGGCCTTGAATTGTTAGCGGAATACGGCTTTAACAACACCTACGCCATCGTGGTGCGCGAGGCCTTGGCCGAGCAACTGGGCCTACAGGCTATCGGCGATCTTCGGGGGCAGAATCTTGACTTCGCATTCAGTCATGAATTTTTACAGCGGCAAGACGGGTGGCCCGGTCTGGCGCAGCGTTACTCACTGGACGAGGCGGTTGTTGGTATCGAACACGGGCTGGCGTATCAGGCCATTGCCGATGGCGCCATCGACGTTACGGATGCTTACAGCACCGATGGTGAACTGCAGCGTTATAAGCTGCGTGTCCTAGCAGACGATAGGGCTTATTTCCCCGAGTACCGAGCGGCCACCTTGGTTCGCGCCGACGCCTCGCCGAAACTTCGGGCGGTCTTGTCGGGTTTGAGCGGTATGCTCAATGAAATTCAGGTTCAGGCACTCAATGCCGAGGTGGTGCTGGAAGGTCGAAGCTTTCAGGAGGTTGCTGCGAACTTTGTTCAGGCCAACGCGGTGGCGCTAGGAATTGGCGGTCAAACTCGGGAGTCCGCACAAGATCCGTGGGGCGCCGCGGCTCGGCTCCCGGAACTTTGGGGGCATTTTTTACGGCACTTACAGCTAACCGCCACTGCCCTTGTGGCAGCGATCGCCATCGGCCTCGGGCTGAGCCTTGCGGTCTATCGGCACAAAAAGGTCGCCGAAGGCTTGGTCTACTTGTGTGGCTTGATGCAGACCATTCCGTCACTCGCACTGTTGGCGCTAATGATTCCCTTATTCGGTATTGGTTTCGTGCCCGCCATCATCGCGCTGTTTTTGTACTCATTACTACCGATTGTACGCAACGCCATTACGGCGTTATCGACCACCGATCCCACCTTGGTAAAAGTGTCCTGCGCATTGGGCCTTAGCAGCTGGGAGCAATTGCGGTACCTACGCCTGCCCCTAGCAACCCCGGCGATATTTGCCGGCGTTCGAACTGCGGCGGTTATCAGTATTGGAACTGCGACGCTGGCAGCGTTTATCGGCGCAGGAGGGCTCGGGGAGCCGATCGTGGTTGGCCTGTCGCTGAACGATACCGATATGATTTTACGCGGGGCGATTCCTGCGGCGATTCTTGCCATTGCAGCGGAATTGGCGTTTGGCGCGCTAGAGCGAAAGGTTAGCCCGGCGAAATAAAGGCATGAGTCTGGTGTGCTCACGGGCCATACTGTCAAAGGTCGCTGCAGATGAGCGGTCAAAGTCAGAGAGTTAGAAGTTTAAGGAAGCATTCTTGGAGCCATTACAACGAGAGAACATTCGCCTCGCCGCCACCGTGATGATCGTGCGTGACAAACCCGGTGGGGCAGGAGGTATCGAAGTATTTATGATGAAGCGTCCGGGCAGAGGCGACTTTCCGGATTTGCACGTGTTCCCCGGAGGCAAAGTAGAGGAAACAGACTGGCAGCCCGGACTGTGTCCGGACCTGTCGGATACAGAGGCCAGTCAGCGATTGGGCATTAACGAGGGTGGTTTGCGCTACTGGGCGGCTGTGGCTCGAGAGTGTTTTGAAGAATGCGGCGTGTTGCTGGCGCGCAGTCTCGACGGCTACATTGGTATCCCCGACGCCAAGCGCAGGAGCCTTGCGGCGGGTCGCCAGCAGTTGCTAGAGGAACAAACAACCTGGCACGACTTGTTAAAAGACCATCAGCTGACCATCGCCAGCGACCGGCTGGTCTATTTCAGCCACTGGATAACCCCGCCGTCGGTCCCGCGCCGATTCGATACACGTTTTTTTCTAGCAGCCCTACCCGAGGGGGAGGTGGCGCTGTCGGACACTCAGGAAACCATAACCGGCGAATGGGTAGATCCTGCACGCGCGCTGTCAAATCATCAGCAAGGCCAGTGGCAAATGATTGAACCTACGCTGCGTTCTTTGGACACGCTGCAGGAGTTTTCCAGTGTCGATGACGCCTTAGCTAAAGTGAAAGCAGAAGTCCATGTACGACCATGGACCCCGCAGCTAGGCAGCCAAGGTATGCAGCCTTTTCGCCCAGAATTTAACTAAGCGAGCAGTGAGCAATTGAAAGACGACGAATTGACTTGGCAGAAACTAGCAAGCCGATACGAAGATGCTGGATTGATGCTGTTTGAAAAGCGCATCGACACACTGTGCAATCCACGTAACGGCAAAACCTTTGACCGTTTGGTTTTAGAGTCGGTTGACTGGGTGAATGTTGTTGCCCTGGACTCTCAAGGGCGCTCGCTGATGATTCGTCAGTTTCGGTTCGGCGTTGGCTATAACACGTTAGAAACCCCCGGTGGCATGGTAGATCCCGGTGAGGATAGTAAAACTGCTGCCGCCCGCGAGTTGCGCGAAGAAACAGGATATACCAGTGATAGCTGGCACTACTTGGGTGCGGTGGAACCTAACCCTGCGTTCCACAATCACCTATGCCATCACTGGTTAGCCAAGGATATTCAGCGAACGACAGAGCAAGATTTGGGTCCGGGAGAGGCCATATCGATAGAGTTCATGACGCAAGAGGAAGTACGGCAGTCCGTGGGTTCTGGAGAACTCAAGCATGCTCTGGCACTGTCGGCTTTGTCACGGGTGTTTCAGGTCTGGCCGATACCTTTCGTGCAACCTCACGCGGACGGCCATAGTTAACTAAGGGATGCCAGCGTTGAGCAGGGGCTAGAGCGCAAAGGCAGAGAGGGCAGCTTTGTGAGTGATGAAAGTACAGACGTCGAGCGAATGATCTCTCTGCTAAGGCATACCTTGGGCGACGACAAGATTGATTTTCCGTCAAAAGTGCAACCCGCCTTCAACGCAATTATGGCTTCACGGCCTGATCTTTTGGTTATGGTGGACCACGATGGCGCCATTTGTTTCGTCAGCAATGCCTGTGAAGATTTTTTCGGTCTGCCGAGTGATGAGTTGGTAGGCCGTTTTTTTGAAACGCTCGTCGCACCGCAAGATCCGGCCGCGTTCGGCGAGTTTATGGACCAACGTGTAGGGCCTTTGACGGGCCAATCTTTTTCATAACTGGGGCCTTTGGACTTGCGCGTAGTGCAAAAAGACCCGAAAACAGACCGATCTTCCCTGCGCTGGGTGGCCATGCGTGTGTCATCAAGCGACTTGCCAAGAGGCGATGGATCCGATGAAAGTTTGCTTTTTTTAAGCTTAATGAACTCAGTCATCGCGAGGCAGAAGAAAATCGAATCCTGCGGCAGCTAAATTTTGACGAGCTAACAGGTTTGCCCAGTCGATACAGCTTGCTGGAGCAAATTGAAAAACACATTGCCGCCACACAATCTTCGGATATTGAAGTCCCCTTCCATGTGGCGTTTTTCGATCTGGACCGTTTTAAGAACGTGAACGACGCTCTGGGTCACAGATTGGGTGACAGGTTTTTGGCCTCTCTGTGTCATCGTCTGAAGGAAGTTTTTGAGGAGGGGCAGGTGTTCGGGCGTTTTGGCGGGGATGAATTCCTGCTGTTTTTGCCTCATATGCAGGATCTGGACGAAGCCTCCCAGCTCTGTCTACGAGCCCTTGATTCGCTACTAAAACCTCTCCAAGTGGAAGGTTACACGCTGTCTTGCGGAGCAAGCTTTGGCGTCGCCCGTTATCCGGAGCACGGCAAGACGGTGGACGATTTGATACAGGCAGCCGATACCGCCATGTATCACGTCAAGAGCCAGGGTCAGGGCGGGTGCGCGGTATTTGATTCGTCCATGAGTTCGGAGCGTTTCTCCCAATTGGAGCTGGAGCAGGAGCTACGAGAAGCGTTAATTGAAGAAGACTTCGAGGCGTTTTTTCAACCGTTGGTCTGCTTGCGCAGCGGCCAAATCAAAGGGGTCGAGGCGCTGGTTCGCTGGAAACACAGGCGTTTGGGTTTAATGGAACCCACAGAATTCCTACCCTTGGCAGTTCAAGCCGGGTTGATGCGAGAAATAGATCAATTGGTGCAGCGTCAGGCCTTGCAAGCCGCCTCTCGGTGGCTTGAAGAAGGCCTTGAGATTCATCTGTCGATCAATTGCTCTGCGGCGCAAATCGAAAGTTCGGACTTTCTCAAGCATGTGCAAACTCTGTGTCATGAAACTGGATTCCCGACAAATAAGCTCAGCATTGAACTTACAGAGCAGACGCTTGTGCGCCAGATTGAACATGCGGCAAATAATATTCAGGCAGCGCGAGATTTGGGGATTCAAATCGCCATAGACGATTTCGGTATGGGCTGTTCGTCGTTGAAATACTTGCGAGAGTTTCCCGTGGACATCCTGAAGATCGACAAGTCCTTTATCCAGGATCTGCACACAGCCCAGGACGTGGCAGCAGGTGTAAGTCTGGTCGACGCGATTATTGCCATGGCCAAGGGATTGGAGCTGACGCTCATTGCCGAGGGAGTCGAGCGTCCCGCCCAGCTAGCCTATTTGCAGGCTAAGTCCTGCGATCAAGCTCAAGGACACTTGTTTGCTGAAGCCTGCGATGCAGGTCAGATGAGACAGATACTGTCGTTAGGCGGGTTTGCCTCCCTGATCCATGGTGATGATACGGACGCCAACCTTTGAAGGTTCGGGCTCGAGATTATTGCCGACGAAATTCAGGATCAAATCGAAGGATTTGCAACGGCGTAACAAGCACTGAAACGGATATCGCCGTATAGTATGTCCCCTGCATTCTACTGGACCCAGCGGTGAAAGGATTTACGACTAAAATCGTGCATAACGATAGGCAAGATGCGATCGAGCACGGCTCCTTACATAAGCCCATTCATGCCAACGTAGCATACGGCTATGAAGACGCCCGTGACTTGGCTGCTGTTTTTCAAGGCCAGCAAAGCGGCTACAGCTATGGTCGTCAGGTAAACCCCACGATCACTGCCTTGGAATCGAAAATATCGGTAATGGAAGAGGGACTGTCCAGCGTATGTTTCGGCACCGGTATGGCGGCGATCGGCACCACGATTTTCGCGCTATTACGCGCGGGAGATCACATCGTTTCCAGCGCCTTTTTGTTTGGCAACACCAATAGCTTGCTCAATACCTTTGCTCAGATGAACATCGATGTGACCTTCGTAGACGCTACATCAGCACAGGCGGTGGCGGAAGCGGTCAATGAGCGAACCCGAATGGTGTTTGTGGAGACCATCGCCAACCCCCGAACACAAATTTCAGATCTTGAGGGTATAGGCGCCTTTTGCGCCGAACGCGGCTTAGTTTATGTGGTGGATAACACCATGACATCGCCCTACCTGTTCCAAGCAAAAAACGTGGGCGCTAGTTTGGTGGTCAACAGTCTGACAAAGTACATCGGCGGTCACGGTAATGCTCTTGGCGGCGCGGTGACTGAAACAGGCAACTTTGATTGGCGCTCGTTCCCCAACATCTATCCGGATTATCAGGGCGGCGATGCCGCCAAGTGGGGGATTACCCAGATAAAAAAGAAGGGCCTCAGAGACTTTGGCGCGAGCCTAGGCCCAGAAGCTGCCCATCACATTGCCATGGGCGCAGAGACCTTGGCGTTGCGGGTTCAGCGGCAAAGCGACAACGCCCTGGCCATGTGCCGTTTCTTGAGCGATCACCCCCAAGTAAAACGAGTGTACTACCCTGGCCTTGAAGAGCATCCGCAACACGCAAGAGCGCAAAAGCTGTTCCGGGCCTTTGGCGGATTGTTCAGCTTTGAACTCCACAGCGATGTGGATTTATGGGGGTTTTTAAACCGGCTCAGCGTCATCGTGAAATCCAGTAATCTGGGTGACAATCGCACGCTGGCGATTCCGGTAGCCCACACCATCTATTACGAAATGGGTCCGGAACGAAGGGCCAGCATGGGCATTGACGAGTCATTGATTCGCATATCCAGCGGTATCGAAGACACGGAAGATTTGTTGGCGGACCTAGCCGCTGGCTTTGAATAAGGAGCGAGCATGAGTCGATTAGCAGGAAAGGTCGCCGTCATTACCGGTGGTGCGGGTGGTATTGGTGTCGCAGCAGGGAAGCGCTTTGCTGCTGAGGGTGCACAAGTGCTGCTGGTGGATTTGGACGAGAAAGCCCTCGCAGATGCCTGCGCAGAAATTGGCGGCAATGAAGTTAGCTATCTTGTTGCCGATGTGACTCGCGCCGAAGACAACGCCCGCATGGTGGAAACCGCCACCGAGCGATACGGCGGGGTGGATATCTTTCTGGCCAACGCTGGCATCGAAGGCGATGTGGCGTCGATTTTGGACTACGACGAATCGCGTTTTGATCAAGTGATGTCGGTCAACGTGAAAGGGCCGTTTTTAGCGGTGCGTGCAGCGGTGCCGGCCATGCGGCTGCGCGGTGGTGGTAGCATTATCATCACTTCCAGTGTTGCTGGTGTGCGTGGTATGCCCACACTTGCGCCCTATGTCACCAGTAAACACGCGGTGATCGGGTTAATGAAATCAGCGGCCCGAGAGTTTGCAGCTGAAGGTATTCGCGTCAACACGGTGAACCCATCACCGGTGCAGACACGCATGATGCGCTCGATAGAGGCCGGAATAGCGCCGGATGACCCAGAGTCCGCGCAGCAGTCTGTGGCGGCGAATATTCCCATGCAGCGCTACGCAGAACCCGAGGATATTGCCAACATCATGCTGTTTCTTGCCGGCGAAGAAAGCCGCTTTGTCACTGGTTCTACTTACTTTGCAGACGGCGGTAACACCGCTTAAAGTCTGCCGCGACAATGATTAGACAGCCAACCAATCTATCGCAAGAGGACGATATTCATGGCCGAGGCCTTGCTTGCAACGGATCTGAACTTACCTAACAAACGCACGGGCAAGGTGCGTGATTTGTACGATGTGACCATGGCGTCTGGGGAAGAAGCGTTGCTGATCATTGCCAGCGACCGCATCAGCGCTTTTGACGTGGTGATGCAAAATGGTTTGCCCGGCAAGGGCGTGGTGTTAACCCAAATCTCCAAGTTTTGGTTTGATCACTTTTCCGGCGAGATCGACCATCACCTCTTGAGCACCGACGTAGCCGATGTGCCCGTTCTGACCGAAGAGCAGCGCCAAGCACTGGACGGTCGCATCATGTTGTGTCGAAAAACCGAAGTGTTGCCCATCGAATGCATCGCCCGGGGTTACATCACCGGCAGCGGGTGGAAGGACTATCAAAACAGTGGCGCGGTTTGCGGAATCGAACTGCCTGCGGGTCTGCGTAATTCCGATCGTTTAGAGCAGCCACTGTTCACACCTTCCACCAAGGCTGTAGACGGGCACGACCAGAACATCAGCTTCGACCAAGGTGTCGAAATCGTCGGCAGAGAACGGATGGAATGGCTAGGCGAGAAAACACTCAGCCTGTACGGCGCTGCGCGGGACTACGCCGGGGAACGCGGCATCATCTTGGCTGATACGAAGTTCGAATTTGGACAGATTCAGGGCTCAGATGAACCGTTGTTTATCGACGAGATCTTTACCCCAGACAGCTCACGTTTTTGGCCCGCCGATGACTGGGAACCCGGTCGCGAGCAGGTGAGTTTCGACAAGCAAATTGTCCGAAACTATTTGGAAACGGTGGTAGCCAAAGGTGAGTGGGATAAAAATCCTCCGGGACCTACTCTGCCAGAGGAAGTGGTAGAACGAAGCCTTGCACGGTACTTGGAAGCCTATCACCTGTTGACCGGCGACCATCTGAGCCTGTAGCGCGATAGAAACAAGGATGAACTGGGGCAAATACAAGGCTTTATGCGACCAGCCAGACTACTGGCCGGCCTGGATGGCAAACCAGTGCATTGAGTTGCTCGACGGTAGCGGCCTTGTCGGTGCGTCGGAAGTGTCGGCGGTACTGCACCGGGATCTGCGCCGGCCAGCCCTGTCGCGCCCTGCGGGTCATAAAGGCAATGAAGATACATGGATGTACCGAGTGAGTTTATCCAAGGCTCAATGCGAGACCTTGCTAGAAACCATTCGCCAAGCTGAGCAGAGGGGCTGCCGGACCTCAGGGACTCAAACTCGCGGTCTTGGCGGATTCGCCGAGCATTGCCAAGAGCTGCGAAGACTGCGCCAAGGCTCAGTGCTGTCGGATCAAGGCCATGGCTAGTCGCGCTAAGTCTGCCGAGCCGGGAAAACGTCTGGCTATTTCCACAGTGTTGATCGCCAACCGAGGCGCCATCGCGCGGCGGATTGTGCGCGCCTGTAACGAGTTGGGGCTGGACAGTGTCGTTGTTTTCTCGCCGGCTGACGCCGGAGCCCCGTACCTAGAGGAAGCTTCTCAGGCCTTCCCGCTAACGGGGTTGCGTCCCTTAGACAGTTATTTAGATCAGGACCAATTGCTGCAAATAGCTCGGCAAAGCGGAGCCGATGCGGTTCACCCGGGTTATGGTTTCCTATCCGAAAATTCTATTTTCGCAGGTCGGGTTATAGACGCAGGCATGGTGTTTATTGGCCCAGATCCTGTGTGGTTAGAGCGCATGGGCGACAAGGTGAACGCCAGACGCATGATGGCTGAGCAGGGGATGGCGACTTTTGAAGGCAGTGATCTGATCACCGATGTTGCCTCGGCGAAACAGGCGGCAGAGCAAATAGGTTTCCCCCTCGTCGTTAAACCCTCGGGTGGCGGTGGCGGTATGGGAATGCAGGTAGTTGAGAACATGAAAGGGCTGGAGACGGCCTTAGCGCAAGCCAAGGCCGTGGCTGATGCGGCCTTTGGCAATGGTGATTTATATCTGGAGCGCTGGATAGAAAAGCCGCGCCACATCGAGTACCAAATTCTCGCCGATGAGTATGGCAATGCCATGCACCTATATGAACGGGAGTGTTCGGTGCAGCGCCGGCACCAGAAGCTCATCGAGGAAAGCCCGGCGCCGGGCGTTGACGCAGTCCTGCTTGCCCAGCAAGCCGAGCTTGGGGCCAAAGTCTGTTCGGGTCTGGGTTACAACAACCTAGGCACCCTAGAGACCCTTTACAGCCAGGGTGAAACGGGGTTCTTAGAGATGAATACTCGCATTCAGGTAGAGCACGGCGTGACTGAAGAGGTCACCGGTATCGATCTAGTGCAGCAGCAAATCCTGTTGGCGGCAGGAGGACCTTTGCCCGATCCCGTGCTCATGAAGGGACACGCCATTGAAGTGCGCGTTTATGCCGAAGACGCCCAAACGCTGATGCCGTCCACTGGCGTGCTTCGCGCCTTCCAGCCGCCAAACCTGCACGGCGTTCGGATCGAAACCGGGTACCAACAGGGTCAGGAAGTTAGTCCCTACTACGATGCCCTGCTCGCCAAAGTTATCGCCAAGGGCAACACCCGCGCTCAGGCCATAGGCCGGGTCGTAGTGGCGCTTCAGGCCTTCAATATCCAAGGCGTGCAGACCAATGTGGCCCTGCTGTTGCGCATACTTCAAGACCCCGAGTTTTTGGCCGGCAACGTGGATACCCGAATCGTAGAGCGCATCTTGCGCGCTGGCCGCAGGGTCAGGGCTTTGTAAGAGCTTGCTTATAGGCAAAGCTCGTTAACTTCCCCTGTCAAAACTCCCCTCTGAAAACCCCAAAGGCGGTGCTATATTCCCTCGGCTCGAATAACAATAGGACTCTCATGGCAAAGCAAGAAATCGAAAGCGAAGTCACAGGAAACGTGTGGAAGGTGCTCAAGGGCGCCGGAGACACTGTGGCTGAGGGTGAGGTCATTATGATCTTGGAATCCATGAAAATGGAGATTCCCATCGAGTCGCCGGCGGCTGGCACATTAGTTGACGTGCTCGTGCAGCCAGAGGATCAGGTGGACGAAGATCAAACCGTGGCGGTGCTCGAAACCTAGGTCATCTAACACGCAAATAAGGCAAGGGGAGAAATCAATGAGCTCAGATCTGGTCACAATCGATATCAGCAACGGCATTGCTGATGTGCGTTTGAATCGTGAAGAAAAATACAACGCTCTTAGCCAGGATATGTTTGATGCCATCATCGAGGCCGGCCAATCTTTGGCTGACGCCGATGATGTGGCGGCGGTGGTACTGTCTGGTAACGGCCGGGGCTTCTGCGCGGGTCTGGACATGGCGAGTTTTGCTTCCATGTCGGACGGGTCGCGTAAATCCCAATCGGGCACAGACGCCCTGCTGGCTAAGGACGATACTCCAGAAAACCGCGCCCAACGGCCGGCCTTGGTTTGGAAGCGTCTACCCATGCCTGTGATCGCCTCCCTGCACGGGGTGGTCTTCGGCGGCGGCTGCCAGATTGCGCTGGGTGCTGACATACGCATTGCAGCGCCGGACATAAAAATGTCCATTATGGAAATTAAGTGGGGCTTGGTGCCAGATATGAGTATTACCCAGACCCTTCGGGATCTGATGCCCATGGACGTCGCAAAAGAACTGACCTTCACCGGACGCGTCTTAAACGGACAACAGGCCAAGGAAGTGGGCCTGGTAACTCGCGTTGCCGAAGACCCCTTCGCCGAGGCCATGGCGTTGGCCGAAGAAATTGCCGGTAAAAATCCTGACGCTGTGCGCGCTGGCAAAACCCTATACGAACAGGCTTGGCATGCGGACGAGCGTACGGGCCTAGAGCTGGAGGCGTCTTTGCAGGCGGGGCTGATCGGAACCAGCAATCAGATTGAAGCAGTAACGGCGAATTTTGAAAAGCGTCCTCCGGTGTTCGCTCCCGCTGCCGGCGGTGATCAGAAGTAGTTACGCATGAGCTGGGATAAGGAAGTTCAAGAGCTGCAGCGCCGGCGTTATTTGGCGCAGCAACAGGGTGGCGAGGCCGGTATCGCTAAGCAGCATGCCCGCGGGCGTATGACCATTCGGGAGCGGATCGACGTGCTGCTCGATGACGGGTCCTTTCGCGAACATGGCCGGGCTACGGCCAGTCCGGTCTATGACGATAACGACGAGTTGCTGGAGTACGTGCCTGCTAACTATGTGGTGGGCTTTGGAGCCATCGACGGTCGTCGGGTTACCGTAGGCGGTGAGGATTTCACTCTCAAGGGAGGCTCGCCAAATGCCGCGGGTTTGCGCAAAAGCGTTTACGCCGAGCACTTGGCGGTGCAGTACCGCACTCCTTTAGTACGTATGCTGGAAGGTGGTGGCGGCAGCGTTAAAGGCGGTGGCAAGAAAGGGGGTACCGTCGGCGATCCGGTGTATACCGAGCCGCGCTTCAAGATCATTGCCGATGCCATGGGTGTCGTGCCGGTGGCTTCTGCAGCTCTGGGTGCCGTGGCGGGTTTTCCTGCCGGCCGCCTCGTCGCCTCGCATTTTTCTGTAATGACCGAGCACACAGCTCAGGTGTTGATTGGCGGCCCGGCGCTGGTGGAGCGAGCCCTCGGGGTCAAAATGACGAAGGAAGAGCTGGGTGGCGCGTCAGTGCACTTGCGCAGCGGCATCGTCGACAATTTGGCTGCCGATGAGCACGATGCCTTAGCCCAAATTCGTCGCTTCTTAAGCTATTTACCCAGCAGTATTTGGCAGCGCACGCCTCGATACCAAGTAGACGATCCGGTAGACCGCCAAGAGCAGGCCTTGCTCAGTGCTGTTCCTCGAGACAGCAATACCGGCTTTGATATGAGGCATATCCTGCAGATGATTTTTGATCAGGGCAGTATCTTTGAAATTGGCGCCCTCTACGGCCCAAGCCAAATCTGCGCCTTGGCAACCTTGAATGGCCAACCCGTCGGTGTGTTGGCTAATGACTGCCTCCACTATGCTGGCGCGATGACCGCGGAAGCGGCGCAAAAGTACCGCCGCTTTGTGGAGATGTGTGACACCTTTCATCTGCCCATCGTTAATTTGATCGATCAGCCGGGTTTTATGATCGGACCAGAATCCGAAGCCGCAGGCACCATCCGTTACGGCATGGCGGCGGTGGCCGCCGCCGCTCAGTCAACGGTGCCATGGGCGGTGATTCAGGTGCACAAAGGCTTCGGTGTGGCTACCGCCGCCCATTATGCTCCAGGTGCTTACATATTGGCGTGGCCTTCCGTAGAATCCGGCCCGCTGCCCGTAGAGGGAGGCGTCGCAGTTGCTTTCCATCGAGAAATTGCTGCCGCCTCAGACCCGGAGGCAAAGCGTCGGGAGCTGGAAGACCGCTTGCGCGAAGCCCGATCACCGTTCCCGCGAGCCGAGTCCTTTGCGGTCCACGAGTTGATCGATCCGCGAGAAACACGCCCGGTGTTGTGTGAATGGATTGAGTGGATTCAGCCTCAGCTGGAAACGCTTACCGGACCGACACAATTCCCAACGCGCCCGTAGTTCGGGCACATCACAACACAGTTAATTGGAGAACATCATGTCTATTTCTTTTGCCGATCAGGTTGCCATCGTCACAGGTGCTGGCGGAGGCCTAGGCCGTTGCCACGCGCTAGATCTTGCTCGTCGGGGCGCCAAGGTTGTGGTCAACGATTTGGGCGGATCCATGGATGGCAGCGGTGGCTCGTCAGAAGCAGCCGAAGCGGTTGTGGCGGAGATTAAAGCCCTAGGTGGGGAAGCCATCGCTAACGGTGGCAGCGTTTCTGATCGTGCAGGTGCACAAAGCATGGTGGATGACGCCATGAACGCTTGGGGGCGCGTGGACGTGCTAATCAACAATGCCGGCATTTTGCGCGACAAATCGTTTTCCAAAATGACCTTGGACGATTTTGAGATGGTGGTAAACGTTCATCTGCTGGGGGCGGCCTATTGCTCCCATGCGGTGTGGCCCATCATGCGTGAGCAAAACTACGGCCGAATTCTAATGACCACGTCACCCAGTGGCTTATACGGCAACTTCGGCCAAACCAACTACAGTGCCGCTAAGCTCGGCCAGGTGGGTCTTATGAACAGCATGAAAATCGAAGGTGCCAAGAACAACATTCACACCAACAGCATTGCGCCGGTGGCCGCCACCCGTATGACGGAAAATCTCATGCCGGAAGAAGTGCTAGAAAAACTGGGGCCAGAACTGGTCACGCCGGCAGCGATTTTCTTGGTTAGCGAAGACGCGCCAAACGGCGTAATTCTGCAGGCTCAGGGCGGTCAGTACTCGCTGGCAACTGTTGTGGAAAATAACGGCCTAAATCTGGGCGTTGACGCCACGGCCGATGACGTTGCGGCTAACTACGAAGCCATTGTTGATATGGCTGAGCTGAAAACTCGAGGAATGCTGCAACTTTGATTTGCCGTTAGAACAGGGCCATGGGTTGAGCCGTTCAATCCGTGGCTCCGGTTCCATCGGCCATGGCAAGATCTCACCAAAGGTTCAATGCAATGGCAGCATTAATACTGACCCTGATCCTCACGTTTTTGTTAGCCGGCGGTCTTTGGTTTGTGCTGGGTAGTAGACTGTCCTTGGCAGCTGAGGCCCGGGAAAATGATTTGGCCAATCTGCTCGTCTATTTCCTAGGCCTGCTGCCAGTCAGTTTTGTCCTCGTCTTTTTTGGCATTGGCGGCTGAGAACGTTGAAGCTCCCCATAAATATTGAAAGCGTCAAAGGGTTTCTGCACCCGGATGAGGGTGCAGGCCTGTATCAGTATGCGCGCGCCAGCGCTCGTCTCGGCCCTTGTCTGGAGGTGGGCAGTTACTGTGGCAAATCCACAATCTACTTGGGCACGGCAGCACGGGATGCCAATGGTCAGGTGTTTGCTTTGGATCACCACCGAGGTTCTGAAGAGCATCAGATCGGCGAGGAATACCACGATCCTGACCTGTTCGATGCAACGGTTGATCGAATGGATTCTCTGCCGGCGTTGCGCCGTAACCTGTGCCTTGCTGATTTGGAGTCGTGGGTTACTCCAGTGATCGCGACCAGCGCCCAGGCAGGCCGTTACTGGACAACGCCCTTGGGCATGGTGTTTATTGATGGGGGCCACAGCCTCGACGCGGCCCTGACAGACTATCGCACTTGGAGCGTTCACATTTGTCAGGGCGGCATCCTAGCCATACACGACATATTTCCCGATCCCGCTGACGGCGGTCAGGCGCCGTACGATATTTATCAACTGGCGCTGGCGTCGGGTTTGTTTGAAGAGGTGGAAATGCGGCGAACCCTTGCAGTGTTACGGCGTCTTTGACGCTTCAGCCGGTTCCACGGTCTTAAATAACGTCGAGGCCGGGGTAAGATCAAACAGCGCATCAGCAGCCAACAGTACTGCGCCGGCGGTCCAAGTCGGTTTTTCATCCGGCCAAAAGGCATCATCGGGAAAGACGTAACCTGTCCACCAGCTGCCGTCCTCCAGCTGAAACTGCTGGATGTTCCGATACAGGGTTAGAGCCTGCGTTTTTTCGCCAGCCACCACACAGGCCATGATCAGCTCGCAGGTTTCGGCAATGGTGACCCAAGGCTGATCGGCCACGCATCGGCAGCCTAGGTCCGCCTCTACAAAGGACTCCCACTTTTCCGCGAGCCGTTTTGCAGCGTCTGGCCCACTGATGACACCGGTGAGGACCGGATAAAACCAGTCCATGGAATAACGCGCCTTGGACTCCCAGGTACGGTCGAAGCGTTCGGGTTTATGGCGCAGGGCGTTGCCCAATCGTGATCGGGCCCGCTGCCAGGATGACGATTCATAGCCCAGGGTTTGGGCAATGTGGCAGGCACAGGCCAAGGACTTATAAATAGCGCTGCAGCCTGTTATCAAGGCGTCCTTGGATGGGCCGGTCTTGGTGTCAACGGCCCAGTAGATTTCACCGCTCGGCGCTTGCTGATCTAAAACAAAGGAAATAGCTCGCTGAACCATCGGCCAAAATCTGACCAGCGTGTCTTGATCCTGAGTTGCTAAATAGTAGTGCCACAGGCCGGTGGCAACGTAGGCGACGAAGTTGGTTTCCGCTCGGCTGTCATCGGCGACGACGTCGTCCTGATAGGCAGCAAACCAAGCGCCGTCAGCGCGCTGCATCTTTTGCAGCCACTCAAAGCCCGCTAGAGCACTGCTGCGGTGGCCCGCAACGGTCAGCCCCATGATGGCCTCAACGTGATCCCATGGGTCGGTAATGCCCGCCTCAAACCAAGGCAGGGCACCGCTGGGTAGCTGCAAGCCAGCGATATAGGTGGCGGTGGCCTGCAGGTTGGCAGGGAGTTGTTGAGTCGACTTTGTCATCATGGGCTAAGGCTGTCGAAAGTACATAACAACACTCTTGCCCAAAAACGGGTTGAGCAGGCGGTCCAAAAACTGTGTCAGCCACGGACGCTGCATCAGATCCCAAACCAACAGGCGATGGTACTGGGTAACTAAGAAGTGCTCCTCGTCCCGATCCCAAAAAAGGCATTTCAGCCACCAATAGGGTACGTGGAGGCTGTGGGCCCAATGCCGGCTGAGGAACCTAAAGCCCATGGACTGAATACGCTGTCGCAGCTGTGATGCTTGGAAGATTCGCACATGGCCACCCTCAATGCGGTGATAGCCTTCGCTTAGCTGCCAGCAAACCCATTCGGGAAAGTAGCGAGGTACGCTGACGGCGAACAATCCACCGGGTTTCAGCACTCGGTTAATTTCTCGCAGAAAGCTTGGATAGTCTGGAATGTGTTCGAGGACCTCAGAACAAATGACATGGTCAAAGGAATTGTCCGGAAAAGGCAGTTGATGACCGGTGCCCTGAATAAATGCGCAATAACCGCCCTTGGCGGGCGGTGTGAGAAAGTCCGTCAGGCGTTCCTTAGCCGTTTTTAAATCTTTTAGGCCAAGATCCAGTCCAACAATTTCTGCATCGGCCAACAGGTAGGCTGAAATGCTATGACGACCTTCACCGCAGCCTAAATCCAGCAGACGGTCACCGGGACGAATATTCAGACGGTTGAAGTCAATGGTTTCAAGACTCATTGCGGATAACCTGACGATAGTGTTGTACAAACTCGCGGGCAGCACGCTCCCACGAAAACTCGGTGACAATGCGCGCCCTGCCTGCTTGGCTTAAGCGTCTTCGCTCCTCGCTGTGGTCAAACAAATAGGCGATGGCCGCGGCGAGGGCCTCACTGTTTTTGGCGGGTACCACAAGGCCAGCGTCGCCGACGACCTCGGGCAATGCGCCGCCATCAGTAGATACCAAGGGGACTTCACAGGCCATGGCTTCGCCGGCCGGAAAACCAAAACCCTCGTACTCGGATGGCACAACGGCAACGCTGGCTCGGGCGTAGAGTTGCGCGATGGTCTCAAAGGAAATGCCGTGATGAAACTCGATTCGGTCAGTGAGTCCGTGGCTTTGAATAAGCTGTTCGGTAGCACCGCCGGGTTTTGGGGCGCCAATAAAGGTCAGCTTCATGTCGGGGTAACTTTTTATCAACTGAGCAACGGCTGGAATTAGGTGCTGGGTGCCCTTTAGCGGCTGGTCTGCGCTGGCGGTGGTGATCAGATGAAAGGGTTCGCGCGCCACCTCAGGCAACGGGCGGAATATCTGTGTATCAATACCGTTGAACACGACGGTAATTCGCTGGCCTGGTATGTCAAAGGCGGTACCTATATCTCGTTTCGAGTTTTCGCTTACCGTCGTGATGTAAGGCAGCAGACGCGCGACACGGGTTTGCATACCCAAGAATGCGTGCCAGCGCCTGATCAGCAAGCTCAGCCCCCAGTCACTGGTGTTCGCCAGTGCGATGTCTCGGTCAAAGGTGATGGGGTGATGAATGGTGCTGGTGACCGCATAGCCACGGCGACGCAGACCAAGCAAGCCTGTGCAAAGGCTTTGGTTGTCGTGCACGATGTCATAGCGAGGTCGCTGGCGTTTGAAATATCGCACCAGCCGGTGTCCGAACGTCAGAGGTTCGGGGAAACCGCCGCTTAAAAAGGACAGCCACTCAACCACGTTAATGGGGTCTCGCCACTTGCCCTGAGCAAGTGCCTGCAGAGGTTTGGGGTGATCGAACAGATTTAGACCGGGTAGTTTTATCAAGCTGACCCTTGGATCAAGGTCGGGATAGGGCTCGCCGGAAACGACGTCGACATTGTGGCCTAAATCCACCAGCGCTTTGGATAAGTGTTTCAGGTACACCCCTTGGCCGCCGCTGTAGGGGTTGCTGCGGTAGCCCAGTAAGGCAATAGACAGTGGACGCGGGTCAGAGACCGGAGTTGGGGCGGTTGGGGCGTCCATAATACGGGCAATATCCAGCCGAAAGGAAGCGGCATGTTAAAGCACCGGCCTGAATCTGAACAGCTGGAATCGCGGCCAACCAGTTGGTGAGCTCATGGTCAGGGTTCCTGCTGGTGTGGCGGCGTTAACATGAATACAATGCCTGCCAACGGCCTGTAACCTGAAAATAACTCATGTCAAATGTCGAGATCCGCCATCTGCGAACCTTAGTTGCCCTGCGAGAAACCGGTAGTTTGGTGGAAGCCTCCGAGCGCGTATTCCTGACCCAATCTGCGTTGTCTCACCAAATCAAAGAGCTGGAAGGCCGGGTTGGGTGTCCGCTTTTTTTGCGCAAGACTCGGCCCGTTCGGTTTACCAGCGCCGGTAACCGACTGCTGGAGCTGGCCGATGAAGTTTTACCGCGCCTGCACAATGCTGAGATTGATTTACAGCGCCTAGCCGGCGGCGAAACCGGACGGATCATCATGGCCATTGAGTGTCATAGCTGCTTCGAGTGGCTCCTGCCGGCCATTGACGCCTATCGGGATCAGTGGAGCGATGTGGAGCTGGATATTTCAAGCGGATTCCACTTTGCGCCGTTGCCGGCGCTGGCCCGAGGTGATCTGGACTTGGTTATTACCGCCGACCCGGTGGATGAACCGGGAATCCACTATTTTCCCTTGTTCAGCTATGAAGCTCAGTTGGCGGTGAGCAAAACTCATGCTCTGGTAAATAAGGCTTGGGCAGAGCCTAAGGATCTGGCCGATCAGGTCGTGATTACGTATCCGGTAGATCAAGATCGTTTGGACTTGTTTACGGGTTTTTTGCGCCCAGCGGGTGTTGAGCCTGAACGGGTTCGCCATGCCGAGCTGACGACTATGATCGTGCAGTTAGTTGCCAGCGGCCGCGGGGTCACCTGTCTGCCGAATTGGGCATTGTTCGAGTATCTGCAAAACGAATACATAGTGGTTCGCTCTCTCGGCGAGGAGGGCATCTGGCCGACCCTGTACGCTGCTGTCCGTCAAGATCAGGCCGAATCCCCCTTCATGACTGCCTTTATCGAAGTAGCCAAACAGGTTTGTTTTGCCAATCTTCGAGGCATCGTCACCGCCGAGCTGGGATAGAGCCCAGAGCGTTACTAGGAAGAGCGCAGCAGTCGGCCGGGGCGGGCACCGGTGTCTTGGTCCATCTGCCGGGTCATGACGCCATTGTTCAGTGTGGCCACATACCCCCTAGCGCCCTGCATAAGGCGAGCGCCGCCGCCGGGCAAGTCGTGGCGCATGGTCAACTCGCCAAGTTTCAGCTGGGCCAGATCGATCACATTGATATCGGCCTTCATCCCCGGCGCTATGAGACCCCGGTCAGAGAATCCAAACAGGTTGGCGTTACGCTGGGTTGCCCGGTGTATCACATGGCTCAACGGTAGGGTTCTGCCTTCACCTCGGTCCCGGGACCAATAAGTCAGTTGGTAGGTCGGATTCACCGCGTCAAAAATCATGGAAACATGAGCGCCGGCATCGGATAGGCCGGTGACCGTGGACTCATCCATCTGCATTTCTCGAACCGCGTCTAAATTGAAATCCGCGTAGTTGGTGAAAAACATGATGCTCATTCGGCCCGGCTCGGCCGCGAGATAATCGTACATCGCGGACATGCCGTCGCCGGCGGATGCCTCGGCCATGGCGCCAAAACTTTCCTCACGACTGGGTTCGTAAGTACTGTCGCTGGTCAGCGGGAAGGTTTGCTCAAAGCGCAACGGCGCATTCGCAATAAGGAATTTGCCCGAGCCAATGGGCACACCTTCAAGATCGTTTTCTTCTGTAAGCATCGCCGCCTTGATCTCGGGCCGGCGCATTTGCTCAAGCCGTTGCTGCAGCGGAAGTTCGGCGAGGCGCTTAAAGGACGGCTTTAAAATCCATGGGTGATAGGTCTCTAAACTGAATACCAAACCGGTAGGGCGGCTGCCCACTTGGGGGAAAATCTGCGCACCTCCCTGATTGGCCTGTTTTACTCGATCAATGGCTTCGCGCCATTTGTTTGACCAGTCCTCTATTTCAAACAA
>Ga0181579_10000466_pt1 | contig 32519 bp, 31 predicted proteins | sample 071ome_24_FD_132996 | JGI IMG/M metagenome (GOLD analysis project Ga0181579, IMG submission 132996) | Coastal salt marsh microbial communities from the Groves Creek Marsh, Skidaway Island, Georgia - 071402CT metaG (megahit assembly) | ecosystem: Environmental > Aquatic > Marine > Intertidal...
ATCGAGGACCGGCGGTCCGACATCGGAATGTCCACCGAGGAATTCCACATCGTTCCGTCAAAGGGAGAGACCATCATGCGAATTGACCTGCTCCCCTTAAACAGTGCCATTTAGATTGAGAGTCTTCCGCTAGTAAACATGAAAGGAAGACCATATGAGCCGAAGCAAAGGCAAACGCTACAAGGAATAGGAGATCATCCGCATTTTGAAGGAGGCCGAGAGCGGCGTGGCTGTGTCGGATCTGCTGCGCAGGCACGGCATAGCGGCGGGGACGTACTACCGCTGGAAGAGCCAGTACTCTGGGATGGAGGTCTCGCAGCTTCGCCAGCTAAAGGAGCTGCAGGCGGAGAACGCCCGGCTGAAGCGGATAGTGGCCGACCAGATACTGGACGTCGACGCTCTGAAGGAGATCAACTCAAAAAACTGGTCAAGCCCGTAGAGAAGCGTCGAGCGATCGACCATCTTCGCGAGGGCCGGGGCTTTAGTCTCCGGCGCTCCTGCGTGCTGATCGGCATGTCCCGCTCCAGCTACGGGCGCCGCAGCCGCCACGACGACTCCGCTCTTGCGGGCCTGCTTAGGGCCAAGGCCGTCGAGCGCAAGAGGCGGGGGCTAACGCAGGCTGCACGTGCTTGTCCGCCGCGAGGGCATGGAAATCAACCTCAAGCGAACGTATCGGGTTTATCGCGACGCCGGCCTTCAGGTGGGGCGCCGGAAGAGGAAGCGCCATCGCCTGGCGCGCGTCCACGAGATCTTCGAGTCGTCCAAGCCCAACCGGAGATGGAGCATGGACTTCGTGCACGACGCCACGTGGAAGGGCCGGCGGATGAGGATGCTGGCCGTGGTGGACGACCACACCAAGCGCTGCCTCTGGATCGAGGTGGACACTTCCATACCCGGCCATCGCGTATCCAGGATCCTCGACAATCTGGTCGAGCTTCACGGCAGGCCCGAACGAATCCACACTGATAACGGCCCCGAGTTCGCGGGTATGGCCCTGGACCAGTGGAGCTACCTCAACGGAGTTCGGCACATCTTCATCCGGCCGGGAAAGCCGCAGCAGAACTGCTACGTGGAAAGCTTCAACGGGAAGCTTCGCGACGAGTGCCTCAACGAGCACTGGTTCGACAGCGTCGGCCACGCTCGCGAGATCGTCGAGAAGTGGCGAATCGACTACAACGAAGTCAGGCCGCACTACAGCCTAAACCAGAAGACCCCCAGCGAATACGCCGACGAAGTGGCCGCCAGCCCCCTAGGGGGCTCGGGAAAGAACCAAATCATTGACCAATCAACCAATAACCAACACAAATCAACCAAAGGAAGCTCTCACTAACGGCGGTAATAAAACGGGGAGCAGGTCAAGGGTTCTAAGTGTTCAGGAATGGTAGAATTTTTTCTTTCGCTAGTCTCTCTTTACTGTCGCGGACACCATTAGCCAAGGGAATGGATTATAGGCTCGCTTAATCGCGAAACCGCATTGGTCGAGCAATTTGGAAAAGGTCTTGAAGGACCAGTGGTTGAGATGGCCCGGAGCGTTTCCCCATTCGCCCCAATACTTCCCTCGCGCCATGTTCAACGCTCTCCAAATCGGCTCTCTGGGGACGGAAAGCAGGTAGCCTCTTCCTCCTAGGGATTTCAAGGCATCCAGTCCGCGAACAGGATCCTCCAAATGCTCTAGCACTTCGCAGCAAACGATAACGTCGCGCGCATCCGTTTCCGGATTCAATTCGTAGATGCTTTTATTGACGTATTCAATACTTCGGGAATCCAACCTATCGCGATTTGCTTCTATGATTGTTTTGGAAAAGTCCGTACCCAATATTTCAACACCATAACGACTATCGATCATTCTAGTAAGCCTGCCTTCGCCGCACCCCACTTCGTGAACAGTCCGCGGCTTCCATTCATCCAACCCTTCCAGCAATGCCTGGTCGAATCCTTGAACCAGCCTCCGGCTAATCGGGTTTCGAAGTTCCGATTTGTCCACCTGATTTCCAATGATGATGCCCTTTTCCTTCTGTTTTTCGTAACTGTTCATGAAAGATTCAGTCCCTAACCCGGCGGGCAATCGCTCCTATTCCCAAACTGCCCAAGTCACCGACCAACGAAGCCACCCTCATTAAGGCGGCGATCAAAAGCAGTTCGACCCGCATTTCTTCATTCTGGGCAAAAACAGCAAACGCTGCCTCCCTGACCCCCAATCCACCCGGCGAACCGACCACCACAAAGCCCGCCAGCCAGGTGATCGTCACAATCTGCAAGGCGCCCACCCAGCTCAATCCCCAGTCCAGCGACTGAGAAGAGCCAATCAATGCGAACATCACTGTTTGAATGACAAATACTGAGCCATAAGCGGCTGTAGACGCCACCAGCCAACCCATCAATCGAGGCCCTAGCCCCGATATCATTGGTATCAACCTTTCGCGATTTCTACTATACCAAATTGCAGTAGCGGACAGCAAAGCCAGAACGATAAGCCCTGCCAAAGATACGCTCACCCATGGTATTGCGGCCTGCTGCAACAGCCAAGGAAGCCCTATAAAAACGGCAACAATAACCAGAAGGCCCATTTCTGCAGCCGTGGCTATCGCCGCCAATTTTCGCTCTATCCCAAATTTCCCCGCCAGCCAGACCCGGCCAGCCAAGTGGAATACATTTCCTGGCAAGTACTTGCCAGCTTGTGCCATCAATGACAAGATCACGGCGTCTCCAACGCCAACTCGATTGCCCGTAGCTTTGACCAACGATCCCCAGCCAAGACCCAGCATAGCATTGAGAATCATCCATAAGGCTGCAGATAAACCGATCGCGATTAGCGTACCCGGCGTCCTGATCGTCGAAGCCAGAGCTGGCCCAGATTCCCTCAACTCCCATCCGATATAGACAAGGCAGATCACCGTCAGAACTATACCAAGGTACCGAGCGAGGCGTTTCCCGCCCGAGACCGATATCTCGCCTCTATTGCTCGCCATCGTCAGCTGCACTGCGATTCCGCTTGGCGATCGTGTCTTCAAGCTTACACAATCGCCAATCGACTTTTTCCAGCAGCTTCCGGTTCACCGCGATCAAATCCGCGATCAAACCGACGACAACGAGCAATAGCCCCGAGCCCAATAAAAGGGCAGCCAGGATCACCGACTGAATGTGCCCACTGCCTTCACCGATATAGGCAAAATAGAGGTACCTAATGGCGATTACCAGACCCGCGAAAAAGGACAGTCCGGCCAGCGTCATGAAGAATCGCATCGGACGGTACACGACGAATATCCGCAACAGTGTAATCATGGAGCACTGCACGTATCCAGCAACGCTCTTAACCAGCCGGGACTCCCGAGTCGCTGGATTGACTCCAACTGGAACTGAGTGAATGGCCAGCCCTTCCTGTCCGGCCTGAATAATGGTTTCCAAGGTATAAGTGTATCGGCTGAAAACATTCAGCTTCATCGCCGCCTCTCGGCTTAAGGCCCTGAATCCACTCGGAGCGTCCTCCACATCTGTTAGACTCAACGACCTGACGACCGAGCTGCCGAGCCGCTGCAACCCCTTCTTGATGGCGGAAAAATCTTTTATCGACTTGATCGGGCGAGCCCCCACGGTTATCTGCGCTTCCCCCGCCAATACGGGGGCCACGAGTTTCTCGATGTCGTTACCTTGGTACTGATTATCCGCGTCCGTGTTGACAATCACATCAGCGCCTAGAGCTAGCGAGATTTCTAGCCCTTTGGAAAAAGCCCTTGCCAGCCCCCCGTTTTGCGGGAGTCTAATTACATGATCCACTCCGTTCGCCTTGGCGATTTCCGCGGTCCCATCTTCGCTTCCATCATCGATGACTAGCCACTCGACCGAATCGAATCCACTGAGCTTGCGAGGCAGGTCTGAGAGCGTGAGCGGCAAGGTTTTTTCCTCATTGAAGCAAGGAATCTGTATTATCAGTTTCATTCCGAAAGTATCACGCTGTTTATGGTTGGCTCCCTCCTCGCGCTAGGCTATTTGCCGGCGGTCGTTCTGACTGGCTGGTGGGTTGTTAGCAACCCTTTAAAGCAATCTACTTCTGAACTAGGTCTGACAAGCAAACTGGCGATCGCCGTAGCCGCTGGAATCCTTTGCTGGTTCCCAATCCTCTTCGCCTGCGCGTTTTTCAATTCGTTTAGCCCAGCCGCGATCGGGGCCGCTGGCTGGCTGTGCAGCGCTTTGCTAGCAATTAGGTCGCTGAGCGATTCTCCGGTCCACTTATCAGCTAATGACGGTAAAGCCGATCAAGGCATCATTGTATTCGCAATTGCCTTATTCGCATTCAACGGCTGGTTTTCAGCCGAAACTATACTCGGAGGAAGAGACCAAGGAGTCTACTCCACTCACGGCGCCCATATCGCCAATACAGGCCAGCTGCGGTTCGATCTTCCATACGAGCGTTTATTCGAAAGCCAGAACTTCGGCATCGCCGAACCCACGAGCCCCAATGGCTATTTCTATGATGTCGAAAAGGGCGACGTCTATTTGCAATTTCCCCCCACCTTCGCCCTGCATTTGGCTCAGTTCTTTGGAATGGGAAGCTATGAAGGCCTCCTGCTGTTCAATCCGCTCGTTGCCAGCATCAACCTTTTGCTGTTTTTCGCTTTGTGCCGCCTTTTCATCAGTTCGAAATGGGCCCTTCTCGCCGCTCTATTCTTCGCCTTGAACACTTCCCAAGTTTGGAATGCCCGCTTCACCCTGAGCGAAATGATGGCTCAAAATTTTATTCTTGGGGGCCTGGCAGTCGCAATTGCCGCTTATCGGGCGAGATCTCGACTCGGTTTTGTCCTCGGCTGCGTACTGGCTTCGTCCGCGGCTTTCGTACGAGTAGACGGCTTCCTGCTAACGGCATTTATCCCCATGGCGAACGTGGCCGTCGGAGTCTTCTCGGCAAGCCGCTCCCAGGATCGCATAACGCTCCTCCCAGGATCTTTGGCCGCTTTGGCCACGGGCATTCTCGCCTACGGTTATAATGCTCTAACCAGCCCCGGTTATTTCGGCGACTTCGATGGCAAGGTTGTCATACTGTTGATCGTGGCTGTGGCAGCCATTGCCTACGCGCTTTTCATCGCCAGCTCAGCCTTTGCAGATCGGGTCCATTCCTTCCTCAAAAAGCCCGCATTCCTTTATCGCGGCGCCGCATTCCTAATCCTTCTGGCAATATACGGCTACTTCATCCGCCCTCACATAGAGCCCTTTTCCCAGTTCGAGAATCCTCATTACGGGACTCGCGACTTCAGAGAAAATTCGCTCATCGATCTTTCCAAATACATCTCTTTGCCAATAATCGCGTTGGCCCTCATCGGGACCAGCATCGCCATCGTCAATTTCTCCAAAAACCGTGACGTCGAATTGGCGTTCATCTTATTGCCCTGGCTTGGCTATTCGCTTGTTTACCTTTACGATCCGCAAATATCCGCTGATCACATTTGGAGAATCCGACGATTTACGCCGCTATCGATTCCGGGCTTCGTTTTCTTCGCCTTTTGGGGACTGGCTTTTATCGCCAGTAAATTGAAATCGGATCAATGGAGACGACTGATCTATATCGGGAGCACTGTCGCCAGTGGGTTTTTCTTGCTGATCACGCTCAGGCCTATCGCCACGCTCAAGGAATACCACGGGTCTGTTGAGACGATTCGAGCAATTTCTGGAGTCCTGCCCCAGGGCGCCCTGACCGTAGCCAATGTCTCATCAGAAATACTCGGTCCTTTGCAACTAGCAGAGGGGCACAAGATGATCCGAGGAGACCACACTGCGAGAATGACCGCAGATCTCAATACTACGGTGCAGAGAATTATCAATGAGGAATTCGCATCTGGAAGACCCGTGTTCGTTTTATCGCAGTCTCGCCAAAGCGGCCTGGGCTTCCTTCAATCCGTTGGCGCGTGGGAACAAAATATCCCTCGGCTGAAAGGAGTTACCAGCGCCCCAGCCAGGGAATCCCATATCCAGAAACGATCGCTCTTCCTTGGCAAGATCGTTCGGAGTATCGATAGAATATCGGCAACCGAGAGCTTTTTCACTTTTGGAGGGACTCCTGCCTGGAACGTCGAAGAGTCCGGGCTGCATGGGCAGGAGTACAATGGTTCGGAACCTTTCAGGTGGACCGATGGAAACGCGCAGTTCAATATTGGATATACCCTTAGCAGAAAACCACTCTCAGCTATCTTGGATATCTTTTCCACAAAGCCCGGTGGACAGCCTATTAAAATCTATGTTAACGAAGCTCTTGCGTTCGACCAGTTTGTCCAGGAAAACGAAAAGTCCCTAACTATACCGTTAAAAGACGCGCCCTTGACCGACACGCAAAACTCCATCCGCATCGTCTCTGAAAAATGGATACCTATTAACATCGATAGCCAGTCGACTGATGAGCGTGAGCTTGGACTAGCTATCAGCGGCATCACTCTAATGTTCGACGAAAAGTTTAAATTCGGCGATACGCGCTTTGGCAACGCTCCTGTCCGAGGCATCACAGAGTCTGGTCTTCATCCAGTAGAGGATATCGGGGGTCGCTTCATGCGATGGACGAACGGACACGCTAGCTACTCGCTCGCATTGAGAGACAGTTACAAACCGCAAAAATTGATCCTCGATATTGCTGGCGGCTTTGATCAAGAAAGGGCGTTGAAAGTCAAATGGAATGGAAATCTTCTTCATTCTGAACAACTAAATCCCCATCCTCATCAGCTGACTATCGACTTGTCGCCCATTCAGACGGAGGCAAGCAAAGTAGTTCTCGAATTAATCTGCGACACCTTAACCCCGTCCGAACTGGCGAATAGCGAGGACTCTAGAAATCTGGGGCTTCAAGTTTACGGAATAGAGATTTCCGAATCGGGAGAGTAATACCACGTGCAAATAATGCCAATCTTGTCAGAGCGCCTTCTCCGGTCTTCGCCTTACAGCTTTACCGGATCGGCCTTTCGGCACGGGATCGTATCCAAATCCCCCCCACGGGTGGCAGCGGAAAATCCGTTTTGTCGCTAGCCAAAGCGCTTTATAGAAGGGATGCTCCTCGAAGCAATCGATTGCGTAATTCGAGCAAGTCGGCTGATAGCGGCAACCCGCATTGGGGCCAAAGAGAACGTATTTCAATGGCGACAAAAATAGCTGATAAATTTTAATCAGCTTCACGAATAGTTGGGAAAGAACCGACATTTAGACTAACCCTCCTCCGGAGTCCCCGGCCGCGACGTCTCCCGGCCCGAATAGCCCGGGTTTAGAGCAGCGCACTCTTCCTGCAGGCATCCCGAAACTACTTCGATTCCCGCGTCCCTAAGAATGCTCAACCCTCGCCCCCGATGCCCTGAAGTCGGGTCGATCGTCCCGACAACGACTTTCCCCAATCCTGATGCCATTATGGCCTCCGTGCAGGCTCCCGTTCTCCCGTGGGTAGAGCAAGGCTCCAAAGTTACGTACAGGACGGCATCGGGAGCTGGATTTCGCCCGAGAGCGGCTAAAGCCCGCCTTTCCGCATGCATCCCGCCATCTTGTTCAAACCGGCCTCTGGCCACGATCGCCCCATTCTCCACGATTACAGCTCCCACTCGTGGATTCGGATAAACGCGACGCTCGTCTACCGATTGAGCTTCGGCGATCGCTTCTCTCATGAACGCTTCTTGTTCCTGGCCTTCCGACATAAAACTAGGCCACCGTATTCCATCTACACGCCACGGCAAGCAACCATAACTTTTCCCGAGCCCTGTCCAGAGATCCCGCAATCCGCGAAAAGGGTTTCTTAGACTAAAGAGTCGATTTTTAGTCGCCTTGGCAGCCAAGCTCGCTACCCAATTTCAGCTATGAAACGCAGTCCGGATACTATCGAATTAATCTTGAATCGCCGATCCTTGCTCGCCGCGAACCTGGTTCCACCGGGACCTTCGCCAAGCGAACTGGAAACCATCCTTCGTTGCGGCATGCGAGTACCGGATCACAAAGGCCTGAATCCTTGGCGCATCCATGTGGTCGATCGAGCCAACCAGGATAAATTGCATGCCAAGCTGCCGGAACTTCACGAGGGCGATTCGGCTAGCTTGGAAAAGACCAATAGCAAGGAGGCCAAAACGGCTCCCCTGCTACTCATCGTTTCCTCGAAAGTCGAATCGGACAAGGCTCCGCGCAGCGAACAGATCCTTTCCGGAGCCGCCGTTTGCCAGAATATCATATTAGCATCCGCCGCTCTCGGATACCGCAGTCAGTGGCTGACCGAATGGTTTGCCTACAACAGTAAAGTCAAAGCCTTGATTGGAATTCCCGAGAACGAGGAAATTATCGGCTTCCTCTACATCGGTAGCGAGCAAGAGCCCCCTCGCGAGAGGCCACGACCCGAGCTCAGTGAAATCGTTACCCGACTCGCGCTCTGAAGCTGGCTTGCTAGCTCTCGTTCTGCAAACAAAACTCCGCGTAGGCTTTGATCTTGGCCCGGACATTGGATAGCCCGTTTCGCCGATTCGGCGAGAGGTGCTGAGTGATTCCCACATCGGCTAGGAAATCAGGCTCCAAGCGAATAATGTCTTCCGGAGTCTCTCCACTGTAGAGCTCGCACAGCAGCACCGCCGTTCCTTTGGTGATAGCCGCGTCCGAATCCGTGTGGAAGTAGCATTTCCCAGCTTTAAACTCTGGGAAAATCCACAGCTGCGACAAGCAGCCCTCAATTAGGAAAGTGTCGATCTTGTAAGCCTCGTCCAACGGCGGATGGTTCTTCGCCCGATCAATTATGTAGGCAAAACGCTCAAAGTGATCCTCGAAAGGCATCAGCTCTTCTACGATTCGGTCCCTTTTGTTTTCTATACTCATCAAATCTAAGGCCACACGCCAAAAAGATCGGACCCATGGCACAAAACCACGAATAGTCTGGAGCCTTCACTGTCAATCAGAGCCTTTGGCTAACCCGCCCTTTTCTTAACGAAAACCGGTTCAAAACTGGGTCCTCATTGCGTTCAATCGAACTGTGGCCTTGCCAAGCGACGATCCGCCTTACTCGATTGATCCAGTGGCAAACGACTGCGAAATGAAAGCTCGAGCTCCCAAAGGATTTAGACCGGAGCCCTACGCCTACCATCAGGAGATCGAAATCGAAATCGAGTCTCTGACCAATATGGGGCAGGGAGTGGGACGGGACAACGGCTGGGTCGTCATGACGCCGTTCGCCCTTCCCGGAGAGCGCGTCCAGGTTCGTATCTATCGAAACAATAAGAGCTATTCAGAGGCCGATCTCGTGCAGGTTCTCCGGGCCTCGCACGACCGAATCGATCCTGTCTGCCCCGTTTTTCAACAGTGCGGAGGCTGCCAGTATCAGCATCTTAGTTACGAACGCCAGTTAGAATGGAAGACTCGCCAAGTAAAGGAATTGCTCTGGCTTATGGCCCGAATCGAGTCAGAGGTTCTGCCTGCCATACCGTCCCCCAAGACCTACGGATACCGATCCAAGATCACGCCCCACTTCCCCAAGCCGAAACCGGGAAAACCGATAACCATCGGATTTCTCAAGCAAGGCTCTCGATCCAAGTATATCGAAATTGAACAATGCCCTCTCGCTTCCGAGGGCATGAATCGAGAACTGAGACGCCTTCGAGAACAAACGCAGGCCCTCCAAGAGGAAAGGCCTTTCAAGAAAGGGGCCACGCTCCTTATCAGGGAACATCTGGACGGTATCGCTACCGATCCCAAAGAGATCATTCGTGAGCGAGTCGGCAGCGTCATATTTTCTTTTCCAGCCGGCGAATTCTTTCAGAACAATCCTAGCATACTCGAGAGCTTTGCCGGCTATGTTGGCCGCCAAGCAAGCCAAGGAAATACAAGACATCTAGTCGACGCCTATTGCGGCAGCGGCCTCTTCAGCCTAACCTCCGCCCATCTATTCGAATCCGTAATCGGCATAGAAGTATCAGAACTTTCGGCACAGTATGCGGCTCAAAACGCTTCTGCCAAAAATATAGAAAATGCCACCTTCATTCTCGGCGATGCCGCATCCCTTTTTCATCAGATCAATATTGATGGAGCTCGCTCGGCGGTAGTGATCGATCCGCCGCGCAAAGGGGCGAGCGAGGAATTTCTCCACCAGCTCTTGGACTTCGGTCCAGCCAGAATCGTCTACGTTTCCTGCAATCCAGCCACCCAGATGCGCGACTTGCGGAGCCTGACGCAGGGCGGATATGTGATCGAAGAAATCCAGCCTTTCGATCTATTTCCGCAAACCAAGCATTTGGAATGCGTGGTCACGCTGGCCAAAGGCGAGCCCAGCTAGTATAAAATTCTAGCTCTCCTTGGATGCCTCTTCCGCTCCCGAAATCTCTACCTTTTCTTGAGAATCGACAGCGGCTTCCGCTTCCATCGCTTGAGTTTCGATGGATTTCTCTACTTCTACCTGAATCGCATCTTCGACCGCCGGGTCGCCAGCCAAACGTCTAACAATTTCGATCAAAACGGCCGGATCAAAGGGCTTCGCGAGCGCTGGGTAGTTAACTCCATCCAATTTGAGCGTTTTTTCTTCGTTACTCTTCACCTCGCCCTTCTTGTCCAGCAACGATGTCAAGAATAGCGTCGGCAACGTTTCGCCTGTACTCAATCTCCGCAGTTCTTTAACCACCTCTGATCCGTTCATATCCGGCACGAGAACGTCGGAAATAAGAAGCGACGGACGTTCCTTGATAACCAACTCAATCGCGGAGCGACCCTCCAAAGCATGTAGGACATTATAACCCTCTTTCTCAAGAATTACGGAAATGAGGGCTCCAGTGGAGCGGTCATCTTCCAAAACGACAATTTTTCGGGCTGTTGCCATAGTTGCTGATTAAAATTTCGGGTTCGGCCAAACCTTAAAATTGGCAATATTGGTCATTCCTTCAGCCAATCTAAGTATATTTGCATAAGATTGATTGCTGCCATCAGCCCGAATCTTATCATCGGAGTTCCCACTATTCTAAAGCTTGGATTCAAGCTCCCAAATCCGGTCTCTGAGTTCAGCCGCCTTCTCGTACTCCTCTTTGGCCACGTGGGCTTTCAACGACAGCTTCAATACTTCAATCTCGGCAGGGTCCACCCGATGCTCATCCTTGCCTTCGGGGATTTTTCCCTTGTGCTGCGTCCCGCTGTGAGCTTTTCGGAGTACCGGCTCCAATCCGCCCGAAAATACATCGTAGCAGTGGGGACAGCCCAGTCGCCCAAACTCCTTGAAAGCATCTTCAGAGAATCCGCATGATGGACAGGCCAGAGAGCTCTTCTGAATCTTGACGCCAGTTTCCGGGGGAACGGTCGGCGCGGCCATCTCGCATACGATGTCCATCGAGTCCGGACTGCCTGCTTCCGTCGCCAGCTTGCATGAACTACAAACATGGAGCTTATTAACCTCTCCACCAACGATTTGCGTCAAGTGAACGGTCTTCAAATTTGGGCAATCGCTACAATCTTTGGGAAGCTTGTCAGGCATTTAAGGCGTTCCGTAGTTTCCTCTACATTCGGCAGCAAACTCCGAAAACGTAGGGAAAATGAGCATCCTGGAGGCCAGCCCTGATAAAATTAAGGTAGCGGACGGTCTAGCCCGGAGGCTTCCGCTACGCCCAAAAACTGCGGTTTGCGCGCTTTGTGAATGGTAGGGCTGGCTGGGTACAGTCAGCCCTACCATTTGTGGGAACTCGGCATTCGGCGCCTTAGCTTCAGCGTAGGCACGAGATCGCCCGCCACCTCATTTCGGCGACGAAGCTAGTCCAAGTGCCTTGCCATCGAATCTTCCCGGCCGACTACAGCATTCTGCCCGGGTTTATTTTAAGGGCTTCCGGAAAGCGCTTGGTCCATTTGGAGGCATCCCGCTTAAACTGGTCCACCTGTTTAGGAGCCGCTCCAACAAAGCGGCTGGTCTGGGAAACCAGCGATTCGAGCCGCTGCAACGACAAAGGTATCCGCTTGTCAGCGGCCAATCTGCCCAGCAAGTCCGCCTCGGCTGGCCGCCCTTCGCGAATCTCTTTACTGGCCGCCAGAGCGTTTTCCTTGATTGCCAAGTGAGCCTCTTCCCGACCGGCTCCCGCTTTTACTGATTCCATAAGAATCGTCGTTGTCGCCAAAAATGGCAACTGGACGGAATTCTCGGATTGTATGGCCTTTTCGTATACTTCGAATTGGCGAAGTACCGTCATGAAGCCCTCCAGCAGTCCATCGATCGCGAAGAAGGAATCCGGCAGCATTACTCGACGCACAACGGAACAGGAAACGTCCCCTTCATTCCATTGCCCGCCGGCCAGCCCCGACGCCATGGCTACATAGCCTTTCAAGATGGTGCCAAATCCGTGTATACGCTCGCTCGTTCGACAATTGACTTTGTGAGGCATAACCGAGGAGCCTACCTGCCCCTTGGAAAAGCCTTCGCTCATCAAGCCCTGCCCAGCCATAAGGCGAATGGTCGTCGTCAAATTGACGGCAGGAGATGCCAATTGCTCCAAAGCGGTTACCGTATCCAAATCTACACTTCTCGGATAGACCTGGCCCACGCTGCTCAAGACTTCGCCGAAACCCAAATGCTTGACTATGCTCTTTTCTAGCTGGGCCACCTTTTTGGCATCCCCCTCGAACAGCGTCTGCTGATCCAGCTGCGTTCCCACCGCTCCTTTCAAACCTCTGGCCGGATAGCGTTCCACCAAATCATGTAGCCGGTCAATGCTCACCAAAAGCTCCTGCCCCGCCATAGCCAAGCGCTTGCCCAGCGTGGTGGCCTGAGCCGGTACGTTATGGGTGCGGGCCGTGATCATAAGATCGCGAAATTCCACCGCTCTCTCAGCCAATTGGCTGAGGCAAGCGACCGCCTTGAGTCGAACGAGTTCCAGGGAGCGGATCACCTGCAACTGCTCCACATTCTCGGTCAAATCGCGACTCGTCATTCCCAGATGGGCCAGCTCGTAGCCAGCCAGAGCTGAAAACTCCTCAATGCGGGCTTTCACATCGTGCAGGACTTTGCGCTCCCGCCGATCGATGGAGGCCAAATTGACCGTGTCCTTGACCGATTCATACGCCTTAATCGCTTTCAGCGGTATTCTAAGCCCCAGCCCTCTTTGAGCTTTCATGACCGCGATCCAATAGTCGCGCTCGATAATGACACGGCCCTCGCCTGACCAAATCGATTTCATGGCGTCCGACGCATAGCGATCGGCAAGAACGTTTCTGATGATAGGCTTGTTTCGCGACATAGGCGAAAATGAACCTGCGCTTGAAGGAGAGAATTTAAAGCATTTTCCGCCCGGTAGAAGCCCTCTAATCTCAGCCTCCGGATTAGCCCAGGGAATTTTCTAGTTGTGGCTCCGCGCCGGCCAAGTTTGCATGCGGCTTGGCTATGACCCATCCGTCCGAAGCTATCGCAAACAAGACCATCGCTCTCGAGTTGAGCGTGATGCGTTCTGGTTCCACATTGCTCAAAGCATTGATGGCCGCCGCTCCGGACATCAGCAGTCTGCCGGAAACCAATTTCCAGAAATTCCAATCCGCCGATGCGGAAAGGGAAATCTCGAACTTGAGCGGAGAGCGGATCATCGTTTTAAAGCGCCCCGCCTGGTTCAACGAGACCAGCTCCTATCCTCGTCTTCCCAATGTAGCGAATCCCAAGCGAGTCATTCTCGCCCGCGATGTCCACACCACTACCGCGTCTCTAAGAAAGATGGCGTTTAGAAAAGCGGAGCCGCTCATACCCAAGCGGGTAGACAACTGGCTGGCCAATGGCTACTGGGCCAAAGTCTACCTGAATCTTCATAAACGTTTTCCAGAAGATGGAGTTTCCAATTTCTGGATACGATACGAAGACTTGGTGGAATCGCCTATCGAGTGGACGGGCAAACTGTTTCAATTCCTGGGTTCGGAACGGAGCGAGGGAACGGACTCCTACCCTCCCCCCGACGGATACGACTGGAAATGGGGAACGGACGATGGTGGCGCTAAAATCAAGTCTCTCAAAGTCCAAGCCCACCGCATCCCCCAAAGCAGCCTAGAAATTCTTGAACGCGTCAAAGATCTCCCACTGGTAAAGCTAGCGCGGGAGAAATTGGGATACGCGTAACGGGCCATTCAAATGAGAGTTTTGCGGGGCCAAGCGCAGATACTTCTCAATTCGCTTGTTGGTCAATCTTTCTATTCCAGGCTCAATTTCGCGGCTCTCCTGCAGGGGACTTAAGCGTCGCTATAAGGTAGTCCGTGGGGTCTTTATATCTTACACTAGAAGCGCCGGGATACACGACCTCACATTGAACACCAAGCTCCTTGCAGCGCTCCTGCAGTTTCACTCCAAAGTTGGAGGTGTGGGTTGGATCTTTCTGGTTCTCGCCAATAGCCGGGGCGCTACTGTAGAAAAGAGCGGATGGGGGGTCCCCGACGGTTACAAGCGCATACGGAGAGTACTCGGCAATCCACGGTAGGATTTCTTTGCGCGCGGCCAGGAATTCGGCGAAGTTCTTCTTTCCAAAAGCATGCCCTCCGTAGCGACTGTTTGGAGTCCATTCTTTCATCTGCTTCGGGTCGAGGGTGGTCTGGGGACCCTTGACGGCGACGCACCAGAGCCTGGTGGATTCTCTAGAGACAGGATCCGCGCTTTCCGGATCAGCTAGATCATCATGATAGAGCAGCCAGAGGCTCGAGCAGGCGCCCGCTGAACCGCCGGCAGCTCCAATACGAGCCCTGTCGATATTCCATTCATCCGCTTTGCTGCGGACAAACTGCAGAGCGCGGGCCGCATCGCGCAGAGGCGCTTTGACGGGAGGTTCGGCGCCCTCAGAGTGGGCCATCAATCGATAGTTGATCGCGACCACCGAGATGCCCTCCCTGAGCAAGGCTTGGGTATCGGCAAACTTGTGGAGTCTCTCTTTACTGCCACCCCTCCATCCGCCGCCGTGAATGACGAAAACAAGCGGTGTCGGCGTGTCGGATGGCGCTTTCCAGAAATCGAGGATGTGCCGCTCGTGGGCGCCATAGCGAATGCCACTCAACGTCGGCTTCGGAACGGATGCATCGTAACTTGGCGCATTGGCTCTCGTCTTCGGCTGACCGGCATCTTGAGCGTGGACGGCAGCCGCCACGACAAAACAGCAGATGGCGATGAATGTTTCGGTTCCTATTTTCATATCATGCGTCTCCTGACGCTCTCTGCGACCAACGCTAAGTTGTGGCGATGGCAGTGGATTGGAACGGAACAGCCATTGCCACGAACGACTGGTTAAAGATTGTTTTTGGATATCTCAAAGTACAATTCCTTACCATTCCGTTGAATTGTCATTTCCACGGAATCCCCTGAAGCATCAATGTTCTTATGAACATCTAGCACTCCGCTCTTACCAATTTTATTCCCGTCGATAGCGGAGATCACATCTCCTTTTTTTGAGACCCGCTTCACAGCGGGTGATTCATTAATTACCCCAGATATTACTACGGACGAATTGATATAGTCCTCGTCTAACAAAATTCCAATCTGTGGGCGTTCCATCGGAACAATCTCTACATCATCTCCAATCCAGCTTACGAGTGGCGCAGATATAAGGACTATTGGAACAAGCCAGATAAGAACCAGGCGTTCTTTGAGAATCCTGGGAATCGCCAAGATTACGGATACTAGCATCAGAGAACTGAACAGAATATCTCTGGCGGTCAGGTATCCCACAAAAACATCTATCATCGCCAAGTCGCCACTCTTGAATGGTATCGGCGCACTACCAACGCCAATAGCCACGCAAAAGACTATGAGCGAACACATAGTCATTCGACTTAACCTAGTTTCCATCTTTAACGCCAGGAATCGGGAGCGGCCTTTATGTAGTCTCTCTGCATTCCTTTGTTGGGATTATTTATAGTTTTTGTTTATCGGCAATTAGCCGCTTCCTTAGTTTGCTATAGTCGACGTCCTGGACGGATACGTCATCTTCGATTGCTATCCAGGCAGCGGTCCCCGCGCTCTGCCCCAAGATCATGAACACGGGTTCCATGCGGATTGAGCCGTAGGCGACATGCGATGCGGACAAGCAGAGCGGAACCAGGAGGTTCGTACACTCCTCTTTCTTCGGAACAATCGAACGATAGGCGATCGGATAGGGTTTGGGACATTTGTAGCCCGTATTGCCCTCGTTACGCACCGTGGTAACACCCTTTTCCTGTACGACAACGCGCTGACAGGAATGCGAGTCCATGGGGTAGGAGGCCAGCCCGATGGAATCCTCCGCGGTGCGTTTTGACTCACAGTTCGCCTGAGTCATGATGTAGTCGGAGAGCATCCGGCGGCCTTCCCTAACATAGAGCTGGTGCGGCCAATGGCCGGTTTCCGCGAACTCGTGCGGATCAAGCCCGAAGGCCTTCACCCGCTTTTGCAGGGCATCGGGCACCTGTGGATCGTTGGCGAGGAAATAATACAACCCCTGCTGGTAATTGACGTGATCCTGGAAGATACGCTCGCGCAGTTCGTAGAGTTCAGGCAGGGGAACGGGCAAGCCGCGGCGGGGGGCAGGCAACTTAGAAAAGGAGACGGGCTCATACGTTCCGTCGGGCCAACGATGGTTGCCGCCGATGTAATCCGTGGAAAAGCTTCCCGCATTGTTCGAATCGCCGTTGCGCATTTGGACCGGGCCGTCGGTCATGGGCGTCACCGTGTAGTGGAGTGTCCAGCGGAGGCTGGAGTCGGCGTTCAGGAAACGGGCAAGGAGGCCGTAGCGACCGGGATCATAGCCCTGTGGCTTCGGGAAGGACAACTTGCCGGGCTGGTTGGAGAGATGGGCTCGGAAGTTGTAGGCTTGGACGCGGTAGTCACCCTGCCCAGGCTTGCCCGCGGGATCAGGGGAAATCTCTGGCAGCAGTCCCGAGGCAGGATCGCCGGGCACGACCCAGGGACTGATCGGCAGTCGACAGAACTGGTACACATCTTTATAGGAAATACTTTGCCATTGCCCGTTAAGGGACTCGCCGTAGGCGGCGGAGGGTTCCCGGCCGACATGATAAGACACCCCGGCGGCTGCAAGGAGGTCTCCCTCGTAGGTAGCATCAACAAAGATCTTCGCCTTGACCGTCTCTCCTGTATCCATTTTAGCGGATACAATGCGCGTGCCTTCGCGCTCGACCGAGACCAGACAGCGCCGCAAACGCACTTCTACGCCTGCTTCCTCCAGCATTTTGAGATAGAGCGCCTCCGCCGCAGATGGAGAAAAGTTGCGGATGCGTCCGATCCGGTCATAGAACTCCCGAGCCAAGCCACCGATGGACTCATTCTCACCCACATCGGTGGCTGTTAGCCCACCCGAGGTCACCCCTCCAACATGCTGGTTAAAGCTCAGGATGACGACTTTCTTCCCCATGCTTCAGGCTTGAATTGCTGCTGCTACCCCGGCAGGCGTTCCGCCGTAGACGAGGACATCGCACGCGATTACTCTGGGTTTCCCAGCCTCCACCGGCCGATAATAATGAGGGCCGCCAGCGTGCGTCACGGCACATAAGCTGAGGTTAATCAGTCCAACTAACAGTAAACGTATTCGATTTCTCATACGTCTTCCTTTGCCAACAGTTTTAATACGTCATCTTGGCTAGGTGACGTATGGGGTGTAGGAGTCATGGTACTTCTACCTAAATAGGCTCCTCTGTCAAGATTTGGTAACATATTCGGTGCAACAGTCATCGGATGCGTGACATATTAACTGTTTAAGTCACCTAGCCTTCGGGAATGGACACGGGTTCTAAGAATCCTTGCCTCAAAAATTTCAACCCTCTCGAACCCCAGAGAATTCCTCTACGATTCGATCGCCTCGCGGTAGATGGCCTCCAATTTAGCTCCTACTTTGTCGATGCGGTGCTCGTCGGCGTTCCGTTTCGCAGCAGCGCTCATCTTCAAACGCAAGGAATCGTCTTTCATAAGCCTCACCATGGCATTGGCCATCGCGTATTCATCATCTGGATCGAAGATCAGTCCATCGTCGCCATGAGTGACGAGCTCGGGAATCCCTTTCGCTCGCGGGCCGATCATGGGTAAGCCAAAGGCCATCGCTTCCAATAGGCTGACAGGCTGATTCTCGGTTTTGCTGGATGTTATGAATACATCCCCCAGGAGTGGATAGTTTTCCTTCATCAGGATGTCTCGCTCAATGCGCCCTACTCTGATCACGGATTCCGCAATACCCAGTTCGGCTAATTGCTCGTCAATATCCGGATCCGATGGCCCGGCTCCTACGATCACGAGCTTGGCTTTCGGGTTCACCCGCGTGACTTGGGCGAAGGCCCCAATGAGTACGTCCAGGGATTTCTCGGGCGAGATTCTTCCCACGTAAATAAAAGCGAAATCGTCAATTCCCAGCGATTGGCGGAATTCCCGTATTTCCGCTTCCGGGCGAAAATCGATTTTCTCGATTCCGTTGGAGAGCAGCGTCGTGCTCGTGGAGAGCCCCCGCTGTACCAGGTTTTCCCTGACCGATTTCGACGGACTGACAATATGGCTGCACCGGTTGAAGAAGGTCACCGAGTATTTCCACATCGCCTTGCGGGTGAAAGCGAAGTTGGGGATGTGGAACTGCTTCAAATATTCTGGCTCGGCAAAAAACGTGTGGAAGGTCCCAATGACAGGCACTCGCTTCCAACGGCCCAGCAGCAGCCCTTCCAAACCGCAGCCAAACTCCGTGTGCACATGGATCAAATCCGGCGAGGCAATATTCAACCGGCGATAGGTGAACAGGAAAAGGGGCACGGAAAAACGGAGCTTGGGTATATTCGGGGTGGGCACCGAAAATGGCAGTCCAAACAATTTTATGCTCGGATCCAGACCAGCGACTTGATCGAGCCGGTCTTCCCGCTTCGGACGCGGGTGGAATATGCTGATTTCATGACCCCTGGCAGCCAACTCGTTCGCCTGGTTGAACACAGCCGAACTGACCCCTGAAATGTAGGGCAAAAAGCTATCTGTAAACAGGCAGATTCGCATGGAGTACGGGAGTGAAACGAAGGAATCAGATCGGGAGCAACCTTAAACCTGAATTCGCGGACTGACTCAGTCTCTCGGTGGAGGCGGCAAGTGTCCCATCAAACAAGCCCCATAAAGAGCCCCTTCTGGGATCGGGCGTGGCCCGAGCGCCTTTCGAGATTCTCTAACAAAACTATCCATCTGGCGGCAGGGCCGCCCCCGATCCTGTAGGGCGATTTTGCCCGGCGCTCGCTGGAAAAAACGCTAGGCCAGGCAATGAATGGCCAGATTGCGAAGCGCTTCTTCCTGCTCTCCAGGCCGTTCCACAATCTCCTCGAATACGCGGATAAACTCCCCTTGATGGTCGATTAACCGTTTCAGCGAAGGCATTTTCCGAGCCCCCAGCAACTTTCCCATATACCAAAGGTTTTGGGTGAAAACGTTGTAGTTGCTCTTCTCGGCCAGCCCATCGTAACGATCTTGATACTTGGCAGCCGCCCGCTCGAAACTCGGCTTGGAGATCCCGCGGCCACCGACCTGGATCTCGCCGCCATCGACCAAAGATTTGAGCTGGATAAGCAGTCGATTGCGATTCTGGAGAGACGCTATGACCGGTCGGGCATCGTTGCCGGCAAAGAAGTGCCTTCGAAGAGCTTGCAAGGTCCACTCGAGGTTTCGGGAAAAAAACGCTTCCGTAGTTTCGAAAAAGTCGCCGTCGCCAAAGTTCGGCACCAGCTCTTCTATTAGCTCTATGGTAATCTCGCCTCCGTCGGCCCCCAAGTAGGTAGCCAGTTTTCTCGCCTCTTCCAGGAGAAGTCGTGAGTTGCCATTGACTTTGCTGATCAATGCCTCCGCTGCATGGGAACCGATCTCGACTCCCAAAGAGGAGCATTCCTCGTCTAAAATCGCCGCCAAAGCTTCCGCCCCATTTCCTCTCGAATCCACGCCTACCGATGCGATGTATTCGCCATTCTTTTCCAGCCACTTCGGAAATCGCTTTCGCCGATCGACCGGCGATGCGGAAATCAGCACGCCAACATCTTCGGCCCGGATCCGCTCGAGAATTTCTTGCAAGTCCTGGCAAGCGGTTTGAGTTCCTTCCGCCCGACCCGTTTTATTGTCAGCCAAAAAGGTGCAGCCCTTTAGCCATACGACGCGGCGGCCGCCAAATAGCCCCATAGTTTGCGTGGCTTCCCGGAATCGGCTAACAAGCGTTTCCACATCCTCGACTTTGACAGCATTGCCATCAATTACCTCGATGGAAAATTCGTCTTCGACTTCCGAGCGCATCGCCTCCCAAAGCTTGGTCGCGGCTCGGTTGGCCAGAAAATCATCTGGGCCGGAGACGTATGTAAAACTCGGGTCCGCCATCGATCGAGGAAGCATGCGACTGAGCCCTATTTTGAAAAGGCTTTTCAGCTGAAGGCGTCCTGAAAGGCGCTCGAAAAAATGAAACTGCAGGGCTGAGTCCGCTTTCGGCCATTGGCATCAGATAAAGTCGTTTGCGGTTTAGGCAGCTCGCTTGCGATCGAGACATTAAGGTTCTATTCCAGTGAAATCATCGCCGATCGCAAGCGAACTGCCTAGAACAAGCGATCGGTTTACACTGTCTAGTTGACGCCTTTGGGCTCTCACTGGAACGGCAGGCCACTCGATCCTTTTTCGCCTGCTGAGATCAATCCAAGCAACCCGGCCTTGCCAATCGGAGCAGGATTCTCAATCCCTTGAGAGTGATTACCGTCGAAGAGGCCCAAGCCCGAATACTGGAAAGCATAGCTCCCCTGCAAACGGAACGGGCCCCAGTCTATACCTGTTTGGACCGCGTGTTGGCTGAGCCGCTACTTGCTGACCGGGACCTGCCCCCTTTTAATCGCTCCACTTTCGATGGATTCGCCATCGCCTCTCAAGAGGCAGCCAATGGAACAAGAGCATTTTCAATCCAAGCTACCGCCTTTGCCGGCGAGCCCCAGTTGGCCCTTCAGAAGCCCGATTCTTGCATCGAAATTATGACCGGAGCTCCCGTCCCCGAAGGAGCGGATTGCGTCATAAAAATTGAAGACACGGACAAAGACGGAGCGGTCGCGCAGCTCAAAGAAGGCATCGTCGCCAAGCCAAGCTTGGGAGTTCACCAACAAGGATCCGACGCCGAGACTGGGCAAGAGCTTCTCAAGCCTGGTTGTCGCCTGACTGCCAAGGAGATCGCTATCGCCGCCTCCATTGGCAAATCCGAGTTGCTCGTCGCCAAGGACCCAAGTATCGTAATTGTAACTACAGGCAACGAGTTGGTGGATATAGCTTCTGTACCCCTTCCCCATCAAATTCGCCGTTCAAACGACTTGTCGCTTTCGCTGGCCCTCCGCTCTTCCGGCTATCAGCGAGTTGATCGACATCACCTGGCCGACGATCCGGAAGAGACCGAAGCATTCGTTGCCGATGCCCTCGGCAAATATGATGTCCTCATTCTCGCGGGCGGCGTATCCAAGGGCAAGAAGGACTACCTCCCGGAAGCTTTGCAAAAGGCCGGCGTTCGCAAAGCCTTCCAATGGGTTAGCCAGCGACCCGGCAAGCCGCTCTGGTTTGGGGTGTCCGAAACGTCTCCCCAGCATCCCCGGGTATTCGCTTTGCCAGGCAATCCAGTTTCTTGCTTCACTTGCCTGCATCGCTACGTCCTCCCAGCTCTGGATTTGGCCTCGGGGCTAACTGAGAAACCCATTCATAACGCTTTGCTCAGCGAACCATTCAGATTCCCGCCACCGCTTACCCTCTTTCTGCCCGCCAGCCTGCACATCGATAAAGAGGCCAGATGTTGGGCCACCCCATTGCCCTTTAACACCTCAGGCGATTTCGTATCCGTCGCCAGCACCGACGGCTTCCTGGAACTTCCAGCCACGCAAAGCGAGTTTGAAAAAGGAAGCGCGCTTCCTTTTTATCCTTGGAGCGTCTAATCCTACATGTTTGCAACTAAAGATTCAAACAAGAGCCCGGGAGGCATTCCTAGAGGTAGGGAGAACCGTCTCGGTCCTCCGAAACTCATATGTGCAGGGCCGAGCCGGTCCTCCCTACCAATGATCGCAGCAAATCGGGCAATTTCGACGCCTCGACAATGAATAAGCTAACTCATCTGGACGACAAAGACCAGCCGCATATGGTCGACGTCGGCGACAAACCAGTCACTCGCCGGACCGCTAAAGCTGAAGCTACCGTCAACCTCACCAAAGCGGTCCTATCCCAATTCGACGGCAAAGACATCCAAGGGAAGAAAGGGCCCGTCTTCCACACCGCCATTCTGGCCGGAATACAGGCAGCTAAGAAAACTAGCGACCTCATCCCCCTGTGTCACCCGCTCCCCTTGACCAAGTGCCATGTGCAGATCGATACCATAGACGATGAACGTGTATGTGTGCGCTCCGAAGTCGTAACGGACGGCAAAACCGGCGTAGAAATGGAAGCCTTGTCCGCAGTCAGTGGGGCCGCCTTAACGCTTTACGACATGTGTAAATCGATTACCAAGGGTATCACTATCGAGAACATGCGGCTGATCGAAAAGACGGGAGGAAAGAGCGACTATTCGTCGCCTGAAGCCTGCGCGGAGCGGAACGATTTCACATGAAGCTGACGATTGAATACTTCGCCATACTGAAGGAGCAGCGGGGTTGCAGCACGGAGTCATTGGAAACGCCCGCGAATAATCTTGCGGAGCTGTACGAAGAGTTGAAAGCCCGCCACGGCTTCAGTCTGGATCAATTGGCTCTAAAAGTAGCGGTCAACGAAGACTTCGCGGGATGGGACCAACCGCTCGAAGACGGCGATACCGTAGTTTTCATCCCTCCAGTGGCCGGAGGCTAGGTAGGGCAAAGATGGAGTTGAATCGCTTTCTAATCTCGGAGTCCGCCATCGAGCCCCAAAATTTACGGGCGGCTATGCAAGACGAAGTTGCTGGAGCCTACGTCGCCTTCGAGGGCTGGGTCCGCAACCACAATGATGGCAGATCAGTAAACGCGTTGGAATACTCGGCTTACAAGGTATTGGCGGAAAAGGAAGGGAATCGGATTATAGAGGAAGCCCTAGCCCGTTTCGATATCTCGGGAGCGGCAGCAATCCATAGGGTCGGCCCGCTTCATATTGGCGATATCGCCGTGTGGGTCGGCGTCGGCGCCCCCCATCGTAGCCCCGCATTCGACAGTTGCCGGTACATTATCGACGAAATCAAGGATCGCGTCCCGATCTGGAAGCGGGAAAGTTACCAAAACGGTCCAGATGAGTGGGTAAACTGCGCCACGCGCACGTCGGAATAAGCGTTTAAGTTTAGGCAATAATGACCGTTGAGACCCGCGGAGAACTAACGCTCACAAGATGCTCTACGTGGAACGGCTATTTGAATCGCTTCAGCCCCTGTACAATCAACCCTGGTTTCCTTACGCCCTGGGAGTGATTGGAGCGATTTTCGCGTACTCGGTCTTCAGGACCTTGAGCAAGCTGCCTAGGTTGGTCATTTACCCAATCGTCGGTGCCACCTGCGTTATCATCTGCATGAATTGGGTATACTATCGCAATGAGCCTGAAATGCTCACGCCTATCGTTGACGCCATAGCTCCTTGGCTCCCCACCAAAATCTAAAAAGAGCGTCCAAAGTCGCGTACCGCGCAATTAATTGATGGCAGGGTCGAAAGCGAGCAAACCGCAATTTCTTAAACAATCGCTAGTATAGCCTTAACAACGCGTTAGAGGCGTTTGTGACGGAACATGCCGTCCGCTAATTTTGGTAACGTTACCAAAATGAGTTGCGAGGAAGACGAGAGGGGATCGAGGTCAGCGAAGCGCGACCGCTCCATGCTCGACCCCCGATTACCATACATTTAGGCTGTCAGCATTAATATGGCGCCGCTTGATGGGCGCCATTAATTAGCGGATCGCGGTCTTCATGCTTGATGGCTCGATTGGGTAGCCGTTAGATGGCCGCTCTTCAATCGAAACTCAATTATGTCAGAAGCCCAATCGGATATCGGACTCGTCGGCCTTGCCGTCATGGGTCAAAACCTCGCTTTGAACATAGCCGACCACGGCTTTCGCATATCGGTCTACAACCGTACGACCTCTAAAACCGAAGCCTTCGTATCGGAAAACCCGGATACTCCCGGAGGACTCTTCGGCGCTCAGACACTCGAAGAGTTCGTCCAGTCCATAAAGCGGCCGAGAAAAGTGATCATTCTCGTGCAGGCGGGCAAAGCGACGGATGCCGTAATCGATGGGCTTCTTCCGCTCCTCGATCCCGACGACATCATTATCGACGGGGGCAATGCTCTGTGGACCGATACTATTCGACGGGAAAAAGATCTGAACGAAAAAGGATTCCGATTTGTCGGGTCCGGAGTTTCTGGCGGCGAGGAAGGAGCTCGGTTTGGCCCATCGCTCATGCCCGGGGGAAAAGAGTCCGCCTGGCAAGAACTGAAACCGATATGGGAAGCGATCGCTGCCAAAGTCGATGCCGAAACCGGCAAGCCAATCGAAGGGGCGGCTCCCGGCAAACCCGTCACCGGTGGCGTAACCTGCACGACTTACATAGGCGAAAACGGAGCCGGACACTACGTGAAGATGATTCACAACGGGATCGAGTACGGCGATATGCAGATGATCTGCGAGGCTTACGCGCTGATGGGCAAACTCTTGGGAATGAGCCCCAAGGAGATGAGCGCCGTGTTCAGTGATTGGAACCAAGGCGTTCTCGACTCCTTTCTGATTGAGATTACCGCGGATATTTTGCAGCAGGACGATCCAGCTACAGGCCAGCCCTTCGTCGACGTCGTTCTCGATACCGCAGGTCAAAAAGGTACAGGGAAATGGACTTCCGTGAATGCCCTGGACATGGGTATTCCAGCCCCGTCTATCGCCGAAGCGGTGTTCGCCCGATTCTTAAGCGCCATAAAGGAGGAGCGCGTTGAAGCCTCAAAAATCATTCAACCGGTATTCGACGCCTTCGATGGCGACAAAACGGCTTTCATCGAAGCCATCCATGACGCCCTTTACTGCTCTAAGATTTGCTCGTATGCTCAAGGGTTCCAGCTTATGCGAGCGGCTCAGAAGGAATACGACTGGAACCTGGATTTTGGGGCTATTTCCATGATCTTCCGCGGCGGCTGTATCATTCGGGCCGCCTTCCTGCAGAAGATTTACGAGGCCTACCAAAGAGATGCCAACCTAGCCAACCTCCTGCTCGACCCCTACTTCAAGGGAGAGATCGATCGCTGCCAAACCAACTGGAGGAAAGTCGTAGCCGCGGCTGCTAACAGTGGGATCGCCATTCCAACTTTCATGTCTTCGCTTGCCTACTACGATAGCTACCGAAGCGAACGGCTTCCCGCGAACCTGCTGCAAGGGCAACGCGATTACTTTGGAGCCCACACCTACGAGCGCGTCGACCAAGAGCGGGGCAAGTTCTTCCATATCGATTGGCCAGATCCCAATCGCCCACAATTAGAGGCTTGAGGCTGGAGCCGATCGAAACCCAATCTTAAACGCCGACACACAAGGCCTCACAGCTCGACTAGTCGGGCTTTGGTTGCGGCGCATCCATATCCCGCGTCGTCCCTGGATCATCCACTTCGATTCGAGCGATCCTGGATCTATACTTGCCACGCAACTCTTTGGCTCCTTGGTCTCCCGACAATAGCTGAAGCTCATCGAAGAATTCTCTTGGGAAAACTACTGGATGACCTGGTTTGCCGCGGTAGTTGGGTATCAGGATTTTCCGGCCTTCGTATTTCGCAAACATTTCAGCGACGAGACTTAGCGTAGCGGCTTTGATATAGGGCAAATCGCCCAGCAAGAACATGGCTCCGTGATAGTCCTGAGTAGCAATCGCTCTAATGCCCTTGGCAATGGAGGTTCCCATTCCCAATCGATAAGAGCCATTGAAAACAAAATTGACATCGTATCCATCCAAGCACGACTGAACCTGATTACGTTCATGTCCAGTTACAACATGAATATCGGTCGAATTCGCTTCAATCGCGACCCCAACCACTCGTTGAATCATGGGCTGCCCATCGACCGGCATGAGCAACTTGTTGACACTCCCCATGCGCTGGGATTGGCCAGCAGCCAAAATGATGGTAGCCAATCTCAAGAGGGCCATCATCGGCGCGACGCGTTGCGGAACTGGACAATTTCAGACATAACGCTTAGGGCGATTTCCGATGGCGTCTCACTGTTGATGTCCAAGCCGATCGGAGCGTGTATTCGGGCGAGCTCCTCTTCCTTAAAACCGCGCTTTCCCAGGCGTTTCAACCGGGCAGTATGGCTTTTCCGGCTACCCAATGCGCCAATGTATTCCGCCGGGGATTTCAGGAAAATGGAAAGGGCTTGATCATCGATCTTGGGGTCATGAGTCATGGCCGCGATCGAATCGGATGAAACGATCTTGAAATCCTTCAGAGCCTCGTCAGGCCATCGGCAAACAAGCTGATTGGGAAGATCCGGAAATCGATCTGATCGAGCATAAGCTTCTCTCGGATCGATGACTACGGTTTCGTATCCGAGAACTCGAGCAAAACTAACTAGATGAATAGCTATATGAGCCGCCCCTACCACAAACAACCTGTGGGGACGCTCCAAAACTCGAAACAGGGCCTTGGAGTTTTCCCATTCTATTTCCCTAGTGCCTTCACCCCGCCGAAAATGGTCCTTGGCCATCTCAATCAAAGGCAACGGTAAATCAGCATTTTCCGGACAGGCATTCCCATCTTCAGTAATCAGGCAATGCGCCCCATCGAAGCTCATCAACAAGAACCGTTCCCGATCATCAAGGCTTCGAGCCAGCAAAACGCCTAGTTTTTCGTCTGTCTGGCCGGCAAAAGGCTCCACTCGGACGGCAATCCGGCCCCCGCACGACAAGGCCACTTCCCACGGGAATCCACTCTCTGGACCAAAGCTCAGCCAACGCGTTTTTCCATCCTTCATGCCTGCCTTGGCCGCCTCGATGACTTCACTCTCCACGCATCCAGCGCTGACGGAACCGATAAATTCCTCGCCATCCCAACGCACCGCTAGCACGGATCCGATACCCCGCGGCGAAGGGCGAGACGCCTCGACAACCGTCGCAGTAGCAAACCGCGTTCCCTCCGCTACCCAGCTTCTCAATTGCGGCCAAATTTCTTGCACAACCCTACGCTAAAACTTTCCTAGCCCACAGCGTCCACCCAAATCAGCCGATCCACGCCTCTATTCGCCACTTTCAGGATGACCAGGCGATCGATACTCGAGCCTCGAGCCTCGCCATCGCTCAACCGGGAAATAATGGATATCCCCGATTTTTTAATTATCAACTACTGGGGTAATCCCGTGAATTCACGGCATTCGCAGAATTTTCGCGAATGTAGCTTTACAGTTTCGCAAAGTTCAACATTTCGATTGAGAAGTTTAACAAGCTCCTCGATTCGCTGATCCTGCCAGGCGAAGGTCCTGAGCACAGTAGAAATCGAAACCAAACAACCTCCTTTCAACGTATTAGAATAAGTGCCGCCTGGAGCCCTGCTTTTCGGGCCATCATACCCTTGCTCGTTCAGCCAATAACTAATAGGCTTATGCAGACAGCCAATAGAGCCGATTAGGAGAAAGCCTCAAAAATTCCATCCTGCCTGCCATGCTTAATCCACTGCCTCAAGAATCCTGGTCTCGCCGCAATGCGACGCACCTGTTGCAACGAGCGGCTTTCGGCGGTTCGCCCGAAGAACAAGAAGCCTTTTACCAGTTTGGAAAGGAGCAAGGAATCGAGGCAGCGGTTGATTCGCTTCTGCAGACGGCCGAGGACTGGTCCAGCCTTCCTTGGCCAGAATGGATGCAATCTGAGGTCGATCCGAATGGAGAGACATTCGGAAATCAAGTCATCCGCCGTCGCGAATATATTCATTGGTATTTCAGGGTGCTCCTCGAAGGCCAGCCCCTGGCCGCAAAGCTGCTGAAGTTTTTTATCGACCATTTCGCCGTCGATTCCGCCACTGTCGGGCAGTACTATCGATGGATTGGCATGTTCCGCTACACGGAAATGCTACGCAAGCACGCCGCTGGCAACGTGGCCGGAGAAGACGCTCCTTTCGAAGGAGACGAGCGCCTCGTGCCTCCAAGCCACTACGGGAATTTCAAGACGCTCGTTAACCACGTTTCTTGGTCCCTCGGAATGATCCGGACCCTCGATCTCTACCAGAGCAATCAAGGAAACGTGAACGAGAATTTCGGTCGCGAGTTGCTAGAATTGTTCGCTATGGGGATAGGGAGCGATTACACCGATGATCCCGAATACACAGAGGAAGATGTGGCTGTGGCAGCGGATGCCTTTACCGGCCGGAAATTCTACAATTTCCGCTACTTCCCCGACGAAAACCGGTACACCAATCCCGCAGGTAGTCAGAACCCGCCCCTTCCGCCCGCCAGTGTTTGGCAGAACCTGAATCAGCAAGACAGGAACACCAAGGGTCCTTTCTATGGATACACAACAACACCCGCTGGTAGCCCAATCATTGACGGGGATGACATCATCGAAATCATATTCGATACAGACCGCTGCGCAAAGCACCTGAGCTGGAAACTATGGCGGTACTTCGCTTCGCCCAATCCTTCCAAGGAACTGGTGCAAGCTTTGGCCTATAAATTTCGAGACGATCACGACTACGAAATTCGACCCTTTCTCAAGGATCTATTTTTGAGTGAAGAGTTCTACGCGGAGTCTGTGGTCAACGCCCAAATTAAGGATGCCGGGGATTACTTCGTTTGCTTGGCCAAACAGCTTGGAGCTGCGCTTCCGACACGAGATGCTATGGAAGATCTGATGCAGCAATTGGGATACGAAGTGCCGTTCCCACCGAGCATAGCCGGCTGGCCCGAACCCGACGGTCCGGGCAATACCTGGCTGGCGACCGGAGCCATGGTATTCCGCATGAATATGCCGAGCATATTCACGCATCATAACTACGATGTCTTCACAACCGCCCGCACAAGAAATTCCATGGACGATTTCCCGGAAGTCGACTGGAACATAATCGCCCCCAAGGAATTGCGCAGAAAAGAAAAGTTTCCCCTTCTTCTTGAAGAACTGAAGAAGCGGTTCATGCCAAACCGGGAGCTTCGCAAGAGCCAAGTAAGGACGCTTTTCGATCGCTACTCTTCTGTAAGCAGCGACCTCGGAGAACTGGAGGGAGTCAGAGAACTCGTCAGGCTGATTCTCGCCCTGCCTGAATACCAGACGCAATAGCCAGAAACGGAAGCGCTCATACGATATGAATACAAAATTGAACAGAAGAGATTTCGTTTCCAAATCGGTTTGGGGAGCGACAGCCTCCATGACCCTGCCTGGCTTTATTCAGCAAACGCTTTTCAATCTAGATGCTCGGGCCCAAAGTCTTCCTTCTCAAGGCGGCGAGGGACCCATCATTCTCTTGATGGAAATGGCTGGCGGCAACGATACGCTGAATACGCTAATTCCGTATACGAATTCCATTTATCGCGATGCTCGCCCAGCCATTCGGCTGGGAACGGAACACAATATACTCCGGATCACCGACAAAGATGGGCCCAGCGCAACCGGCGGTAATGAGCCTCTCGCGTTCCATCCCAACCTGACCAAATTCAAGCAAATGTGGGACAATGGGGAACTCGGCATCATAAATGGCGTCGGCTATCCGAATCCCAATCTTTCTCATTTCAAGTCGTTCGACTACTGGCATTCCGCGGAGCCCAACGGCGTCCCCAAAGACGGATGGGTCGGGCGCTACTTGGACAACCAATGCGACGGGTGCGGAGCCACGACTGGGATCTATATAGATCGGCGCCCCACCTTCGCTTTTAAGAGCAATGGCTCGGCTAGCCCAACGGTAACTTTTCAGAACCCGCAATTCTTCAATTGGCGCGACCGACAAATGCTCGGACGCGAAAAGTCTCTCGAAGGGCTCTATCGAAACCTTGTTGGACTCGATCACGGAACTGACGACGGGATAAGCGAAGCGGATGATACACTGGCTTATGTCCAGCGCTCCGCCCACAGCGCCATGATTAGCACGGAAAGCGTGCAGCTGGCTATGGAGCGCGGCGGCGAATTGCTGAATCCCAGTTGGCCCACTGGCGCTCTAGCCAATAGTCTTAAAATCATCGCTCAGCTTATCAAGGGCCAAAGCGAGACTTCGGTTTACTACGCCCGCCAAGGTGGATACGACACCCACAACAATCAGGTTTTAACAGGCGATCCCCTAACTGGCCGTCACTTCGACTTGCTGCAAGCGCTCAACGGAGCCCTCGGGGCCTTCGTCGATGAAATGAAAGCCCAGGGGAATTGGGACCGTGTGGTCATCCTCACCTTCAGCGAATTCGGCCGCAAAGTGATCCAAAACGGGAGCCTAGGCACCGACCACGGAGCAGCCGAAACACTCTTCGTCATGGGCGGTCGCGTGGCCGGAAACCAGTACTACGGACTTTATCCCGACCTGGCTGCCGATGCTCGAGTAAGCCGCAACAGCATGGATTACAATGTCGATTTTAGAACCGTCTATCGGTCGATCCTGGAAAAGTGGATGAGCGTTCCCGCCTCAGCAATGCCAGCTATCTTCCCATCGCCTCCCGTAGACTTCACGCCGCTAGACATCATCAATCCGCTATGAAGACGATTTTCAACGCCTTTCTAATTCTGATTGGTTCCGCCATCGCTAGTAGCGGCTTTTCCAATACATTCGAACTCGTCTCCCTTTCCGGAGATACGGCGGAGACAAACTCTCAACAAACGTTGGATTCTTTTTCGATTCCGAGCATCAACGACGACGGGCAAGTCGCTTTTGGAGCCTTATTCGAAATTTCCGGTATTAATGCTGCATATACAGATGTCTTAGCGCCTGCTTTCGAGGCTAGCTGCGTCAAATGCCACGGCGAAGGGGGCGTTAGACAAACGACATTCGATCTCGAGCCCATTCAAAACTCTCAAGACCTGATTCTAAGGCCCGATGCCTTGCAGGCCCTAGTGAACCGCCTTTCCAACGGCAGCATGCCTCCCAACAGCGAACCGCCTCTCGATCCAGACACCCGGGCAGCGATGATCGAAAGCCTGCGATTATTGAGGGATATCGCCAACCGCAGTCCTGCCCATCTGGATGCCGCACTACAGTATAGCGATGGCAATCTTAACGTCCTGGCCGCCATAGGCGAATCGGCAACCATAGGCGGCGAAACCGGCGCTTTCGAAAGCATCCGTTCGATCTCATCCACCCAAGGGCCTAGCATCGCCTTCGCGGGAACGCTCGCCCCGGGACACAGCCTTTCCTCCTCGGAGATTTTGCTCTCAGCTAGTATGCGGGGAGATCCAGCCAGTCCGGATTTCGAAGTAATCGCCACGCAGTCAAGCCCCCCCATCATCGATTTTCAGGGCGCTACCTCGCCGACCAAGCGCCATCAGTATTTTGGGGCCCCTCAAGGTCTCGATTCCCACGCCTTCTCATTCTCATCGCGATTGGGACTCTTCGCAAATCCAGATGACCAGGGAATTTGGGTAGCGGAACGACCCGCTCCGGAAACGGATTCGCTTCCTATGTTGAAGCTCGTGGCAATCGAGAGTTCTCCGCTGAATGGTGGAACTTTGGCAATAGCCAAACCGATAGCCTTCACCCAAAACGCCTCGCTTGATGGCACCCTGCTGGCCAGCCTAGAGGATGCCGACGAAAACGACTTCAACAACCCGAAGGGCGTTTGGGCCCTGGATCCCAATTTTGGAGCCACGCTCATAGCCAAGTCCGGCGACTCCGCCCCCGAAACAAGTGACGCCTTCCTGTCGTTCGGCAAACCCGCAATCGATGGCAAGGGCAACATCTACTTTTGGGCCAGTTTGCAAAATGCCAATGAAGGCGAGGGCTTGTATCATTATTATAATGGCGCCCTCACCCTACTGGTTTCCTCCGAACAGTCCCTCAATGTTTTCGGGGTCGATCGAAACTTTAGCAGCTTCATGGATCCCATCGTAGGCGATAGTGGGGATTTGGCCGTCCATGCTACAGCGGCCGACGGCAACCTCAACACGATCCTCGTCAGATCCACATCGGACGAATGGTCAATTGTCGCTCAATCAGGTCTACAAGCTCCCGGAACGGCTATAGGGGTTGTCTTCGATCTACTCAGCTACCCAATCATCAATGGCCTTGGCCAAGTCGCCTTCCAAGCCACTCTGAAGGGATTGGGCGATGCGATTAGCGACACCACTGACACCGGAGCCTGGGCCACCGATCAAAATGGGGCCGTCGTCATGGTGGCCCGCGAAGGTGATACGATCGACGTCAAACCCGGATTCCCGGCTACCATTAGGGCTGCGGAAATCGGCGGGTTCAATTCCAGCGGCGAACTCGCTATGAATTTCGCCTTCACGAACGGAGCCAACGCCATCGCGATCGTCGGGGTGGAGGAGTTGGCGCCCCCATTAATCAGCTCTCAACCCGAAAGCTCCACCTCCTTTGACGGGGAAGCCATCACCCTTTCCGTAAAAGCTGCTGGCCAGGGCCCATTCGCATACCAGTGGATGAAGAACGGCGAAGATATCGCAGGGGCGACCAGCGACACGCTAATCATTTCCACAGCTTCCAGCGCCGACGAT